>PPYE01337948.1_pt1 | contig 75607 bp, 69 predicted proteins | sample 1559881 | NCBI WGS metagenome assembly PPYE01 (sample SAMN08240022, study PRJNA423297) | Human gut metagenome, whole genome shotgun sequencing project. | reverse complement strand
TCTGGCGCTCCCGGTGGTGAACCTAAGAGATCAGATCACCAAACTGCGGGATAGTTCCCTGATTTGAGCAACAACGCCACCCGCAATGGGTTGATCGTCTGGCTTATAGCGGCATGCATATTGTTTTGATAGCGGACCGAAACCTGGCACCGTTAGCCAACTACTGGCTGTCGAAAAGCAATAAAATACAAGGGATTATATATTCTGATGATGATGATGACGTACAGCATCAGAAAATGAGACGATTATTTACCGGTCATCTCGCTAACAGTAAACGTGGGCGCACACTCAACTATACAGAAATGATATTACTGAAGCGATTTGTCTCAGGAAAAAGTATTCAGCAAATTACCCAAATAGATAATATTGATATTAAGAAAATATATGTCTATAAGCTCCGGCTTGAAGATAAGTTGGGCCATAGTATTCATAAAATACTATCGAATATTTTATAACGCATTTCTGATTTTTATTATTTCACATCCTTGCGATGTGGTGGACGCTCTACGCCTGATAGCAGGAGGCTAATATGCCAAATCCCAAATCTTACTCTCGTATTGCCATCGCGGTTTCAGCCGCATTAACTTCTATGGTATTTTCGGCCCATGCAGCCTGGATTGATGTTGATAGTCTTCCTTCCAGCGGTCTGGTTAGTAGTCTGCCTCCGGAGTTGCAGGCTTTATTTCCTGCACAGGCGAATGCCAGTTTCGCTAAAACCAGCGCTACGCCGAATTATGTTTATCAGTGGAGTGCCGGCACCATTCCCGTTTTTGGTCATGGATTAACGCTGAATGGGCCGGGAGCAGAAGCCTTCGAACACTCCATTACCGTTATTCAGAACAGTGCGACGGGTAGCCCGGGTGTTATTTTTGGTGATGACCTGACGATCCGCACACAGTCGAAGAATGCTGCCAACAATGGTAAAGATGTTGACGGTATTCGCACGCACGGGGCTAATACGCCGGATAACCCGGTTTTTATCATCACTGGAGATCGCACCAGCATTTATGTGGACGGTCAGGATGGTGACGGTATTAACGCCGGTTACAACTCCTATAGCCAGGGTTGGAAAGGTTCAGCCAACATATATGTCGGCGACGATCTGTATATTCAAACCACCGGTTATCAGGGGCGTGGTATCACTGCAAACGCAATGAAAGACGCTACGCAGGCCAAAAATACGATTGTCGTCGGCGACCGGGCACACATTGTGACGATAGGTGACAGTTCAGAAGGTCTCCGCACCGGGCAGAGTGGTTCCTCGATCCGCCTTGGTGATGACGCCACTATCGAGACATCGGGCGCTTCCTCGACAGGGATCTATGCCGCCTCATCTTCCAAAACGGAACTGGGCAAAAATGCCACGATTACGGTCAACGGCGTTAGCGCACATGCGGTTTATTCCACCAATGCGACCGTGAATCTCGGCGAAAACGCGACGATCAACGTAAACAATTCGGCGAAAGCGGCGTCTTACAGCAAAGCGCCACGCGGTCTGTATGCGACTTCACGCGGGGCAATAAACCTGGCTGGCGGCGCCGCCATTACTATGGCGGGCAATCACAGCAATGAAAGTTATGCCATCAGCACCGAAACGGGCGGCTCCGTAGACGGCTCCGCTGGCGGGCGCTTCCTTATCGACGGTGATCTTCACGCCGCTGGCGCGACTGCCGCGACCAGCAGCCTGCCGCAGCAAAACAGTACCATTACGCTCAACATGACCGACAACTCGTTGTGGAGTGGGGCGTCATACATCACCAGCGTCACGGCCGGAACGGGGGTTATCTCGCTGCAAATGAGCGATGCGACCTGGAACATGACCAACAGCTCAACACTCACCGACCTGACGCTGAACGGCGGGTCAGTGGTGAACTTTGGGCATACTGACGGCGAACCGTGGCAGACGCTTACCATTAATGAAGATTTCACCGGCAACGGCGGCAAACTGGTTTTCAATACCGTCCTGAATGACGACACCTCCGAAACCGACAAGCTGAAAGTGCTCGGCAACACCGCGGGTAATGCGTTTGTGGCGGTGAACAACATTGGCGGAACCGGGGCGCAGACCGTTGAAGGTATTGAGATCATCGAAGTAGCCGGTAATTCTGACGGTACTTTTGAGAAAGCGGGCCGTATTGTTGCTGGTGCGTACGACTATAACGTGGTGCAAAAGGGCAGCAACTGGTATCTAACCAGCTTTATTCCTGCTCCGCCGGATCCGGAAGAACCGGACCCGGTAGATCCCATCGACCCAGACCCCGTTGACCCGGATCCGGTTGACCCTATTGACCCAGGTCCTGTCGATCCAGACCCGGTCGATCCGATAATCCCTGAGCCGGAAATACCTGTCGCACCTCCGGTCACCGAGCAGCAATACCGCCCGGAAGCAGGCAGTTATCTGGCGAACAACTACGCCGCTAACACGCTGTTTATGACCCGACTGCACGATCGTCTGGGCGAAACGCAGTACATCGACATGCTGACGGGCGAGAAAAAAGTCACCAGTATGTGGATGCGTAACGTCGGGGCGCATACCCGCTTTAAAGACGGTAGCGGGCAGTTGAAAACCCAAAGCAACAGCTATGTGTTGCAGCTGGGCGGTGATCTGGCGCAGTGGAGTAGCGACGGCCTCGACCGTTGGCACATCGGCGCAATGGCAGGTTACGCCAACAGCCAGAACCACACGCAGTCCAGCCTGACCGGCTACCATTCACGTGGTCAGGTTACCGGTTACAGCGTGGGACTGTACGGCACCTGGTATGCCAATGACGCAGACAAAACCGGCACCTACGTAGACACCTGGATGCTGTACAACTGGTTTGATAACAAGGTGATGGGCCAGGAGCAGGCGACAGAGAAATACAAATCCAGCGGGATTACTGCTTCGGTCGAAGCGGGTTATAGCTTCAAACTGGGTGAGAACGAGCGCAACAGCTACTGGCTGCAACCAAAAGCGCAGGTGGTATGGATGGACGTGCAGGCCGACAGCCACCGCGAAGCGAACGGTACCCGCGTGAAAGATAACACCGATGGCAACCTGATGACCCGTCTGGGTGTGAAAGCCTTTATCAACGGTCACAACGCCATCGACGACGGTAAATCACGCGAGTTCCAGCCGTTTGTTGAAGCCAACTGGATCCACAACACCCAGACCGCCAGCGTGAAGATGGACGATGTGAGCAATGATATGCGCGGCACGAAGAACATCGGTGAGCTGAAAGTCGGCGTTGAAGGGCAAATCACTCCGCGCCTCAACGTGTGGAGCAACGTGGCCCAACAGATCGGCGACAAAGGCTACAGCGATACCCGCGGTATGCTCGGCGTGAAATACAATTTCTGACGGGATTGTAAGTAACAGAAAAGCCGCTGATTAATAGGTCAGCGGCTTTATTTTTTGGGGAAGCGGTAGGTCGGATAAGCGTTAGCGCCATCCAGTAAATAAGCTGCGTACAGCGCTAGCTATTACTATTTTTGTTACAAGCAAGTTCTTTGCCCAAAGCAATCATGGCCAATTCAGAAGGACTGTATTTTGTTCGTTCTTTAGGATGGGTCTGGAGGTAATTACCAACAATATCAGCTTCCTGTCCAATGGTTATGCTTTCATTACAGATGATATTTTCTTTTGATAGTGTCCCCGCTACACCGGCAACAAAAGACATATACATCACCGCAGTCTGTTCATCTCGAACGTTCAAATAGTCAAAACCTTTTTCATACAACTGATAGCCGTGATAAAGCGAGTTGCCGTCAATATTCAACGTCGATTTTGCCAGTACAGATGTTGAAAAACAGAATAATAATACGACAGGAATGGTAATTTTACTGATCATACGAACACCAGCCACCCTTATGGTGTGAGCCAGTACCGCCATGCGGGTGTTCTCCTTTCGGGCATGCGAAAACAGTGGATGATGCGGTGATAGTGACGAGAGCGATAACCATTGCCATGAATACGTTTTTCATATGTAACCCAATAATCTAATTTATTAGAAACGAGGCTGTCCCTTCCTGATTAAAGAAAAATGATGCCTGTATATTTTTAGCGGGATTATAATATGGTGTTTATTGTGCTGTCATGTTTATCGTTTGGCATAGGCCATCAGGATAGTATTTTTATTATGGTTTTTAGTATAGAGATTGAATGATTTCTGATGCCTTTCTGATTCATGGATAATGAGTTAATGCTTCAAATATCATAATTATTGATTATTGCCTGTAAGTTTATAATGCTTTTTTCATTTATTAGGCTCCATTAATTCATCAAAGAAATTATCGCCGTTAACAATATTATCAGAATGAATATCAAATTGTGCACATTGAATCTTGGTTTTCAGTAACTGAATTTTTATTTCTTCGACTTTTTCATCGTCGTCAATCGAAAAGATGGTGTCTGGTTTTTCGTGGTGATTCATTTGTTTGGGTTCCCGTTACACTTTGGCTTCATTTTCCAGGAGAGTAGGCCGGATAAGCGCAAGCGCCATCCGGCACCAAGTGAACCTGTAAGTACTGCTTGCATGTTCAGCCGCACTTCACTGTAGAGTCGCCAGCGTGCTCTCAATTCTTTTTAACTTCTGATTTGCCTCTTGCAGCTCATTCTGCAATCGTTGCTCCTGTTCTCCATATACCATCAGGACGATACAACCGTTCATCACTTTTACGCTAATCTGTTGCCCGGTATCAAACCCCGCTGCGCGTAGCCACTTGCCGGAAAGAATAATTTTGGGTGTGGATTTGTCGAAAACATTCGGGCGATATCCCACAATTACCGAACGCTCGGTTCCGGATTGGTCGCTGTCTGGGGTAGAATGTGAATCAGCCATAATCAACTCGGTGAGGTTAGACGCCCTTTGGTGTGACAGCACTGTTGGGCGTTGCTCGATTTTAGATTCCGTGTGGTAGGTACCACATGTGTATAAATTAACCTAAGTGGACCCCCCAAGAAAAGAATAAGCCAAATTTTGGCATTACTAAAATTCCCATGAAGAACATCCTTTTTGAGCATAAACTTCTGGAGCAGATCGAGAAGACTTCGGGGAAATAGATTTTTAGCAAGGGCGTAAAAAGTTATTCTAGTATGCGGCTGAAACATTATTATACTCATAATGAAATTGACTGAGCAAAGACCTTATTAGAAATTCATAGGCTTATGAATATTTAATGTTGGTAGATTCGCATATAAATAAGCCTATTATAATATAATAGGCTCAAAATGATTGTTTTTAGTAGATTCTATATACTTTAAATGTACTGTTTAATGGTTGAGTAAATTTCGTCAGAAATACTATCAATACTTTTTAAAACTCCGCTTTCTATACAGTTTATAACTATCCACTCATCGTTATTTTCTGACAATGATCTATAAACCTTTGCAACCTCGGATAAATATTCAGAGTTTTCTTCATGTAGATCATGTTTTTTACTCGTATATTCTCGGGTGTTTTTCATTGAAACCAACTGCGAAGAAGTTGATGCATCCAAATTTAATAATATATTAATATCAGGTTTCGGAAGAGAATAGACACCATACTCTAGGGACTCGATCCACCTTTGTAACTCAATGCGTTGTTCATTAAAAACCTTTGCAGATTGATGGGCAATATTTGAAGATACGTATCTATCGATAATAAGAATCATACCACTATTTAATGCTTCATTGATTTCTGCTTTTTTTTCAAACCTATCTCCAGCATATAACATGGATGCCAGTTTGGGTGAAACATCAGTGATACTACCAAATTCACCATTCAAATAACTACCAATCTCTTTTCCGAATAACGTGTCAGCATAGCAAGGAAACCCCATTAATTTAACAGCTTTGCCATGAATTGAAAGCCGTTGAGCTAGGATTTTAGCTTGGGTATTCTTTCCGCTGCCATCGATACCTTCAATAGCTATAATCATTTTAATTTCCTGTTGTATAAAATAATTAATTCCAAATGACGTTCAATTCAATTATTTAGCCGATTTCTTACTAAGTTAAGGAATAATATGTCAACTTTATTATTTTTAGCTATTGCGTTATTTAATTTGACTATCATTTCCGTGCTGTATAGATCGACAACATTAGGTAATTTTTTCATTTCCAGTATGATGTTAAATACGGTTTTAATAGCTAGTAATAATTTACCTTCAATATGATTGTTATCCAATCTGATTTTTTCATCTAGATCATTAGCAAACATTCCTGCACTGAAAATAGTGGTTCCGGTAGGGGTTCGCTCAGTAAAAATAATGTTGTAGCCGACAAGGTAGATCAAGTCCTCTAAAAGTTGAACATTATTATCGAACTTAATAATGTCTTCGAAACTGAGAGATAAAAAATCATCCGAATTTATAACTTGTTTCAAATGATCGATTTTTGTCTTAACCATGGTGTCTCCGAAGCTCAATAACCATGAAAAATTGCATTAATTTCAGTGGGTTATATTTGTGCATTATTAGTTGAATGATTCCACTTTGTGCCTGTACAGTATCTTACCTCACCATTACTAATTAGAGCAAGTCTGCTCTTCAATAACTTTTTATGCCCTACTATCTACAACTCCAAGGTTGGTAATATATTTGCCTATAGTATTCAAGAATAAAACCTTATGTTTAATAACATATTACTTGCTGTTAAGATCTCGATGTGAAGTTATGTGATCATAATAATACATGTGAATTCTTGCATTTCGATGTTTGCATTGTCGTGTTTTTTGTGGATCTTTATGGAGTTATGCGTTATTTTTGTGGAGGTTCTATCATGCTAGAGTACAGCTTTAGTTGTGTTAACTGAAAGTTAAGGTTTACTATGAAACCACAAAATATTGTTCAACTTGTTATTTTTCTTCTGGGCATTATTTGCTTGATAGTATCATTTTTTTTTGATGCTTCATCAACAAATGGAAATGGTCTCGCAATCAATACTATATTGCTTAGTATTGGGTGTTCAATAATTGCAGCAGTGATAATCAATTTTGTTGATTATCATATAACTTTACCTGAAATAGTTACTAAAAATGTCATTCAATCATGGAAACTTGTTTCGATTTATGAAACAAAGCAACAAATGAATGATAAGACTAATGAACTTCTGAAAAAAGCAAGTGTGATTGATATAGCTGCATTTGGCTGTTCAGGTTTGATAAATTTTCAAGGGGAAACTTTAAAAAAGAGGTTAAAAAAAGGTTTGAATATCCGCTTTTTAATACCCAATACTGATTTTGATTTTATTAAACAAAGAGAAAAGGATGAAAATGCAGCCGAAGGAAGTATTACAAAATCAATTGATTACTTAATTTCATGGGTAGATGAAACCAGAAATGAACTGTCCTTACCAGAGGGGCGCATTTTAATTAAAAAATATTCATGCTTGCCAATGGATTCAATAATGATAATAGATGATCAATTATTTACTGGTCCATTTATGATAAAGAAATTAAGTCAGTTAAGTATGGCCTATCATTATAAAAAAGGTGGCACAGGATATGATTATTATAGTAAGTATTTCAATGAAATTTGGAATGATTCTAAAATATCTGAATGGGTTAGGAAATAATAATGATTAAAATACTAGTCACAGGTGTTTTCGCATCTGGCAAAACAAGTTTTATTTATTTACTAAAAAAAGAGCTGGAAAATAATAAAAAAAAGGTTGCTTTTTTTAGTGAAGTTGCAAGGGAATGTCCTTTTAAGCTAAACCATGAGCAAACTATTACTTCAACATCATGGTTGGTCATGCGTCAAATAGAGAATGAGATGATAAAATTAGACTCTGATTATGATTTTATTATCTATGATAGAGGGATTCCAGACATAGTTGCTCATGCTCAGCTATCCGAGAAAAAAATTGATGGTTACGAGCTTTTTCTTAACCAACTTGAAAGGCTTGGTAAAGAAAGTTTAAAAAAATTTGATTTTATATTTTTATCAAAAAGGTCTGACTCAATGAGTATTGTTACTGATTCAATTAGAATTGATGACAGTGCGTATCAAAGAGAACTAGAACATGTACATATTAATTACTTGAAAAATACGAGTTCAGAATTTATAATTTTACATGAATTTAATAAAGATAGAATAGAACAGGTTATGTCGTTACTAATTTGATTATAATATTCTAGTTGCTTTGTATCACGTATAAACTTAAGTATGAGTACGTCTGAGTTTCTTTAAAAACAGTAAGAATTTTGGCGGAAGATCACAGGAGTCGAACCTGCCCGGGAACGCTGGCGTCCCCAACTGGATTTGAAGTCCAGCCACCTCACCGGAGATGACGATCTTCCGCGCCTCGATTGCTACATGGAGGCGGGGCGCATTATAGCTACTTCCAAACGTTTCCACACCCCCTCACTCACTTTTTTAACTTCCGTTTATCTATACCATGACCAGTTTCATATAAATCCTCAATAAATCCGTTAGTTACATTTCATCACATTTTTTCGACGCTACCCTGATCACAGAAAACAAGAATCGTAATTTGATAACGAGATATCGGAATACCCGCGCTCACAGGGATGGTTTACAAGAACTGTAACCGGTATCAGTGCGTGTGAAAGTGCTAACAAGGATGCGTAATGAAAAGTGAGATTCTGTCTGTTAAAGAGAAGATTGGCTACGGAATGGGCGATGCGGCGAGCCACATTATCTTCGATAACGTCATGTTATATATGATGTTCTTCTATACCGATATTTTTGGTATTCCGGCCGGATTTGTCGGCACCATGTTCCTGCTGGCCCGCGCGCTGGATGCTATCTCAGACCCTTGCATGGGACTGCTCGCCGACCGCACCCGGTCGCGCTGGGGGAAATTCCGCCCGTGGGTACTGTTTGGCGCGCTGCCGTTTGGTCTGGTCTGTGTGCTCGCCTACAGCACGCCAGATCTCAGTCTGAACGGCAAAATGATTTATGCCGCAATCACCTACACGCTGCTGACCCTGCTTTATACCGTGGTGAATATTCCCTACTGTGCGCTGGGCGGCGTGATCACCAATGACCCCACGCAGCGTATCTCCCTGCAATCATGGCGCTTTGTGCTGGCGACGGCGGGCGGCATGCTCTCCACCGTGCTGATGATGCCGCTGGTGGATCTGATTGGCGGCGAGGATAAAGCGTTCGGCTTTCAGGGCGGGATTGCCGTGCTCTCGGTTGTGGCCTTCCTGATGCTGGCGTTTTGCTTTTTCACCACCAAAGAACGCGTGGAAGCGCCGCCGAGCACCACCTCGATGCGTGAAGACCTGCGCGACATCTGGCAGAACGATCAATGGCGCATCGTCGGCATGCTGACCATCCTCAATATCCTGGCCGTCTGTGTTCGCGGCGGGGCGATGATGTATTACGTCACCTGGATTTTGGGCACGCCAGAAGTGTTTGTCGCCTTCCTCACCACCTATTGCGTCGGCAATCTTATCGGCTCTGCGCTGGCAAAACCGCTCACCGACTGGAAATGCAAAGTCAGCGTCTTCTGGTGGACCAACGCCGCGCTGGCGGTCGTCAGTCTGGCGATGTTCTTCGTACCGATGCACGCCAACATCACCATGTTCGTCTTCATCTTCGTGATTGGTGTACTGCATCAGCTCGTGACGCCAATTCAGTGGGTAATGATGTCCGACACCGTGGATTACGGCGAGTGGTGCAACGGAAAACGTCTGACGGGGATCAGCTTTGCGGGCACGTTGTTCGTGCTCAAGCTGGGCCTGGCGCTCGGTGGGGCGCTGATTGGCTGGATGCTGGCAGGTGGGGGCTACGACGCCGCAGCGAAAACCCAGAACGGCGCCACCATTAGCATCATCATCGCGCTGTTCACCATAGTCCCGGCTATTTGCTACCTGCTGAGTGCCGTGATCGCCAAACGCTTCTACACCCTAAAAACCCCGTATCTGACTGAAATCATGAGCCAACTGGCGCAGGGCGCGCGCCGCAATCAGCAAGATTTCACGACGAAAGAATTACAGAACTAAGGAACCGATGATGAAAATTAGCGATGGAAACTGGCTGATTCAGCCCGGTCTGAACGTGATTAACCCGATTCAGGTGTTCGAGGTTGAACAGCAGGGCAATGAGATGATTGTCTACGTTGCGCCGCGCGACGTGCGTGAACGTACCTGGCAACTGGATACCCCATTGTTTACCTTGCGCTTCTTCTCGCCGCAGGAAGGCGTGGTAGGTGTGCGTATGGCGCACTTCCAAGGGGCGCTGGATACCGGTCCGCATTACCCGCTAAATGTGCTGCAGGATGTGAAGGTCGAGATGCGCAACACCGCTGAGATTGCCGAACTGAAGAGCGGTAACCTGAGCGTGCGCGTTACCAAGGGTGAGTTCTGGTCACTGGATTTCCTGCGTAATGGCGAACGTATTACCGGCAGTCAGCTAAAAAATAACGGCTACGTGCAGGATACCCACAGCGGGCGTAACTATATGTTTGAGCGCCTGGATCTCGGTGTCGGGGAAACGGTATATGGTCTGGGCGAACGCTTTACCGCACTGGTGCGTAACGGGCAAACGGTAGAAACCTGGAACCGCGACGGCGGCACCAGTACCGAGCAATCTTACAAGAACATCCCGTTCTATATCACTAACCGCGGCTACGGCGTACTGGTGAACCATCCGCAGTGCGTGTCGTTTGAAATCGGCTCTGAGAAAGTGTCGAAAGTGCAGTTCAGCGTGGAAAGCGAGTATCTGGAATATTTCGTCATCGACGGCCCAACGCCGAAGGATGTGTTGAACCGTTATACCCAGTTCACTGGCCGTCCCGCGCTGCCGCCCGCCTGGTCGTTCGGCCTGTGGCTGACCACCTCGTTCACCACCAATTACGACGAAGCGACGGTCAACAGCTTTATCGACGGCATGGCCGAGCGCAATCTGCCGCTGCACGTTTTTCACTTTGACTGCTTCTGGATGAAAGCCTTCCAGTGGTGCGACTTTGAGTGGGATCCGGTGACCTTCCCGGACCCGGAAGGCATGATCCGCCGCCTTAAAGAAAAAGGGCTGAAGGTTTGCGTGTGGATCAACCCGTATATCGGGCAAAAATCTCCGATTTTCAACGAGCTGAAAGAGAAGGGGTATCTGCTCAAACGGCCGGATGGTTCCCTGTGGCAATGGGATAAATGGCAGCCGGGCCTGGCGATTTATGACTTCACTAATCCGCAAGCCTGTGAGTGGTATGCCAACAAGCTGAAAGGTCTGGTTGATATCGGCGTTGACTGCTTCAAAACTGACTTTGGTGAACGCATTCCTACTGCCGTTCAGTGGTTTGACGGTGCCGATCCGCAGAAAATGCACAACCATTATGCGTACATCTACAACGAACTGGTGTGGAACGTGCTGAAAAAGACTGTCGGTGAAAAAGAGGCGGTGCTGTTTGCCCGTTCAGCTTCGGTCGGCGCGCAGCAGTTTCCGGTGCATTGGGGCGGCGACTGCTATGCCAACTATGAATCGATGGCCGAAAGCCTGCGCGGCGGGTTGTCCATTGGTCTGTCCGGCTTTGGCTTCTGGAGTCACGATATTGGCGGCTTTGAGAATACCGCCCCGGCGCACGTCTACAAGCGCTGGTGTGCGTTCGGGCTGCTCTCCAGCCATAGTCGTCTGCACGGGAGCAAATCCTACCGTGTGCCGTGGGCGTACGATGACGAATCCTGCGATGTGGTGCGCTATTTCACCGAGCAGAAATGCCGCATGATGCCGTACCTGTATCGCGAAGCGGCGCGCGCCAATGAGCTCGGAACGCCGATGATGCGCGCAATGATGCTGGAGTTCCCGGACGATCCGGCATGTGATTACCTCGACCGCCAGTACATGCTGGGCGATAGCGTGATGGTTGCGCCGGTGTTTAGCGAGGCGGGTGATGTGCAGTTCTACCTGCCGGAAGGACGCTGGACGCATCTGTGGCGTAACGACGAGGTGTCTGGCAGCCGCTGGCATAAGCAGCAGCATGACTTCCTGAGCCTGCCAGTCTACGTGCGTGAGAACACCCTGCTGGCGCTGGGCAGCAATGACCAGAAGCCGGACTACGCCTGGCACGAAGGAACCGCGTTCCAGCTGTTCCATCTGCAAGATGGCCGGGAAGCGGTGTGTGAAGTACCTGCGATGGACGGCTCGGTTATCTTCACGCTGAAGGCGACGCGTGTAGGTAATACCATCACTGTGAAAGGGAATGGTGAGGCACGTAACTGGACGCTGTGCCTGCGTAATATTCAGAAAATTGGCGGCATTAAATGCGGGTCGCATATGGGCAGCGAGCTGGGTGTAGTTATTACTCCACAGGGCAGTGAGCTGACGATTACCTTGTAAGCATGTGTCGATGTGGTGCCGGATGCGTTTTATCCGGCCCACGCTGCGAGCAGCATTCCAGATCTGAAAATCCCAAACATCCTGAATTAAATTTTTATCTCTGCATATTTGCGAGCGGTATCACTCTGATTCCCGCGAAAAATGTGATCTGCGCCGTAAATATCTCACTATTTCCTCTTTTTGTCTTATTTCTGTCCGGATTACTGGACACGATTTAGTATTGTTGGCGCATCGTAGTCCTCTTATATTTATCATCACGGATTACACGTGGAGCATAAGCGCTTCTTTAGATATTTAATCTGGTATGTAATAAGGGTAAATAATGCAAATGATTACCTCGCGACAAAACAGATTATTAAAGTTTCTTCTGTCTAAGAAGGAATATGTCACGCTGCTGAAAATTGCCGAGTATTTATCTGTTTCAGAGAAAACTGTGCAGCGCGATCTGCGCTTACTGGAATCATGGTTATCAGAATGGAAAATAACCATCGATAAACGTGCTGGTGCTGGGGTGATATTAAGTTCCGATAATATTACCGACCTTTTATATATGGACCAGTTATTAGGATCGGAGGGTGATGATACTGACGGCATGATGAATAATTCACGGCGAGTCAAGATAGCCTCGCAATTATTAAGCGAAACGCCGCATGAAACGTCGATCAGTAAATTATCCGAACGTTATTTCATTAGTAGCGCATCGATTGTTAACGATCTGAAAGTAATTGAATCCTGGATTACCCCACTGGGCCTGTCGTTGATTCGCAGTCAGAGCGGCACGCATATCGAAGGCAGCGAGAGCGGTGTACGCCAGGCGATGGCGTCGCTGATTAACGGCGTGATTAACCATAATGAACCCGGTAACGTGGTTTATTCACGCCTTGACCCGGGCAGTTATAAAGCCTTAGTGCATTACTTTGGCGAAGAAGATGTTTTATTTGTCCAGACGTTATTGCAGGAAATGGAGAACGACCTGTGCTGGTCTTTGGGCGAGCCTTATTACGTCAATATCTTTACCCATATTTTGATCATGATGTACCGCATCACGCGGGGCAATGCGCTACCGAGAAAAGATGAAAATATCACCTCATGTGACGAGAATATTTTTTCCATTGCCAGCCGGATGATTCAACATATTGAAAAACGCATTGCCCACCCGCTACCGGAAGACGAAGTCTGGTTTATATATCAATACATTATCTCCTCCGGCGTGGTAATTGAAGAGCATAACGACGTGAGCGTGATTGGCCATATGCACTCCAGCGACGAAGCGCGTTTGATTACCCATCGGTTGATTGCCTCCTTTGCCGAGATGGTCGACAGCGATCTTAGCCAGGACACGGCGCTGTATGACGGATTGCTGATCCACATTAAGCCGCTGATTAACCGCCTGAACTACCAGATCCGCATTCGTAATCCGCTGCTGGAGGATATTAAAGGCGAGTTGCAGGACGTGTGGCGTCTGACCCAGTGCGCGGTGAATCGGGTGTTTAGCGGTTGGGGCGAGCGGTCCGTGTCGGAAGATGAGGTGGGATATTTAACCGTGCATTTTCAAGCCGCAATGGAGCGGCAGATAGCGCGTAAGCGCGTGCTGCTGGTCTGCTCAACCGGTATTGGCACCTCTCACTTACTCAAAAGCCGTATTCTGCGCGCCTTTCCGGACTGGACTATCGTCGGCGTGGTATCGGCAGGCAGCCTGCCCTCCGTACTGACGGACGATATTGAACTGGTGGTATCGACGATAAATTTACCTGCCGTTGCTATGCCGGTCGTGTATGTCACCGCCTTTTTCAATGATGCAGATATTAAGCGGGTAACAGAAACGGTTATTACGGAAAAATTACATCGGGCGACGTCGCTGGTCGTCGAAAATTAATGTCTGAACTCCATGAGGTATGATTGATGGACATCACGAAAATACTCAATACAAATCGCGTTATTTTGGACATGAAGGCCACAAACAAAACGGAGGCTATTGAGGAACTGACGGATATTCTGCAGAAAGATGGGGCAATTAGCTGTCGGGAAACGTTTATTCAGGATGTCTGGCAGCGTGAATCAGAAGGCTCGACCGGCTTCGAAAATCATATTGCGATCCCGCACGGGAAATCCTCGGCGGTGGTCAATACCACGCTGGCAATTGGGCGTACCCGCCAGGATATTCCCTGGGAAACCCTGGATGGCAGCAACGTGCGCTGCATCATTCTGTTTGCCGTACGTCTTGAAGATCAAAACACTACACATATTCGTCTGCTTTCGCAGGTTGCCGGCGCGTTGGCGGATGACGACATTATTGAACAACTGTTAGTCGAAAGCAGTCCACAGAAAATTATTGAGCTTTTTAGCCAATATGCTGAATCCAATGTCTGCTAAATAAAAAGTGGAGCATGTTATGAATATTGTTTGTGTTGCCGCCTGTACGGCGGGTATTGCGCACACCTATATTGCCCGTGAGAAGCTAATTAAAGGTGCTAAAGCGCTTGGTCATAATATAAGAGTTGAAACCCAGGGAACTATCGGCACGGAGAACGAACTGCTGACAGAGGATATTTCTGCAGCTGATGTCGTAATTCTTGCTGTCGATGTCAAAATAAAAGGGGAGGAACGATTTTCAAATAAACGCATCGTGCGAGTGAAAACCGAAATCGTCATAAAATCGCCCATTCAGTTTCTTGAAAAGGTCGAAAAATCATTAGTTAATAATAACCAGTAGCGATCCTCATTCTGGAGGGATTTCACATGAGTGAAAATAAAATTCCGCTATCTCAGGAAATAAAAAGACATTTATTAACGGGGATTTCGTGGATGATCCCGTTAATTGTCGCCGCCGGGATCTGTATTGCTCTCGGGCAAATACTTGGCGGCACTAACGTAGGTGAAAAAACAGGAACCATTCCCTGGATGCTCAACCAGATTGGCGGCTGGGGGATGGGGTTAATTGTACCGCTGATTAGTGCGGCGATTGCGTACTCCATTGCCGATCGTCCCGGATTTGCGCCGGGCCTGATTGTCGGCTTTGTTTGCGGCGAAATTCATACCGGTTTTATCGGCGGGATGCTGGGCGGGTTTCTGGTCGGTTATACCGTACTGCTACTTAAGCGCTATATCCGTTTGCCACAGTCGATGCAGGGGCTGATGCCCATCATGGTGTTGCCGGTACTGAGTACCGTCATTGGCGGCCTGTTGATGATGACGCTGATTGGCAAGCCGATAGCCTGGCTGCAGGACGCGTTGATTCATCTGCTGGAGTCCATGCAGGGCGGATCCCGCTTTCTGATGGGCGCTATCCTCGGTGCGATGGCGACATTCGACTTCGGCGGACCGGTGAATAAAACCATGTCGCTGTTTGCTGACGGCATGCTGGTCAGCGGTGTGTACGGTCCGGAAGCGGTGAAGTTTGTTGGCTCGATGATCCCTCCGTTCGGCATTACGCTCTCTTTCCTGCTGACGCGTCACAAATACACCCGTGCGGAGCGCGAGGCGCTGAAAGCGGCATTCCCGATGGGGATCTGCATGATTACCGAAGGGGTCATTCCGATTGCAGCGCGCGACCTGTTGCGCGTGGTGGGCTCCTGCGTGGTGGCCTCGGCGATTGCGGGCGGCCTGATTATGGTGTGGGGTGTCGAAAGCCCGGTACCGCACGGCGGCATGTTTGTGGTTCCGCTCTTCACGCATCCACTGCTGTTTTGCCTGGCGCTGGGGATCGGCACAGTGATTTGCGGTGTCATGTTGTCGCTGTGGAAGAAACCGGTGACCGAGCGTGACGAAGAGTTTGATGAACTCAGCGATCAAAAACTGAAAGACGAAGAGATCACCTTCACCCTGGAATAACCGGAGGCCGTATGTTTGCCGATATGAAAAGCATGGTGGCGAAAGCCTGGCGCGAGCAGTACGCGCTGCTGGCCATCAACTGCATGAACCTGGAAAGCGCCCGCGCGGCGGTTCGGGTGGCAGAGAAACACCGTGCGCCCATCATTCTGAATCTGTATCAGGGGCATCTGGAACATTTTCCGGCCCCGATAGCCGCTGCGGTCGTCAAAACGCTGGCAGAGGAAGCCTCGGTACCGGTCGCGCTGGCGCTGGATCATGGAAAGGATCCTGTACGCATTCGCCAGGCTTTTCGCGCCGGATTCAGCGGGTTAATGATCGATGCCTCCGCCTTTGCGCTGGAGGAGAATATTCGCCAGACCCGTGCAGTGGTTGAGCTCGCAGCCAGCGTTTCTCTGTGCGTGGAAGGCGAGCTGGGCCATCTGGCCGATGCTCCGCGCTATGACCATGCCGCTAACGCTGATTTGATGACTCAGGCCGCCGACGTGGAACCCTTTATCCAACAGACCGGGATCGATTTGCTGGCGGTATCGGTCGGTACGGCACACGGCATGTACGCGCCGGGCGTTACGCCAGCCATTGATTTCCGGCGGCTGGAGGAAATTGCCCGGTTATCAACGGTACCTCTGGCGCTGCATGGCGGCAGCGGGACGCCGTTTGATCAGCTACAGCGCTGTCCGATGTTTGGCGTCGCCAAGATAAACGTTGGCGCAGCGGTCTTTGAAGCCGGAAAGGCTGCGCTGCTGCATACCCTGTGTCGTGACACATCCGGTGAACTTGTTGATGCCCTGACCCTGATGGAGCAGGCCTGCGAGGAAGCCATTATTCCGTACCTGCAGGCCAGCGGCGCTATCGGCAAAGCCTGATTCATTTTCTATATCGCCTTCTATGCCTCTGCGATGACGCACTGGCAGGGCTTTCTACACCCTGAAACTGGAGAATTAACATGTTAGTTTCGATGAAAGAATTACTGCAACCTACCCGTCAGCACGGTTTTGCCATCGGCGCATTCAACGTGGCGGACAGCTGCTTTGTACGTGCAGTTGTGGAAGAAGCGGAAGCGACCAACACCCCGGCGATTATCTCCATTCACCCCAGCGAACATGATTTTGTCGGCGATGCGTTTTTTAGCTACGTCCGTGATATCACGATGCGTAGCCCAGTGCCGTTTACTCTGCATCTGGACCACGGCGCTTCGGTTGAGCATGTTCTGCGGGCGATTCAGTGTGGGTTTACCTCGGTGATGATTGATGGCTCGCTGCTGCCGTATGAAGAGAACGTGGCGCTGACCCGCGAAGTGGTCAAGCTGGCGCATGCGGTAGGTGTTTCTGTGGAAGGGGAGTTGGGTACGATTGGTCAGACCGGGACGTCAGTGGAAGGCGGCGTGTCGAAGGTTACTTATACCGATCCTGCTCAGGCAGAGGATTTTATCGCCCGAACCGGTGCAGACACGCTGGCGGTGGCGATTGGAACCGCGCACGGGATCTACCCGAAAGGGATGCAGCCAGAGCTGCAAATGAACATCCTGCGCGACATCGCCGGGCGTGTGGATATTCCGCTGGTGCTGCACGGTGGTTCCGCGAACCCGGATGCGGAAATTGCCGAATCCGTGACGCTGGGTGTTGGCAAAATCAACATTTCCAGCGATATGAAATATGCCTACTTCCAGAAAGTCCGCGAAATCCTGGCGAAAGAAACCTGGTGGGACCCGAACGTAATCTACCCAGAAGCCATTAGCGCTGCGCGTGACGTGATCCGCCACAAAATGAAATTGTTCGGTTCAACCGGCAAAGCATCACTTTACTAACGGCATGCAGGCGGGGCGACCCGCCTCTTTCGCAACAAGGAAAAGTGGAATGAAGCGTTCACATATTAATTATGCCGTCGATAAAGCGCATGCCATCGCCGAGACTTTTCGGATCTGTCTGCCTGATTTTGCGTATTTTACGATCGATGCCTGGCGGCAACAGGATCAATCTCTGTGGCGTGAAGTGCGCGATCTCCAGCTGGGCTGGGATATTACCGACTTTGGGCGTGGAGATTTTGCGCAAACGGGACTGACGTTACTGACGTTGCGCAATGGTCAGCCAGGGTCAGCGGGTTATCCCAAACCGTATGCTGAAAAGATGCTGCAAATTCAGCAGGATCAGCAAACACCATGGCATTTTCATCGCCATAAAATGGAAGATATCGTGAATCGCGGCGGCGGTGACTTATGTATGCAGCTGGCATGGGCCACGCCTGATGACGGGTATGACGCACGGCGTATTGTTGAAGTTAGCGTCGATGGTCAGCGGCGTACCGTTGACGCTGGCGAGACGCTGGTATTGAAACCGGGACAGGGGGTGTGCCTGCCGCCGCGCTTGTATCATCGCTTTTGGGCGGAGAAGGCGTTCGTGCTGGGCTGGGAAATCTCGATGGTCAATGACGACCAGCATGACAACCACTTTCTGGAACCTGGCGGTCGCTTCCCGGCGATTGAAGAGGATGAGCCGGTGAAGTGGCTGTTGTGCAGTGAATATATTCGTTTATGAGCGTGAGTAAGCCCGGTAAGCGAAGCGCCACCGGGCAATAAATTATTGCGCAGGTGGTGGTGCTGTGACTTCACTCCCTGAAACCACACCCGCCTGCATAGTCTGCGTGACCTGCTGTTTCTCCACGTTCACCGCATGCAGTTGCCCGCTGACCGTTGGCTTGAGCGGCGCATCGGCCTGAATATTGCCGCTGGCGGTAAGCTGAATATTACCGTCGCCGGAAAGCGGCAGTGCGGGCCAGCCCCACTGCTGCAGGATCGTCATTGGCACGCCGCGTCCGTTCAGGCTGATCTGAGCCTGGCGCTGAGGCAACTGCGAAATGCTGGCGGTGGCCTCCAGCAGCCCTTTTTCCGTATAGGCGCTCAGTTCGCTGATATTGATGGTGCTGTTGTTCGCCGTCAGCGCCAGCGAAGGACGACGTACATCCGTGCGGTTAAAGGTAGCAGCAGCGGCGTTGAGGGTGGCGCTCCCGCTCCAGATCCCCCACTGATTATTCTGTACCAGCCCGAGGTTAGCGCCGTAACCGTCAAGCGCGGTGAGCTGCCACGGGAAACTCGGGTCGATATCAATTACCAGATTGCGGCTGGCGCTGAATTTCTTCAGCGTCAGGCTGTTTAGCCATGTTGGCAGAGGTTTCATCCACTGCTGCTTCCAGTTTTCCGGCAGCGTGTATTCCAGGCCGGCAATAGCGGCATCATCGAGGACCAGCGCTTTGTTGCTGCGTAGCCAGTTTCCGGATGTTCTGACCATACCGCCTTCCCAGCGGGTGGTGAACTGGCGCAGCGCAATGCCCTGTGGTGAGAACTCGGCGTTCAGAATCGGATCGAAGAAGTGCAGAGAGCCGTAGATAAACTCGCTGGCGTTCATCGACAATTTTCCTTCCTGAGTTTGCCAGTCGTCCTTGCTGAAGGTCATGTTGCGCAAGCTCAGATCGAGATCCGTCACCGCCCAGTCGGGGCCTTGCAGACGGGCATCCGTTACTTCCAGACGACCAATTTGCAGGGAAGGAATGGTGCTTAACGGGGCAAAAAAGTCGGCCAGCGATTTGTCGCTTTGCAGCCGGATATCGTTCAGGCGCAGATTCTCCACTACCCAGCTCCCGTCGGCATTGCGTTGCGCTACGCCGGTTAATGCTCCACGCGCCACGTCTGCGCCAATATTGCTAAGCGTCACCCGGTCATGGTCAATGCTGCCTTCAATCAAGACGTTGGTGGTCGGGACATCGTTGAGCGTCAACGAACTGGCGCTGAGCTGAATTTGCGCTTTGCTGCCGAGAATTTTACCTGCCTCAGGGCTCCAGGGAATGACGCCGCCGTTAACGCGCTGGGCGCTGAGGTTCCACTCGCTACCGGGGCTGTTAAGCGCCATATCCTGCAATTGCAGGCGATCGGCCTGAAACGGCAACGGCGCGGTTTGCTGGGAAAGATTCAGTGTGCCGTTTTGCAGCAAAATGGTGTCTACGTGCAGCGGGTCTGTGATTTGTCGGCTACTGAGTCCAATATCGACCGTTTTGGCGACCAGCGTGGCGGGCTGACCATCCCGGCCAAAGGTAACGTTTTCCAGCAGAATATGGGAAGGGGAAGAAAACCGGTGATCGATGGCATCAAAGGCCAGATGGTAGCTGCTGTTCTGTGAAACCCAGGCGCTGACGTGCTCTGCGCCCCAGCGGGTTTGCAGTAGAAAATAAAGGCCGAGGATCGCCACTGCAAGGGCGATCAGCACGTAAAGAAGCAGCTTTCCAATAAATTTCATGGTCTTCCATCCCGCGAAGTGCACATAGTCAAGTTATGCACGATTTAGACGCAATGCTCAAGGCGGGAATGGTGAAAGAGCGTTACAGCGGCGTTGATTCTGAATCAACGCCGCATTTTGCTTATTGCTTCTCTGGTGGGAACACCAGGTTCAGAACGATAGCGGTAATACCGCCTGCGGCAATGCCGGAAGAGAGCAGGTTTTTCACCCAGTCCGGAGCGAACTGCAGGATCAACGGCTGCTGGGAGACGCCCAGGCCGACGGCCAGCGACAGCGCGATAATCAGAATCGCGCGACGGTTCAGCGGCTCGCGGGACACAATACGCACGCCGGATGCGGCAATAGTACCGAACATTACCAGCGTTGCCCCGCCCAGTACTGGCTCAGGAATATGCTGTACAAAACCGCTGACCGCCGGGAACAGGCCCAGCGCGATCAACATCAACGCCACCACAAAACCGACGTAGCGGCTGGCAACGCCCGTTAACTGAATAACCCCGTTGTTCTGTCCAAAACAGGAGTTCGGGAAGGTGTTGAACACAGCGGAAACAAACGAGTTCAGACCGTTCGCCAGCACGCCGCCTTTCAGGCGTTTCATATACAGCGGACCAGAAACCGGCTGCTCGGAGACATCAGAGGTGGCCGTAATATCGCCGATGGTTTCCAGCGAGGTGATCATAAAGACCAGCATCAGCGGCAGCAGTAAACTCCAGTCGATACCCAGGCCATAATACAGCGGCGTTGGCACCATTAGCAGGTCCTGGCTTACCGGTGCGGTATTTTGCGGCAGCATGTCCATAAACCAGGCCAGCAGATAGCCTGCCGCCATCGCAATCACCAATGACGCAACACGCAGGTACGGGTTGCGTTGACGGTTAAGCAGGATGATTAGTGCCAGCACCACGCCTGCCAACAGTAAATTCTTCGGTGCACCAAAGGTGTTGTCGCTCATTGCGGCATAGCCACCACCAATCGATGTCAGACCCACCTGAATCAGCGACAGGCCGATAATCATCACCACCACGCCTGAGACCAATGGGGTAATGATACGACGCGCCAGATGCAGTACGCGTGAGATAACCATCTCGGTGCAGCTTGCCAGCATCAGCGTACCGAACAGCGCCGCCATCATGGTTGGGACGTCTGCGCCACCGGTTTTTAGCGCCGTACCGCCCATTATCAGTGGCGCAACAAAGTTAAAGCTGGTGCCCTGAATGGATAGCAGCCCTGAGCCTACCGGCCCCCAGGCTTTGATCTGAATGATAGAAGCTACGCCGGAGGCGAACAGCGACATACTGATAATGTGTTGAGTATCCTGAGCCGGTAAACCAAGCGCCTGGCAAATTAACAGAGCGGGAGTAATTACCGCGACGAACATTGCCAGCAGATGCTGACAGGCGGCAAACAAGGTCTGGGCTAACGGGGGGCGATCTTCAAGACGGTAAATCAGTTCACTGTTGTGAGTCTGCGCAACCGGTTGCGCATTTGTTGACTCTACGGCGTTAACGGACATCAGAGGCAATCCCATGGTGGAAAAGCGGTGATTTTATCTGACCAGGGCAGAAAAGCAAACGTTTGCTAGCAGGTATTCTTAATATTTAAAACGGATAAACAAACATTTTTATATAACTTTTCATCATTTTCTGCTTAAAATCCACCCCGAAAACTCAATAAGAGCTAAAAATCGGTCTGGAATGCATCGTGCGTGATTGTGCTAAACGCACTAATGGAGCTGTAAATGTTTTATCTCGATACGTTATCAACGCTGGTTGCGGCAACCCTTGTGTTGCTGCTGGGACGTAAGCTCGTCCAGTCTGTTTCCTTCCTGAAAAAATACACCATTCCCGAACCCGTAGCGGGCGGCCTGCTGGTGGCGATTGCGCTGCTGGTGCTGAAAAAAAGCATGGGTTGGGAAGTTAACTTCGATATGACCCTGCGCGATCCGTTGATGCTGGCCTTCTTCGCCACTATCGGTCTGAACGCCAATATCGCAAGTTTGCGTGCTGGCGGCCGCGTGGTGGGTATTTTTCTGATTGTGGTTGTTGGCCTGTTGCTGATGCAAAACGCCATCGGTATTGGTATGGCGACCCTGCTGGGTCTGGACCCGCTGATGGGTCTGATCGCTGGCTCGATCACCCTCTCTGGTGGACACGGAACCGGGGCCGCATGGAGCAAGCTGTTTATTGAACGTTATGGCTTCACCAATGCGACTGAAGTGGCGATGGCTTGCGCAACGTTTGGTCTGGTATTGGGGGGGCTGATTGGTGGCCCGGTGGCACGCTATCTGGTCAAACACTCCACCACGCCAGACGGTATGCCGGACGATCAGGCTGTGCCGACCGCATTTGAAAAACCGGACGTCGGACGTATGATCACCTCACTGGTGCTGATTGAAACCATCGCGCTGATCGCTATCTGTCTGACGGTGGGTAAAATCGTTGCGCAAATGCTGGTTGGAACGGTGCTGGAACTGCCGACCTTTGTCTGCGTGCTGTTTGTTGGGGTGATCCTCAGCAATGGTCTGGCGCTACTGGGCTTTTACCGGGTGTTCGAACGTGCGGTTTCTGTGCTGGGTAACGTTAGTCTGTCACTGTTCCTGGCGATGGCGCTGATGAGCCTGAAGCTATGGGAACTGGCTTCTCTGGCCTTGCCGATGCTGGCAATCCTGGTTGTGCAGACCATTTTCATGGCGCTGTATGCGATATTCGTTACCTGGCGCATGATGGGTAAGAACTACGATGCCGCTGTGCTGGCTGCCGGACACTGCGGTTTTGGCCTCGGCGCGACGCCGACGGCGATTGCCAACATGCAGGCGATTACCGAACGCTTTGGGCCATCCCATATGGCGTTTCTGGTGGTGCCGATGGTGGGGGCATTCTTTATCGATATCGTCAACGCGCTGGTGATTAAGCTGTATCTGCTGTTACCGATTTTTGCGCAATAACGGCTGTGCGGCGGGGTAACATCCGCCGCCGCTATGAATCGACTATGCGTTGGAGTAGCGTTCGGTTTCCGGCATCCAGCGCTCTATTAGAGCCACGGCCTGTTGCGGATAACGTTCGTGAATATGGCGAGCAATGCGCTGAACTTCCGGGATAATCGCCTGATCACGCAGTAAATCTGCGACCTTGAATTCTGCCGTTCCGGTCTGGCGAGTACCTAACAGCTCGCCGGGGCCGCGAATCTCTAAATCTTTTTGCGCAATCACGAACCCGTCGTTGCTGTCTCGCAAAACCTGCAAGCGTTTCTGCGCGGTTTTAGACAGCGGTGATTTGTACAGCAGGACGCAGTGGGAGGCCACCGCGCCACGACCTACGCGGCCACGTAGTTGATGCAGCTGGGCCAGGCCCAGGCGCTCCGGGTTTTCAATAATCATCAGGCTGGCGTTTGGCACGTCCACGCCCACTTCAATCACCGTGGTGGCAACCAGCAGATGCAGTTCACCCTGCTTAAAGGCCGCCATTACTGACTGCTTCTCGGCGGGCTTCATGCGCCCGTGTACCAGGCCAATATTGAGTTCTGGCAGCGCCAGCTTAAGCTCTTCCCACGTCGCTTCTGCCGCCTGAGCTTCTAACAGATCAGACTCTTCAATCAGCGTACAGACCCAGTATGCCTGGCGCGCTTCGTGGGTACAGGCGTTGCGCACGCGATCAATGATGTCGCTGCGGCGGGTATCCGGAATGGCGACCGTGGTGACCGGCGTACGTCCCGGAGGCAGTTCATCAATGACCGATGTGTCGAGGTCAGCATAGGCCGTCATCGCCAGGGTGCGCGGAATCGGCGTGGCGGTCATGATTAGCTGGTGCGGGTGGAAACCCTGCTGCTGACCTTTTTCCCACAGCGCCAGACGCTGATGCACGCCGAAGCGGTGCTGTTCATCGATGATAACCAGTGCCAGACCGTTGAACTGAACCTGTTCCTGGAAAATTGCATGAGTACCGACAATCATCTGCACCTGACCGCTGGCGATGGCTTCCTGTTGCGCCAGACGCGCTTTGCCTTTCTGCTTGCCCGCCAGCCAGCCCACTTCAACGCCCAGTGGCGCGAACCAGCTGCGGAAGTTATTCGCATGTTGTTCAGCCAATAATTCGGTGGGGGCCATCAGCGCAACCTGCTTACCATGTGCGATAGCGCGCAGGGCGGCTAACGCTGCAACCAGGGTTTTACCGGAGCCGACATCGCCCTGCACCAGGCGCATCATCGGCACATCCAGCGCCATGTCGCGTTCTATCTCCGCGGTGACGCGGGCTTGCGCGCCAGTAGGTTTGAACGGCAATGCTGCCAGCAGTTTATCTTTTAGCGCGTTGTTAGCACTTAACGGCTGGGCGTGAAAACGCTGTGCCCCGGCGCGTAGTGCCAGCATGCTGAGATTATGCGCCAGCAGTTCTTCGAGAATCAGACGTCGCTGCGCCGGATGTTGTCCTGTTTCCAGATCGCTGAGTTGCAGCGACGGTGGAGGGCGGTGCAACGTGCGCAGTGCTTCGGGCAGGCTCATCATGCCCTGTAACAGCTCTGGTGGCAGCAGTTCGGCAATGGCGCAAGTATCGAGCAGATCCAGTGCCTGATCGGTCAGCTTGCGCAGCGTGGCCTGCTTCACGCCTTCGGTAGTCGGATAAACAGGGGTTAGCGTTTCCTGTAATTCCGGCGTGCTGAGATCGCCCTGCACACGGTATTCCGGGTGGATCATCTCTGCGCCGTATTTCCCGCGTTTGGCTTCACCGTAGGCCAGCACCCGGCGACCGGTGGCGAGGCTGTTTTTCATTGCTGCGCTGAAGTTGAAAAAGCGCATGGTGAGAATGCCGGAGCCATCGCTGATCTGACAGGTCATCATCCGGCGGCCACCGAAGGTGATATTGCAGTTAAGCACTTCGCCTTCAACGGTGGCATAGAGGCCCGGCAGCAGTTCGCCAATTGGGTACAGATGGGTACGGTCTTCGTAACGCATGGGGAGGTGTAGCAGGAGGTCCTGTACGGTGTGCAGGCCAATTTTCGCCAGTTTACTGCTTTGCGCTGCGCCAACGCCGGTCAGAGAGTTGAGTGGGATGGCATCCAGTAAACGGCCTTTCATCGCGTTTATCTCGCAGATTGCATAGTGGCCCACCACGTTGCATCGGCTTCAATTTCGCCCTGCGTGTTTACGTGAGGGTAGGGAAGACCTTTGCGCTTAGCGACATTCGCCAGCACCGGATAACCGCCTTCAAACAGTAAGCGCTGTTGCTCGTCTTGTGGCAGCATGCTGTTTTCTCGTCGGTACATCCCAGCGTTTTGCCGCTGGCGCTGTGCTTCGTACAGAATCAGCGCGGAGGCGACCGAAACGTTCAGCGACTGCACCATGCCAGTCATGGGAATGATGATGTCCTGATCAGCCAGATCCAACGCTTCCTGAGTGATGCCGGTTTTCTCCTGGCCCATCAGGATGCAGGTGGGGCGAGTGTAATCAATTTCGCGAAAATCCACGGCTTTATCTGACAGATGGGTTGCCAGGACCTGCATGCCCTGGCTTTTTAAATGTGTGACCGCATCGCCAATGGTAAGGTGGGTTTTCACCTGCACCCAACTGTTGCTGCCTGCGGCAGAAGAGGCCATGGTGCGCATACGACTACCCGGCCAGACGGCGTGGACTTCATGCACGCCGACCGCATCTGCAGTACGAATAATCGCAGAAACGTTATGAGGTTTGTGAACCTGCTCCATGCAGACGGTCAGATCGGGCTGACGACGTGCGAGCATCTCGCGGATACGTGCATAGCGCTGTTCATTCATAAGACTAGTTTCGGTTACGGGTGACTTTTATCACGTCCGGCATGACGCGAATTTTGCGCATGATATTCGCCAGGTGCACGCGATCGCGAGCGGTCAGGCGAATAAAGGCGCTATAAACGCGGCCATCTTTCTCTTCCGTATTCAAACTTTGAATATTGGAGGTGGTCGTGTTGATTGCCGCCGTCAGGTTCGCCAGAGCACCCTGGTGGTTAAACATATCCACCTTAATCTCGGTGATGAATTCCTGCTCCGTCTCTTTATCCCATTCCACCGCCATAAACTTCTCTGGCTCTTTCTGGTAGCCACGAATATTACGGCAGGACTCATGGTGGATCACCAGACCTTTACCCGGACTGACGTGGGCAATGATTGGATCACCTGGAATTGGACGGCAGCATTTCGCGAAGGTGATCAGCACGCCGTCTGCGCCTTTGATCGGCAGATGACCATGGCCAGATTGCGCCGGTACGTTCGCTGTTGCTTCGCCCTGCTGGAGGTTTTTCGCTACCACCACGCTCATGGCGTTACCCAGACCGATTTCTGCGAGCAGATCGTCAAGCGTGGCGAGCTTCATGCGCTCAAGCTCACGCTGGATGCTCTCTGGTGGGATCTCAGCCAGTTTACGGCTACCGCCCAGGGCATGGTTGAGCAGTCGACGACCCAGACTGACGGAATCATCGCGCTTGAGGTTTTTCAGCAGTTGGCGAATCTTGGCGCGTGCTTTCGAACTGACGACGAAGTTGAGCCACGCGGCATTCGGGCGCGCACCCGGGGCGGTAATAATCTCAACTGTCTGACCGCTAAAGAGCGGTTGTGAAAGCGGGTAAGGCTGTCTGTCGACGCGCGCGCCGACGCAGGCGTGACCGATATCGGTATGCACGGCATAGGCGAAATCGACAGGCGTTGCACCGGCGGGCAGTTCGACAATGCGCCCTTCCGGTGTGAAAACATAAATCTCATCCGGGAAGAGATCAGATTTAACGCTTTCAATAAATTCAAACGAGCTACCGGCGCTCTGCTGCAGTTCCAGCAGGCTTTGCATCCAGCGCTGAGCGCGGATTTGCGCAGTGGTGCTGCTTTCGCCGCCGTGCTCTTTGTAAGCCCAGTGCGCTGCGACACCCATCTCTGCCATCTGGTCCATGTCTTCAGTACGAATCTGTACTTCAACCGGGACGCCATGAGGGCCGATCATTGAGGTGTGTAAAGACTGATATCCGTTCGCTTTTGGAATGGCGATATAGTCTTTTACGCGGCCAGGACGTGGTTTGTACAGGCTGTGCATCTGGCCGAGTACGCGATAGCAGGTATCGGAATCATGAACGATGACGCGAAATGCGTAGATATCCATGATGGAGTGAAAACGCTGCTCTTTGAGCACCATTTTGCAGTAAATAGAGTACAGGTGCTTCTCACGCCCGCTTACGCGACACGGAATACCTGCCTCCTGCAAACGCCCTTCGATTTCAGAGAGGATTTTTTGGATCATCTCTTTGCGGTTGCCGCGAGCGGCTTTAACCACTTCTTTAATCACGCGATAGCGGTTCGGGTACAGCGCTTCAAAACCCAGCTCTTCCAGCTCGGTTTTAATGTGATGAATACCTAAACGGTGTGCCAGCGGACTATAGATTTCGAGGGTTTCACGGGCGATGCGGCGACGCTTGTCCGGGCGTAATGAACCCAGCGTGCGCATATTGTGAGTACGGTCGGCAAGTTTGATGAGAATGACGCGGATATCCTGCACCATCGCCATAATCATCTTGCGAAAGTTTTCGGCTTGCGCCTCTTTCTTATCGCGAAACTTAAGCTTATCAAGCTTCGATACCCCTTCTACCAGCTCTGCAACGCTTTTACCAAAAAGCTGTTCCATGTCCTGATAGGTGGCTGGGGTATCTTCAATCACGTCATGCAGCAGCGCAGCCATCAGCGTTTCGTAGTCGAGTTTCATCTCGGCCAGAATGCAGGCTACCGCTACCGGGTGCGTGATATAGGGTTCACCGCTTGAACGTGTCTGGCCCTCGTGAGCGTCACGTGCAACGAGATACGCCTGCCGAAGACGCTTAATCTGGTCTTCCGGCAGGTAGTTTTGAATCAGTTGATTCAGGCTTTCAAACAGATACAAGGGCGACCCGCTTTGTGATTAACGACGACCTTCAGCAATAGCGGTAACGGCTTGTAATTCAGCGGCTTCCTGCTCTTGCTGTTCCTGGCGCTCACGCACGTCGAGGATCTGGTTGTTGATCAGACCTTCTTCGATTTCGCGCAGCGCGATAACGGTAGTTTTATCGTTTTCTTCCGGTACGAGCGGATCCTTTCCGCCTACCTGCATCTGACGAGCGCGACGCGCGGCGACCAGTACCAGGTCAAAACGGTTACCAATTTTCTCTACAGCGTCCTGAACAGTTACGCGTGCCATACTTAAAATGCTCCACAGGTGAAGAAATGACTGGGCATGATACTGAATGTGGGTTCAGTCTGCCAACAGTTTGCTGATTAAAGCGTCATGACGCTGCTTTTGGCGGCTCATGCGCAGACGTTCGGCGCGAATGATGGTTTTCAAATCGCCCAGGGCGGTATCGAAATCATCGTTCACAATAAGATAATCATATTCGGCGTAATGGCTCATTTCTGCAACAGCTTGCGCCATACGTTTCGCGATCACGTCTTCGCTATCCTGACCGCGGCCACGCAGACGGCGGTCCAGCTCAATCTTAGATGGCGGCAAAATAAAAATACTGCGGGCATGCGGCATTTTTTGACGAATTTGCTGCGCACCTTGCCAGTCGATATCTAAAAAGACGTCTACGCCGGATGCCAATACTTGCTCAATGGTTTCACGTGAGGTGCCGTAGTAATTACCGAAAACCTCCGCGTGTTCCAGGAACGCGTCTCTGCCAATCATGGTTCTGAATTCATCATGGTTCACAAAGAAATAGTGTTCACCGTGCACTTCCCCCGGGCGCGGTGCGCGCGTGGTGTGCGAAACAGAAACCTGGGTGTCATACAACGGTTGGGTCTTTAATAAAGCCTGAATCAGGCTGGATTTACCCGCGCCACTGGGGGCAGAAACAATATAAAGCGTGCCTTGAGCCATGAGTATCTTAATGTATGTGATTGTCGAAAGAGAGCCTACATACGGGCTTATTATACACGTAGCCGCTATGTGACGTAGCCCTTGTCACACTTTTTGCGCATGTTTATTGCGTTTTGCGTACCAGTTTCCTGTTTTATCGATGATTTGCAGCAATACGTGCAAATGTCAGGAAGCCTGCTCGCACGATGAATTTTTGTTGCTCTGTTTCCCTATTGTTTCGCGCTATATCTGCCAGGAAATGCAGTGCTCAGCGGAGGTAACATGGGATTATGGAAAGGCATAGGGCTGGTTTTGCTAATGGGGTATCTACCCGCATGGGCGGTATGCCCCGTCTGGTCGCCTGCCAGGGCAAACGAGGAAATTTCACGACTACAGCAGCAGATAACACAGTGGAATGACAGTTACTGGAAACAGGGTGAAAGTGCCGTAGATGACGGCGTTTATGACCAGCTCAATGCGCAACTAATTCAATGGCAGCGCTGTTTTGGCGATGAAGTTCCACCTGATCTGTCTGCGCCACCAATAAGTGGCACAGTCCCGCATCCCGTGCCTCACACGGGAGCTCGAAAACTTGCCGATAAGCAAGCGCTACAGCAATGGATGCACGTGCGCAGCGATCTCTGGGTACAACCAAAGGTCGACGGCGTGGCGGTAACGCTGGTCTATCGCAATGGCAATCTGGTAAGAGCGATTAGCCGAGGTAATGGCCTGAAAGGTGAAGACTGGACGCAAAAGATTCTTCAGATCCCTTCCGTACCACACACAACCAAAGGTCTGCTGGCGAACAGTACGTTGCAGGGCGAGATTTTTTTACAGCAAGAGGGGCATATTCAGAAGCAGAGAGGGGGAATGAACGCCCGCTCGAAGGTTGCTGGATTGATGATGCGCCAGAGCAATCCGGAATTATTAGGCTCGCTGGCTATTTTTATCTGGGCCTGGCCCGATGGTCCGGCGGTCATGTCGGAAAGGCTGGAGCAGCTCACTGCTGCCGGGTTCAGTTTCACGCAACATTTTACCAAGGCCGTGAAGAGTGCGGATGACGTAGAGCAAGTGCGAGCAAAGTGGTGGACTTCAGCATTACCTTTTGTCACTGATGGCGTGGTCGTGCGAACAGGAAAAGAGCCGCAGGCGCGATACTGGCTACCCGGACAGGGAGACTGGCTGGCAGCGTGGAAATATCCTCCCGTGGCCAGGGTGTCTGAGGTGACGGGTATTCAGTTCTCTGTTGGCAAAAGCGGAAAAATTGCGGTGGTTGCATTGCTGACTCCCGTCATGCTGGATGATAAACGCGTACAGCGCGTCAATATTGGCTCCGTTCGACGCTGGAATGAATGGGATATCGCGCCTGGCGATCAGATTCTGGTGAGCCTGGCCGGACAAGGGATCCCCCGTATAGATGAGGTGGTCTGGCGCAGTACCCAGCGTATTAAGCCAGTGCCACCTGAGGGGCGCTTCAATTCATTAACCTGTTTTTATGCCACAGCGCAGTGCCAGGAACAGTTTGTTGCCAGACTGGTCTGGCTGGGGGCCAAAGAGGTGCTGGGGCTGGAGGGCATCGGCGAGGCGGGATGGCGGGAGCTCCACCAGGTGTATCGCTTTGAGCATATCTTTTCCTGGCTCGGGCTAACTCAGGAACAACTACAGTCCACATTTGGTGTAAGCAAAGGGGAGAAGTTATGGCATCAATTCAACCTGTCACGCGATCTTCCGTTCACGCGCTGGCTGATTGCTATGGGAATACCGTTAACACAGGCAACGCTGAATGCCAGCAGGGATGGTTCGTGGCAGCAATTGCAAGAACGCGATGAACAAAGCTGGCGGCAGCTTCCTTTCATGGGGGAGCAGCGGGCACGGCAGGTTATTCAGTGGCTGGAGGATCGAGAGGTCACAGCGCTGAGCAACTGGTTAGCTGCTCAGCGGATCGCGGGCTTTATGCCTTAATGGCCTTCATGGCGATAGTAAAATACAGGCAGACCTAACTTCAGGCGCAGCGCCAGTAGTCGGGCGGTAAAGCCGAAGAGCAGGGTAGAGATAACTACCACATCATGACTGGAGACATAATGCTGCAGCACGATGTACAGCACTGCAGCGGCAAATGATACGCCGGCATACAGTTCTTTCTGGAACACCAGCGGGATGCGTTTGCAGAACATATCGCGTAATACGCCGCCGAAAACTCCGGTAGTGACCGCAGCGACCACGGCGATAATCGGTCCATGGCCCATATCCAGTGCCACCTGAGCCCCGATAATAGAAAAGACCACCAGGCCCAGCGCATCCAGTACGAGGAATATTTTGCGCAGATAGGGCATCACGGGAGCAATAATAGTGGTCAGTACCGCGGCAGTGGCTACGATAATGACGTATTCAGGGTGCTTTACCCAGCCGAGCGGATAATGGCCGAGAAGAATATCGCGTACTGAACCACCGCCAATGGCTGTCGCGGTGGCAATGATAATGACGCCAAATGTATCCATACGACGACGCCCAGCCGCAAGCGCACCGGTCATGGCTTCGGCAGTAATACCAATTAAGTATAAAACGTGTAACAGCATGTATTCCCCCTGATTTTCTGGGGGCTAAGGTTAACGATTTGTGCGCACTGTCACGATTGAGATTTTCTAAGGTGAAGTGATTTTAATTACTACAGCTAATGCGAAATTGTTGTAAACACGTTATGGCATGCGCTTTGTGATATGAGTGGTGATAATAAATGATGAGAAAATATAATTCTTGTCGCATAGATGAGAACTGATAGCGTCGGGAAAAGCACGTAGCGCCGCCGTTTATTGACGGGCTACGTGAGGTGGTGACTTACTCGATATTCTGAATTTGCTCGCGCATTTGCTCGATCAATACCTTCAGTTCAATTGCGGAGTTAGTCACTTCGGCATTGATAGACTTCGATGCCAGAGTATTCGACTCACGGTTGAATTCCTGCATCATGAAGTCCAGACGACGGCCAACCGCCTCTTTTTTCTTCAGAATGTTGTAGGTTTCTTTGACGTGAGCTTCCAGGCGATCCAGTTCTTCAGCCACGTCGATACGCTGTGCCATCAGCACCAGTTCTTGCTCAAGGCGGTTATTTTCCAGCTGCACCTGAGCATCTTCCAGTTTGGCTACCAGACGCTCGCGCTGCCATTGCAGGATTTCCGGCATATGTGCGCGCACTTTTGTGACTTCAGCGCTGACGCCTTCCAGACGCTGCTCGATCAACGCCTTCAGTGCCTGACCTTCGGTTTCACGCGCAACGATAAAGTCATCCAGCGTACCGTCAAGCGCGGCGAGAATTTCGGCGGCAATGGCGTCCAGATCTTGCTCCTGGGCTGCCATTACGCCTGGCCAACGCAGGATATCAACCGGGTTAATTTCACCTTCATCACTCTGCATTTTGACCCAGTTAGCAGCGCTAACGAGCTGTTTAGCGAGTTTTTCATTCAGAATCAGCTCGCCTTGTGCACTGGCATCAGGCTCAAAACGCAGCGTACATTCGACTTTACCGCGCGTCAGACGCGTGCGAATACGTTCGCGAACTACGGGTTCGAGACTACGGAACTGCTCCGGCAGGCGAAAATAAGTTTCCAGATAACGCTGGTTTACCGAGCGCATTTCCCAGGTAGCGCTACCCCATTCACCCTTGATTTCACGCCGGGCGTAAGCGGTCATGCTGCGGATCATAGACGTTCCTGTTTTTAAAGATGAGATGGGAGGATTATAGCCATCCACGTCTTGTCAGGATAGGAATAACAGTCGGAAGTCCGTATAATGCGCAGCCACATTCGTTTCAAGCCGGAGATTTTATCATGCGTCCAGCAGGTCGTAGTGCCAATCAGGTGCGTCCCGTCACCCTGACCCGTAATTATACAAAACACGCTGAAGGCTCCGTGCTGGTCGAATTTGGTGATACCAAAGTGCTATGCACCGCTTCTATTGATGAAGGCGTACCGCGTTTTCTGAAAGGTCAGGGCCAGGGTTGGATCACCGCAGAATATGGCATGCTGCCACGCGCCACACACACCCGTAACGCCCGTGAAGCGGCGAAAGGTAAGCAGGGCGGTCGTACCATGGAAATCCAGCGTCTGATCGCTCGTGCGCTGCGCGCTGCCGTTGACCTGAAGACGCTCGGTGAGTTCACCATTACGCTGGACTGCGATGTTATCCAGGCAGATGGCGGTACCCGCACCGCATCAATTACCGGTGCATGCGTTGCGTTGGCTGATGCGCTGAACAAGCTGGTGGCGAGCGGTAAGCTGAAAACTAACCCGATGAAAGGGATGGTCGCGGCGGTTTCCGTGGGTATTGTTAACGGTGAAGCGCTCTGTGACCTCGAGTACGTTGAAGACTCTGCCGCAGAAACCGACATGAACGTGGTGATGACTGAAGACGGTCGTATTATTGAAGTACAAGGCACGGCGGAAGGTGAGCCATTCAGCCATGAAGAACTTCTCACCCTACTGGCGTTGGCCCGAGGGGGAATCGAATCCATTGTAGCGACGCAGAAGGCGGCGTTAGAAAATTGATTTTAAAGGCGACTGATGAGTCGCCTTTTTTTTGTCTGTAATAAAGTGAGATGAGGAGCGAATCCATGAAACCGTATCAGCGCCAGTTTATTGAGTTTGCGCTTAGCAAGCAGGTACTAAAGTTTGGCGAGTTTACGCTGAAATCCGGGCGTAAAAGCCCCTATTTCTTCAACGCCGGACTGTTTAATACCGGGCGCGACCTGGCTCTGTTAGGCCGTTTTTACGCCGAAGCGCTGGTGGATTCCGGTATTGAGTTCGATTTGCTGTTTGGCCCAGCGTACAAAGGCATTCCGATTGCGACTACAACGGCCGTTGCGCTGGCTGAACACCACGATAAAGATTTGCCGTACTGCTTTAACCGTAAAGAGGCGAAGACCCACGGTGAAGGCGGTAATCTGGTCGGTAGCGCACTAGAGGGGCGCGTGATGCTGGTGGATGATGTTATCACCGCAGGTACGGCGATTCGTGAGTCGATGGAAATTATCCAGGCGAATGGCGCCACTCTGGCGGGGGTACTGATTTCTCTCGATCGTCAGGAACGTGGTCGCGGCGAGATTTCCGCTATTCAGGAAGTGGAACGTGATTACGGTTGCAAAGTGATCTCTATTATCACCCTGAAAGACCTGATTGCGTATCTGGAAGAGAAACCGGAGATGGCGGAGCACCTGGCGGCAGTACGAGCCTATCGCGAAGCATACGGTGTATAAGGACAGCCGGATGGCGCTGCGCTGATCCGGCCTACGCACTTACCGGGCCTACGGTTAACGTAGGCCGGACAAGACGAAATCGCTACTGCAATTGAGCGGCAACCAACGGCCAGCGGGTGTCAAAATCATCCGTTGGGCGGTATTTAAATTCGCTACGTACAAACCGGGATAGCATACCTTCGCAGAAAGCCAGTAACTGGCTGGCCAGAAGCGTTTCATCCACGGTGTAGCCTTCACCTTCACGCATTCTTTTTTCTCGCAGAACCTGGCGCAACTGCGCTTCAATGCGCTCAAAAAGTTGGTTAATGCGACCTTGCAGACGGTCTTGCTCGAACATTAACGCGTGTCCGGTCAGAATTCGCGTCAGGCCCGGATTACGCTCACCAAACCCTAAAATCAGCAAAACGATCAGACGCAGACGCGCGCTGGTGTCCTTTTCATCTTTCAAAATCAGATTGATACGCGTAATCAGACTATCTTCGATAAACTCAATCAGGCTATCGAACATACGGGTCTTGCTGGGAAAATGGCGATACAATGCCGCTTCGGATACGCCAACTGAGGCTGCCAGCTTTGCTGTGGTGATGCGTTGGCTACCATCGCTGGACTCAAGCATCAGTGCCAGAGACTGAAGTATTTCTTCGCGACGATTCCTTTTCGCAGTTTGCTTTTCTACCATGTTACAAAATACCCCTGAAAATAAGCTCTTGCCAGGCAGGCATCCACACAGCGACCGCAAACTGTTGTTTGCGGTGTGTTATTGCGTTAATACGCTATGGGATACTCTTCTGCGGGTTACTTGCGCCCGGAATGTCCGAAGCCACCTTCGCCACGATCGGTGGCTTCAAACTCTTCCACCAGATTAAATTCAGCCTGCACGACCGGTACAAATACCATCTGCGCGATACGTTCGCCCGGCTCAATAGTGAAGCTGTCCTGACCACGGTTCCAGATGGACACCATCAGTTGGCCCTGGTAGTCGGAATCAATCAAACCAACCAGATTGCCCAGCACGATACCGTGCTTATGGCCCAATCCGGAGCGCGGGAGCATCACCGCTGCCAGAGAAGGATCGGCAATGTGGATAGCTAACCCGGTTGGCACCAACGTTGTTGCACCCGGTGCCAGTTCTACGGCGTCATCAAGACAAGCACGCAGGTCAAGTCCGGCAGAACCAGAAGTGGCGTACGTCGGGAGCGGAAATTGTTGCCCTACGCGCGGGTCCAGAATCTTAACGTCGATTTTTTTCATCATAACGGGTCACGATCTCGTCGAGTAATAATTGGCCCAGGAGTTCTTTACGCTCAAGCGGTAAGACTTTGTCTCCATCCTGCCAAAAAAGGTGTAATGCGTTGCTATCGCTGTTAAACCCTTGAGTTGACAGCGAAACGTCGTTCGCACAGATCACATCAAGGTTTTTGCGGATGCGTTTTTGCCGGGCATATTCTTCCACATTATTTGTTTCGGCGGCAAACCCAACGACAAAAGGACGGTTAGCATCCAGTGCGGCAACACCGGCGATAATGTCCGGGTTTTTGACCATTTTTACTGTTAATTCATCACCCTGCGTCGCTTGTTTTTTTATTTTTTCGTGGGCGACAGTTTCAGCGCGATAATCAGCGACTGCAGCGCAGCCGATAAAAATATGCTGTTGTTGCACTGCAGACTGCACAGCAGCTTCCATTTCCAACGCGGTCATCACATCAACCCGCTGAACAAATGGTGGTGTGGATAACGAAACCGGACCTGATACCAGTGTGACGTTTGCCCCGCGCTTTGCTGCAGCGGCCGCGATAGCAAATCCCATCTTCCCGGAGCTATGGTTGGAAATATAACGCACGGGATCAAGCGGTTCACGCGTCGGACCCGCCGTAATCATGATGTTGAGATGTTGCAGATCGTTGACAGGCGAAAAATGTTCTGCCGCCATATCCACAATCGTTAACGGATCCAGCATACGTCCAGGACCGACATCGCCACATGCCTGGCTACCGCTGTCTGGGCCCCAAATGAGCAAACCGCGTGAGGCAAGAATACCCAGATTGTGCTGGGTCGCGGCAGCGCGATACATCTGCTGGTTCATGGCTGGAAGTACAGCAACAGAAGCAGGCGTTGCCAGACAAATCGTTGACACCAGGTCGTTGGCCATACCTGCGGCGACACGAGCAATCAGGTCTGCTGTAGCGGGCGCCAGGATGACCAAATCGGCCCATTTTCCCAGCTCAATGTGGCCCATCGCAGCTTCGGCTGCGGGATCAAGCAGGCTGTCGGAAACGGGATAACCTGAAACCGCCTGTAAACTCAGGGGAGTAATAAATGCTTTTGCCGCTTCGGTCATCGCCACGCGGACGTCAGCGCCGCGTTCCCGTAAACGACGCACCAGCTCAGGGGTCTTGTACGCAGCAATACCTCCACTGACGCCAAGTACGATTTTTTTACCGGCCAGGCTCATCATGATCTTTCCTGTTGGGTTTCACCAGAAGGCAGATATTTTATCACAATCCGCAATTTGTCGTGCTTTTGACAGCCTTCTACTTTGCGAGGCGCTACGAAGAAGTGAAAACAGCGCGTCGATTCACCGTCGGTGTTATGCCACTATGCGTACGCGAGAGGAGGGAGAAACATGGAAAATACAGGAAGTATGATGCCCCGGGAAAAGCTATTGGCGCAGGGGGCCAGTTCGCTGACCGATGTTGAGTTACTGGCGCTTTTTTTACGTACCGGCATTCAGGGTAAGGATGTGCTTACGCTGGCGAAAGAGATGCTTCAGCATTTTGAGTCGTTGTATGGCTTGTTGTCTGCTGATTACATGGATTTTAGCTATGTTCCGGGAATCGGTATCGCGAAGTATGCACAGTTGAAGGGTATTGCGGAGCTGGCAAGACGCTACTACAACGTGCGAGTGATAGAGGAGCGTGCTCTACTTAGCCCGGAAATGGCGCGTGAATTTCTGCAAAGCCAGCTCTCGCAAGAGGAACGCGAGATCTTTCTGGTGATCTTTATGGATTCTCAACATCAAGTGATTAAACACAGCAAACTTTTTTCCGGGACACTAAGCCACGTCGAGGTACATCCGCGAGAAATTGTCCGCGAAGCGATAAAAATGAATGCTTCCGCCGTGATCCTTGCGCATAATCACCCTTCGGGGTGTGCAGAGCCGAGTAAAGCAGATAAACTCATCACCGAGCGTGTTGTGAAATGCTGTCAGTTCATGGATATCCGGGTGCTTGATCATCTGGTCATTGGGCGCGGAGAGTACGTTTCTTTTGCGGAACGCGGTTGGATTTAACGCACTTTACGCGATCCATCGGGATCTTTGTCTGTTCGGGACTTGAGCATAACGCCGGGTCAGCGTATACTACGCCACCTTTGAGAATCTCGGGTTTGGCATTTGGGCCTGGCAATCGAGAGTTCACTTAGAACTATGCGATGACCGGGCTGTAAAGCCTGACGAGGCGCCGATACCCCATACGAAGCTCGAGCTAATTTGATTTTTGGAGAATAGACATGTCCCGAGTCTGCCAAGTTACTGGCAAGCGTCCGGTGACCGGTAACAACCGTTCCCACGCACTGAACGCGACTAAACGCCGTTTCCTGCCTAACCTGCACTCTCACCGTTTCTGGGTTGAGAGCGAAAAGCGTTTTGTCACCCTGCGTGTATCTGCTAAAGGTATGCGTGTTATTGATAAGAAAGGCATCGAAACAGTTCTGTCTGAACTGCGTGCCCGTGGCGAAAAGTACTAAGTACTAAGAGGAAATAAATCATGGCTAAAGGTATTCGTGAGAAAATCAAGCTGGTTTCTTCTGCTGGTACTGGTCACTTCTATACCACTACGAAGAACAAACGTACTAAGCCGGAAAAACTGGAACTGAAAAAATTCGATCCAGTTGTCCGTCAGCACGTTCTCTACAAAGAAGCGAAAATCAAATAATTCTCGCTTTGATGTAATAAAAAACCTCGCTTCGGCGGGGTTTTTTGTTTTCTGGCCGTCCCCATATTAATGAGACCTGATACATCGCCGGAGATACTATGCCTGAATTACCTGAAGTCGAAACCAGCCGCCGTGGGATTGAGCCGCATCTGGTGGGGGCAACGATTATGCACGCGACTGTGCGTAACGGTCGTCTGCGTTGGCCGGTATCAGAGGAAATCTATCGTCTGAGCGATAAGCCCGTTCTCAGCGTACAGCGGCGCGCGAAATACTTGCTGCTGGAGCTGTCGGATGGTTGGATTATCATTCATCTGGGGATGTCGGGTAGTTTGCGTATCCTTCCTGAAGAGCTTCCGGCAGAAAAGCATGACCACGTTGACTTAGTGATGAGTAACGGCAAAGTCCTGCGCTATACCGATCCTCGCCGTTTTGGCGCCTGGCTGTGGACTACAGAGCTCGATGGCCATAATGTTCTCGCTCATCTTGGCCCTGAGCCTCTGAGTGATGATTTCAACGCCAGTTATTTGCAGCAGAAATGCGCGAAGAAGAAAACCGCGATTAAACCCTGGCTGATGGATAACAAGCTGGTGGTGGGGGTAGGTAATATCTATGCTAGCGAGTCGCTGTTTGCCGCTGGCATCCATCCTGACCGCCTGGCGTCATCTCTGTCGCAAGATGAATGCGAACTGCTGGTGCGCGTCATCAAGGCGGTTTTGCTGCGTTCGATCGAGCAGGGCGGAACGACGCTGAAGGACTTCCTGCAAAGCGACGGTAAGCCGGGCTATTTTGCCCAGGAACTGCAGGTCTATGGGAGAGAAGGTGAACCCTGTCGCGTATGCGGCGCGCCAATCATTGCGACAAAACACGCCCAGCGTACAACGTTCTACTGCCGTCGCTGTCAGAAATAACATTCGTTGCTGGCCGGGTACACTTTATGTCTTATCCGGCCAGACGCATTACTTTAGTTTACGCATTAACGCCTGATGGACGTTTTCCGGCAGAAAGTGCGTCACATCACCCTGATGGCGGGCGACTTCTTTCACCAGTGACGATGAGATAAATGACCACTCTTTAGACGGCATCAGAAAGACGCTTTCCAGTTGCGGCATCAGGTGGCGGTTCATGTGGGCCAGCTGCATTTCATACTCAAAATCTGCTACCGCGCGTAGGCCTCGGATCAGAATGTTAGCCTGATTATCACGGGCAAAATTTGCCATTAAGTCGCTGAATCCCAGAACTTCCACATTGCCGAGATGCGCCGTTGCCTGTTGCGCCAGCTCGACGCGCTCTTCAAGGGTAAACATCGGTTTTTTACTGGGACTTGCAGCAATCGCCAGGATCACGTGATCGAACATGCTGGTCGCACGCGTCACGATATCAAGATGGCCGTTAGTTATGGGATCAAAGGTTCCTGGATAAATCGCCCGTTTTTGCATGATTTGCCTCAATGCGTTTTGGGTGGCAGATAAGGTTCCAGCAGCTGCAGCAGGCGCTGTAGCGCGCCCTGATTTTGATACAGGACTTCAACTGCATGACGGCCATAAAAATTACGATAATCGGCATCGGTCAGTAAAGAAGAGACCTCTTTCACCAGTGTGGTTGCGTCGGTGACGGTGATCAAGCCGCTTGCCTGTTCGAGACGAGCACAAATATCTTTAAAATTAAAGGTATGTGGCCCCATCAGTACCGGAATGGCGTGCGCCGCGGCTTCCAGTGGGTTGTGTCCCCCACGTTCAACCAGTGAGCCACCGACAAAAGCAAGGTCGGCAATACCGTAAAGCAACATCAGCTCGCCCATGGTGTCGCCGATAACGACCTGAGTATCTGAGGATGGAACTTCGCCAGAAGAGCGTGTGGTATAGCTTAGCCCAGCCTGGCGTACGAGGTTAATGGCATCCGGGAAGCGTTCCGGATGTCTGGGAACCAGGATCAGCAAAAGATTAGGAAACTGATTTAATAACGCTTGATGGGCAGCAATAATAATGCTTTCTTCACCATCGTGCGTGCTGGTTGCAATCCACACCGGGCGATGTGGCGCCCATTGACGACGCAAGGTAATTGCTTTTGCGGCCAGCTGTGGTGTGACGGAAATATCAAACTTCAGACTGCCGGTGACGGTGACCTGGTTGCTCCTGGCGCCAAGCGTAATAAAACGAGCGCCATCTTCTTCGTTCTGTGCGGCAATCAACGTAATTCGACGCAGTAGCTTACCAACAAATTTGCCTAATTTAGCGTAGCCAGCGGCTGAACGAGCAGAAAGCCGTGCGTTGGCGATGACCAAAGGAATACCGCGCTTATGGAGTGCCGCGATTAGATTTGGCCACAGCTCGGTTTCCATGATTAACACCAGTTTGGGGTCAACTTTATTCAGAAAACGGTTCAAAGCATCCGGTAGATCGTATGGCAGATAAATGTGCTGAACGTCAGTACCAAACGCGGATTGTACGCGCTCAGAGCCGGTTGGCGTCATGGTGGTGACCGTGATCGGCAAGTCGGGATAACGATGTCGCAGAGCGCGGACTAATGGAATAGCTGCCAGCGTTTCGCCCACAGAAACTGAGTGAAGCATGATGCCGCCTGGTTTTAGCGGACGGCGGTAAAAACCGTAGCGTTCACCCCAGCGTTTACGGTAGGCCGGAGCCTTACGTCCGCGCACCCAAAGCCGTATCCAGATCAAAGGCTGAATAAGGTAGAAAAGGGCGGTGTAAAGCAATTCGAGCATAATGGTAGCTAACTTATGAATGTGCTGGGGATTCTATGTATTTAACTATGGCTTTACCATCATTTTTATCCAGGTCGCAGCAAAACGATGGAATCGTCGCGGCACTGTTTTAATCGGCGGCATTTTTAAAAATGCCTATGAACGTACTGACGCGGCTTAACGTCTTGTGCGGCGTGTGCTTTAAGGTGAATGCGTTAATTTTATATCTTTTTGTTTTTAATGATTTATTTCTTTATTTTGTTCAAAAAATATTCGTTTCGGAATGCGTGATAATAAATGATATACTACTGCGCAATTTTAGGTAGCTAGCTGGCAGAAACGTTTCGAAAACATGGGCGGTAAACTTTGGATGTATCAGACCTGCTACGCCTGGCGACGCGATGCGGATATTAATGCATGAATATTGCTTTTTGTTTGTACAAGTATTTTCCCTATGGTGGGTTACAGCGTGATTTCTTGCGGGTAGCGCTGACGGTTGCTTCTCGCGGCCATCATGTTCAGGTATTTACCCAGTCATGGCAGGGCGAGCGTCCGGAAGGGTTGGAGATTATACTCGTCCCCGTTACATCCAGAACGAATCATGGGAAAAACGAGCAATATTATCAGTGGGTTCAGAATTATTTAACTCAACATCCCGTCGATCGTGTCGTTGGTTTTAACAAAATGCCTGGGCTGGATGTGTATTACGCTGCGGACGTTTGCTATGCGGAAAAGGTTGCCCGCGAGAAAGGCTTTTTCTACAAATTGACGCGCAGGTACCGACACTACTCTGCATTTGAAAAAGCCGTATTTCAGCAGGGTGCTGGCACTACGCTTTTGATGTTAACCGATAAACAGATTGGTGACTTCAAACATCATTACCAAACTGAAAGCCAGCGCTTTCGTATTCTGCCTCCAGGAATCTACCCTGACAGAAAGTACAGCCAGCAACCTGAAAACAGCCGGCTGATTGTTAGAGAAAAAAATGGTATTGGTCTCGATCAGTTCTTGCTCTTACAGGTAGGCTCCGATTTCAAACGCAAAGGCGTGCCAAGAACATTACAGGCGTTGGCTTCTTTGCCTGATGTCATTCGCCACCGCACACGATTGATGGTTGTTGGTCAGGATAAGGCCGATCGTTACCGTGCTCAGGCTCGTCAATTAGGCATTGAAGAGCAAGTACAGTTCTTCTCGGGGCGAGATGACGTCGCTGAGTTGATGTCTGCTGCTGATTTATTACTTCACCCAGCTGTACAGGAAGCCGCCGGTATTGTCTTGCTAGAAGCTGTAGTTGCTGGGCTGCCGGTATTAACTACCGAAGTTTGCGGCTATGCGGGTTATATCAACGCCGCCCAATGTGGGGTGGTGATTCCTGAACCTTTTGAGCAGGAAAATCTGAATACAGCACTTTTCGATGCGCTGCAAAATAATGAGCAGAGAAGTCGTTGGGCCGGGAACGCACGGCATTTTGCTGATACAAAAGATCTCTACAGCCTGGCAGATAAAGCTGCAGATATCATTTTAGGTCCTAAGAATGATTGAATTAAAAGAACCATTTGCCACGCAGTGGCAAGGAAAAGACCCGTTTACTGAAGTCGCTAAGCTGGATGGTGAGGTTTTTCGCGCCCTGGAAACACGGCGTACCCTGCGTTTTGAGATGATGGGTAAAGGGTATTTCCTTAAATATCATCACGGAACCACGCTTAAAGAAGTGGTGAAGAATCTTATATCTTTACGTATGCCTGTACTTGGCGCAGACCGTGAGTGGCTGGCGATACATCGTTTGCAAGAACTGAATGTTGATACTATGACGGGGGTTGCATTTGGGCAGAAAGGACTGAATCCGTTAGAGCGAACCTCATTTATCATCACTGAGGACCTTTCTCCTGCCATCAGCCTTGAAGATTTTTGCGCCGGGTGGGAAGTTGAGCGCCCTGATTTTGTATTAAAACGGACCATTATTACCCGCGTGGCGGAAATGGTGGGTAAAATGCATCGAGGTGGGGTAAATCACCGGGATTGCTATATCTGCCATTTCCTGCTCCAGCAGCCGATGCCGGAAGACGTTGCGAATATCAAACTTTCCGTAATTGATTTGCATCGTGCACAAATACGCCAGCATGTGCCACGCCGCTGGCGGGATAAGGATTTGATCGGGCTCTATTTCTCCTCACTGGAGATTGGGCTAACGTCCAGAGATATCTACCGTTTTTTACGTGTCTATTTTTCGATGCCATTACGTGAAATCTTTCGTCAGGAAGTCAGGTTGTTTGAACAGGCTGTCACAAAAGCGCAAAAAATAAGACAAAGAACAATAAGAAAAGCGCTATAAATTACACATGGAGTTTGAGGCTATTTTATTATGAACAACGATTTCCAGAAGTTGATCATTCAAAAACATATCATCGACAGCTCGACGCATGACAAGAGTAAAAAACTAAGCGTTGCGTATGGTGTCGATCGTAATTTTTTGTTTGGATCTGGCATTTCCATGACCTCAGTATTAGTGAATAATCCTGATATTGATATCCATTTTTATATCGCCACTGACTATATCGATGACGACTATCTGGAAAGCATAAAACGGCTGACACAAATGTACAGTACGACCGTGACTGTCCTTGTTTTCGATAATGCGGCATTTCGTGAACTGCCGATTACCAAATCATGGACTTATGCAATGTACTATCGTTATTTTGCATTTGAATATTTAAGCGCCGAATTAAGCTCGGTACTGTATCTTGATGCCGACGTCATTTGTAAAGGTTCCCTACGAGAGTTTACCGAGGTTCATTTTTGTGGGGAATATGCTGCCGTCATCAATGATATTGATGAAGTGCGGATTAAATCTGGAACCAGGCTCGGTATCCCTGAACTGAGTAATGGATATTTTAATTCTGGTGTTGTATTTGCGAATCTCGAAGTATGGCGTGAGCAGCAGTTGTTAAGCAAAGCATTTTCTATATTGGAAAAACGCCAAAAAGAATTACTTTATTTCGATCAGGACGTGCTCAATATTTTATTTGTCGGAAATGTTATTTTTCTGAGAAGAGACTTTAACTGTATTTATGAAGTCGATCGGGAACTCAAAAATAAAAACGATAAAACTTATCAGGATTTCATTACCGACGATACGGTATTAATTCACTATGCCGGTGTCACTAAACCATGGCATTCATGGGCCAAATACCCGGTGGCTAAATTTTTTATTGAAGCATATCAGAAATCCGCATGGGCAGAAAAGTCTCTGTTAAACGCAAACACAGCCAAGTTGTATAAACGTAAGTCACGACATGAAAGGGTACAGCGAAAATATATCCGTTCTGTACTAAGTCATGTTATGTATATAAAAAATAAGTTACATAACTCTAAGGCACATTGAAATTAAAAATAGTAACTTATTGATAATAAATTAAATAGGTGTAGCGAATGAACTTTGATTGTCATCAGTCTATAAAAAAGATCCTTGATTTTAATCAAGCGCCATCTGAACAACAAACACAGCTCAATATCGCCTGGGGTGTGGACAAAAACTTTATGTTTGGTGCTGCAATCTCGATGACATCAGTGCTATTGCATAATAAAGATCTGAATATCCACTTTCATCTTTTTACTGATTATATTGATGCTGATTACCAGCAACGCATTGCAAAATTAGCAGTGCAATTTGCAACTAACATCTCAATTTACATTATGGATGCAAATGGGTTAAAAATATTACCTAGTGGTAATGCCTGGTCGCATGCAATGTACTTTAGATTCATTGCCTTTGAATATCTTGCTGAGAAAATAAATTCGCTTTTATACATTGATGCGGATGTGATTTGCAAAGGCTCACTTGCAGAACTAACCCAAATTGATCTTGGTGGATATGTTGCTGCTGTAATTACTGATGTTGATGATAGCCCTGCCAGAGATATTGAAGAAAATAGAGATTATTTCAATTCTGGTGTGATCTTTGCAAATCTTAAAAAGTGGAAAGAACAAGATTTCATTAATGCGGCCTTTGATATTTTATTGGATAAAAAGAATAAACTTTCATTCCCAGATCAGGATGTTTTGAATATTCTCTTCTTAAAGAAAGTGATCTTTCTGGAAAGAAGGTTTAATGCTATTTACGGCATAAAACAAGAGCTAAAAAGCAAAGATCTCGCAAAATATAAAGAATATATAACACCTGATACTATTCTAATCCATTATGTCGGTGTGACTAAGCCGTGGAACTCTTGGGCAAACTATCCTTCAGCACAGTACTTTGTTGAAGCGTGGAAGGCTTCTCCATGGGCAGATGTTCCGTTGTTGCCAGCCAGAACGCCAAAGCAATATAAAAAGAAATCACGGCATGAAAGGCTGCAAGGAAAATATTGTGCTTCAGTAATTAGCTATATCGGCTATTTACGTGCAAAGTTACAAAGTAAGTAAAAAAACTCCCGAAAGGGAGTTTTTTATTTAACGCAGTTTTGTTTTGAGATATTTTATATACCATTTGATAGAAGCACAGTAATTTCCCCTTTTAGCTTCCTGACGCGAGTAGACCCGATAATCAGTAGGTCTCATGCGCGGAGCGTAGGAACGCATTTCTGTGTAGCGCCATGGGGTGAAATGATGGTAGAAGAGGTAAAGTTGTTGTGAAAGCCCAGTGTGTTCTTTGTACCAAGGCTTTCTTCCGCCGGTGAAATGAATGATTCGGGGCAGAGTATCTTTTTGATAGAAGAAATGCTCTTTTTGTTGGTCGTTAAACCAATTAAATAAAAAATTCCATCGATTATCAATGAATTTGACATTGCCATCCATTGCAATGTTCAATGCATCTTGGTCGGGGTAGGGAAGACTTTCTCCTCGATCGAATAAAATCTGATTGGCTTTTGTTTCAATATCATTTTTAAGCCAGTTTTTTATGTTTATGTACAGAAATCCGGAGTTAAAATAAGAAAACGTGCTCAGTTTTAAGCGTTTAGCATTTTTATTATCATTGTTATTTAACGAATCATGACTGGCAGCACAAATTACTTCGCTAATATCAATGCTATTAATTTCATGGATTTTATCGAAGCACAGAGTATCAGCATCTAAATAGATAAAATGCTCTACTTTATCTTTGAGCAGACGCGGTACGGTCAGCCTCATATAGATTGAACGATTCAGGTGTTTGATTGCAAAGTCATTGTTGTACTTTTCAATCTCTTCTTTATCAATATTGATAACCTGAATTTTATCAGTGGTTGAACACAGTTTATTGATTTCGTCTTCTGAGACATCATAGACAAAGACGAAAAATAACAGTTCTTGTCCTGGGTTGTTCATTATGACAGACATAATGGACACTGCTACGTATTCCAGATAATTAGCATCCGTACAGTAAGCAATATTAATAACGTTATTTTTGTTGTCCATTTATGCTTTCTCATTACCTTTAACATGGCCACTATCATGAAGTACCCTATCGATAGCGTCAATCACGGCTTGTTCCGGTATCCATGTTAAATATTTTTTTGACCTGTCGAGTTCATCTCTGGAGGGCATCGGATGGTAATCACCAGCCCAAATCAACACGGCGTTATCTGACCATGGTCTCCATTGCTGATAATTGGTAGCGCCAAACAGACAGACCTGAGGTGTTCCTAATGCTGCCGCCATATGCATAGGCGCAGAATCGACACCAATGTACAAAACTGCATGATCGATCAATGCAGCCAACTGCAAAAAGGTGGTTTTACCTGCCAGCGTCAGGTCAGGGGAAGATTGACACAGTTCAGCAATGCGCTGAACCTGCTGCTGCTCACTTAGCGCTGGCCCACAGGTAAGATAGACGTGCAGACCTCGTTGGTGCAGGTGGTCTATAACATGCGCGAATTTATCATCATCCCAGCATTTAAACTCTTGCCTGGCAGTGGGCTGAATAACGACATATTTCTGCGCTGGCAACGTGGGTAACAGGGATACCAGATGTTGATAATCGTCCTGACGATAACTCAGCGACATCTCTTTCTTCAGTTCTGTTTCGCTAAACCCGATACCTTTTAGAATAGATAAATTTTGTTCAACAATATGCGTACCAATGAATGGCGTTACGCGCGTAAAAAGTCGATTCCACAGATCTTTTTCGCGCTCAAAAGCAATTGAAGGGCAACGTAAAGAGGCTATAAGAGCGCCGATCGGCCATTGTTCGGTGAGGTTAACGATCAGGTCGTAGTGATTTTTCTTCAGTTGTTTACGCACTGAAAGGTAATTTTTCACTGTTGACAGCAGGCCCTGCTTTTTCTCAATCAGATAAAAATTATTAATATCTTTATGGGCGGCTAAGATTGCTTTGGTATCTTTATAGAGTAGCAGATCGATCTTAGCTTGCGGATAACGAGCCCGAATGCTGGCAATAACAGGTGTAGTTAGCAGAACATCCCCATAAAACTTGAGCTTGCAAATAAGAATCCGGTCAATTTTTTCAAACATGTTAAAATCCCTTTCGCAAGAATAAGCTTTTGCAAGCAGATATTATCTTATATCTTGTTTCAGAAATAGAACGATCGATATGGGGATATTTCATCTTCAGAATTATTTTCTTCTTAACGATTTTCGTATCGCAGCATGCAAGTGCATTCTGAATGTCATTTAGCATACTTTCGCTATAACGATAATAGCCTTTTTTCTTGCGTAAAATTTTACGTCCTTCGAGAAAGCAATTGATAATCATAAATGTCGCAACAGTACGCTTGGCGCTATTTTCATTAATATATTTATACATTTTTCGCATAGCAAAGAAGATGCTGTCAGCATCACTATCAATAATGTTCTCGGTAATGCTTTTATCATTTACTCGGTAGTAATATAGCTTATTCTCGATTTTTAGAATCTTATTGCATTTTAAATACTGGAATGGGCAAAAAATCACGTCTTCGTAGCGATGATGTTCCTCGAACTTATCGCTACCAATGATATTGCGGTGAAAGATTTTTGTCATCAGATGCCATTGCCCAGCCTTGAATGTTGGTAACAGAGGGGCGTAATTATCATCTGATAATATTATTTCGCGCTGGGCAATGTTGTTTTCCATTTCCGGCGTGTTTTTATACAAATTGTTTATATCTCGAGTTAAGTTAAATTCGATAATGTCATATTTTTCGTCTCTTAACTTAGGCAGGAGAATTGTAAAATAATTCTGGCAGACAATATCATCACTGTCTACAAAGCCAATATATTTCCCTGTCGCATGGGCAAGCCCAACGTTACGAGTGATTGCAACGCCCTGATTTTTTTGGCTTATATATTTAACATTATGGCAATCTTTTTCGCGGTAAAACGCATTTATACGCTCTTCGGTTAAATCCGTAGAGCCATCATTAACAATTATTACCTCTACATCATCGGTGATGCTCTGATGTATAGACGCCAATGTCGCTGTGATGAGTTCAGCGTTGTTGTATGTAGGTATAATAATGCTCAGTAAATAACCGGAAGTGTTAACCATGGCATCGATCTCTTGTTGGATTCGAGCTCAGTACTGCTGCTACACATAACGCCAGTACGCTGCTCAGGGCTTCACCTTTGGCATACAATAATAAATCACTCAAGCCATAGACAGCGATAGCGCCTGAGACGACGAACAACAGAGGACTACGTTGCCAGTAAGCTATTAAAAACATGGCAGTATAGAGCAAGAGTAGCACAACAACACCAGGGATGCCTTTCAGCGAGAAGGTATCAACTATTTCGTTATGCAGGTGGACGTTAATGAACTCAAGTGCCCCTTGTAAGGAAGTATCTTGCACGGCAAGTCGCTGAATTTCTGCTCCGCGTTGTTCAAGTGACTGCCCCCAGTAATGACCTTTCCCAGATTCAATCCCTGCCCGTTGCATCGCCAGTCGCGCACCAATAGAGGTATTACTATTGTCTTGATTATAAGAGTGCAGATCGACCAGGAAGTTCTGGTAGCGGCTTTCAATGATTGGTTTTAAGGGAATCGCAGCAACTCCCACCAGTATTACAAAACCCAGCAGTGCCCTTAATAGCATGGTGCGGTTGTGACGATAGTACATCAGGAATAGGCCGACACTCAGGATCGGGTATACCAAAATAGCAGCCCGAGTTTGTGTTGTGATGATGACTGCCAGCGATATCAAAAAATGTAACAGATAGAGTGCAACGGTGTGTTTTAGACGGAGATTAATAATGGCCTGAGACGCTAATAATGCAATTAGCGTCAGAGCGTAGGATGTGCCGGTTTGGTGTTCAAAGCCCAGCGCAACACGGTAGGTCATCATATCTGGTGCCCCGGCGACCTCGTAGCCTGCGAAAAGATACAAGCCTATTGCGGTAAGAATCGTCCAGAGACTGGTAATGCGAGTTTTGTTAGCACACGGCTCTCGCGTTGTCAGAGCTGTCATAACCAGTGCGGCAAAAATCATCACTTTGCCACCGTTCTGGTATGAACGATAGGCACCGGTAAAGGCTGAGCCAGATTGTTTAAATACTTCTACCCAAATAATCTGGAGTAAACCAAAGAGCAGCAACATAACAGGCAAAACCAGATTTTGTTTGTTACTGCACACATGCTTTATATTTTTTCCTATAAGCGGCAGAGACAGAGCCGTGGAGAAAATAAATACCTTCAGCGCTTCATCTGGATTTACCAGGACCATCGCAAGAGTTGCCAGGATCCCAGCGTAAAATAAGACGTATATAAAATCGAATGGATTATTTTTTATACTACAAATAAAACGAGAAAACATGTGTTGGCGAAGCATGGTTCGTCTCTTAAAGTTAAAGCAAATTATTATCAATTAGCGATACGTTGACTAAGCTTGCGTCCAGATCCTGCAATTTTCCGGAATGGCTCTGCTGTGTGTATTGATTCTTCCCATATCCACCAATCAATCCCGGGTCTGTCGGGCCATACAACGTAATATTGGGGCGATCCAATGCGGCGGTTAAATGGCTGAGACCTGTATCAACCGACACCACAAATTTTGCTCCCGCCAGGATGCGAGCAACCTCTTCCAGACTCATCCGCGGCAGGACATCAACGTACGGAAAACCTTCCGCCAGCCTTTTGGCGCGCTCTTCTTCATGAGGGGCGCCCCAGGGGAGTTTAATACGGATGCCCGTATTATTTAACAGCCCAATCAGCTCCCGCCAGTTGGCTTCTGGCCAGTGCTTATCATCACGTGTTGTGGCATGCAGAAATACGGCATATTGGCCTGTATCAGCATTACATTCATTCACAAAATGCTGAGCGATAGCGTAATCACCCTGCGACTGCGGTTTGGCATATCCCAGACTTTTGGCGAACAATTCACGCGTACGTTCTACCGCATGCTGCTGTTTCGCAATGTGATGTTTGTGATTATAAAACAGGCTAGCCAGCGGCTCGCGGGCCGTACTCCAGTCCATACCATGCTTGACGCCACGTGCCAGACGCGTCACCAACGCCGCACTCTTAACCAGACCCTGCGCATCAATTATCGCGTCATACTGCTGCAAACGTACGGCATCGCGAAACGCTTTACGCTCGGCTTTAATCGGCGCTGAAAACCAGGCTTTACGCCAGCGGCGAATCGCCACTGGGATGACCCGGTCAACGGCTGCATGCCAGGAAGGGATCTGCGCGAATCCTTCTTCCACCACCCAATCAAATTGAATACCCGGAATAGCCTGCTGCGCATCGGTTAATGCGGGCAACGTATGCAGTACATCGCCCATAGACGACGTTTTAACGATCAGAACCCGCATCCGTCAGGCTTCCTCTTGTAACAACAGGTCGTTGAGTTCTTCCAGTACACGCTGGGGTGTGATGTCAATCAGGCTTTGGTGATAGCCTTCTGCCGCATCGCCCTTGCGCACTTTGTGATAGCCCGTAATCAGACGAATGACCCGCGCTTTGTGCGACAACGGCGGGGTAAAGTCCGGACTACTTGGGCCATACAACGCTACCAGAGGTCGATTCAACGCTGCGGCAACGTGCATTAATCCAGAGTCGTTGGTGACGACCGCTTTGCAGGCGGCAAGCAGAATAACGGCCTGCTCCAGCTGCGTTTCGCCCGCCAGATTACGACACCAGGCCTGCTGCTCAACGCTTAACGTTGCCAGGATTTCATTTCCGGCTTCATGATCTTTTGCCGAGCCAAACAGCACAATCTGATGACCTTCGTCGATCAGCTGTTTTGCCAGTTCAGCATAATGGTAGTGTGGCCAGCGTTTCGCCGGACCAAATTCCGCACCCGGGCAAAAACCGATGATGGGGCGTTCGGCAGAAAGGGAGAACTGGCTACAGGTCAGAGACTTTTCACCTTCGCTGACCTGCAACTGTGGCCACAGCAGAGGTTGCGGCAAATCTTTAGCCGACAGCATGACGCCTTTATCGTAGGCCAGGGCCACATAGCGTTCGACCATCAGCGGCCATGCGTCTTTATCCAGCACGCGCGCATCGTTGAGCAGGCCGTAGCGCATTTCACCACGCCAACCGGTACGATGCGGAATACCTGCAAAAAAGGGCACCAGCGCGGATTTAAACGAGTTAGGCAGCACATAAGCGCGGTCATAGCGCCTCTCACGCAGGCTATGACCGAGCTTACGCCGTTCGCCAATTTCCAGAGCGCCATGCCCAAGTGGCATCGCGATCGCTTCATTGACTTCCGGCATCCGTGATAACAGCGGACGGCACCATGCGGGTGCCATCACGTCGATTATCGCCTGGGGATAGCGCGCCTTGAGCGTGCGATAGAGACTTTGCGACATCATCATGTCGCCCACCCATGACGGGCCGATCACCAGTATTTTCATGCTAACTTCTTACGCGTCGCGGTTCAGCCAGGCCATATATTCCGCTACGCCTTCGGCAACGGTCTTAAACGGCTTGTCATAGCCCGCTGCGCGCAGGTTGGTCAGGTCTGCCTGAGTAAACGCCTGGTAGCGGCCTTTCAGTTTTTCCGGGAATGGAATGTACTCAATGCTGCCTTTTTTGTGGTACGCCAGCGTTGCGTCAGCAACGGCCTGGAAAGATTCCGCACGACCGGTACCGAGGTTAAAGATTCCGGATACTCCGTTTTCCAGGAACCACAGGTTTACCGCAGCCACATCGCCAACGTAAACGAAATCACGTTTGAAGTTTTCGCTGCCTTCGAACAGTTTTGGTGTTTCGCCATTGTTAAGCTGGGTATTGAGGTGGAAAGCAACGCTTGCCATGCTGCCTTTGTGGCCTTCACGCGGTCCGTAGACGTTGAAATAGCGGAAGCCAACAATCTGTGAGTTGGCTTCTGGCAGGATCTGACGCACGTACTCGTCGAACAGGAATTTTGAGTAGCCATAGACGTTCAGCGGTTTCTCATATTCACGGGATTCGATGAAATCAGAAGTGCGACCGCCATAGGTGGCGGCAGAGGACGCGTACAGGAACGGGATTTCACGCTCCAGGCAGTAGTGCAGTAGCTCTTTGGAGTATTGATAGTTGTTATCCATCATATACTTGCCGTCCCACTCGGTGGTGGAAGAGCATGCGCCTTCGTGGAAAATCGCTTCGATATCGCCGAAATCTTCCCCAGCCATAATCTGGATCAGGAAGTCTTCCTTGTCCATGTAGTCAGCAATATTCAGATCCACCAGGTTAACAAACTTGGTGCCGTCTTTCAGGTTGTCCACCACCAGGATGTCGGTGATGCCTTTATCATTCAGGGACTTAACGATGTTGCTGCCGATAAAGCCCGCGCCGCCGGTAACGATGATCATAAATGTAACCTTCGAATTATGGAGTCAGAGACAATCTCAGACACGAATACTTTCTATCATATCACTACATGGCTCAGGCTTCAGCCATTCACCGATAAGCCGTGCGGGTACACGTGATTTATGCTTCATTTTGAAGAAGTGATGATGCGTCATCTCGTATCAACGTATAGCTTTGGGTAATATGTGCTGAAATTTGCCCAGTCTGGAGAATTGAAATGCGTGGGGATTTTTACAAACAGTTAACCAACGATCTCGACACCGCACGTGCGGAAGGATTGTTTAAAGAAGAGCGCATTATTACATCTGCCCAGCAGGCGGATATCACCGTGGCGGACGGAAGCCACGTTATTAACTTTTGTGCGAACAACTATCTGGGACTGGCTAACCACCCGGAGCTGATTGCAGCGGCAAAAGAGGGTATGGATTCTCACGGATTTGGTATGGCTTCGGTTCGCTTTATTTGCGGTACCCAGGATAGTCATAAGCAACTGGAGCAAAAACTGGCGGCATTCCTCGGTATGGAAGATGCCATCCTTTACTCTTCCTGCTTCGACGCCAATGGCGGCCTGTTTGAAACGCTGCTGGGCGCAGAAGACGCAATTATTTCCGATGCCCTGAACCACGCTTCTATCATTGATGGCGTTCGTCTGTGTAAAGCAAAACGTTTCCGTTACGCCAACAACGATATGGTGGAACTGGAAGCTCGCCTGAAAGAAGCACGTGAAGCGGGCGCTCGTCATATCCTGATCGCCACTGATGGCGTGTTCTCTATGGATGGTGTGATCGCTAACCTGAAAGGCGTTTGCGATCTGGCGGATAAATACGACGCGCTGGTCATGGTTGATGATTCCCATGCCGTCGGTTTTGTCGGCGAAAATGGTCGTGGCTCCCATGAATACTGTGACGTGATGGGGCGCGTGGACATCATCACCGGTACGCTGGGTAAAGCACTCGGCGGCGCATCCGGTGGTTATACCGCAGCGCGTAAAGAAGTTGTTGAGTGGCTACGTCAGCGTTCCCGTCCTTATTTGTTCTCCAACTCACTGGCGCCAGCGATTGTTGCGGCCTCCATTAAAGTACTGGAAATGGTTGAGGCTGGCAGCGACCTGCGCGACCGACTGTGGGCGAACGCACGTCAGTTCCGTGAGCAAATGTCTGCCGCTGGCTTTACTCTGGCCGGTGCCGATCACGCAATTATCCCGGTGATGTTGGGTGATGCAGTGATCGCGCAGGACTTTGCTCGTGAACTGCAAAAAGAGGGGATTTACGTTACCGGATTCTTCTATCCGGTGGTTCCAAAAGGCCAGGCGCGTATCCGTACCCAGATGTCTGCGGCGCATACCCCTGAGCAGATTACGCGTGCTGTTGAGGCGTTCACACGCATTGGTAAACAACTGGGCGTTATTGCCTGAGGATGTGAAATGAAAGCGTTATCCAAACTGAAAGCGGAAGAGGGCATTTGGATGACTGACGTTCCTGAACCGGAAGTCGGTCATAACGATTTGCTGATTAAAATCCGTAAAACAGCCATCTGCGGGACTGACGTTCACATTTATAACTGGGATGAATGGTCGCAAAAAACCATCCCAGTACCGATGGTCGTTGGGCATGAATATGTCGGCGAAGTTGTTGGCATCGGTCAGGAAGTTAAAGGCTTTAAAATCGGCGATCGCGTTTCTGGTGAGGGTCATATCACCTGCGGACATTGCCGTAACTGCCGCGGTGGGCGTACTCACCTGTGCCGCAATACCACCGGTGTCGGTGTAAACCGTCCGGGCTGCTTTGCGGAGTACCTGGTGATCCCGGCATTTAACGCATTTAAAATCCCGGACAATATCTCCGACGACCTGGCATCTATCTTCGATCCGTTCGGTAATGCAGTGCACACGGCGCTGTCGTTCGATCTGGTTGGGGAGGATGTACTGGTGTCCGGTGCGGGTCCAATCGGTATTATGGCGGCGGCGGTCGCGAAGCACGTTGGCGCACGCCACGTGGTGATCACCGACGTTAATGAGTATCGCCTTGAACTGGCGCGCAAAATGGGTATCACCCGCGCGGTCAACGTGTCGAAAGAGAATCTGACCGACGTGATGGCTGAACTGGGTATGACCGAAGGGTTTGATGTGGGCCTGGAGATGTCCGGGGCGCCGCCAGCGTTTCGCGCTATGCTGGACACCATGAATCACGGTGGTCGTATTGCTATGCTGGGCATTCCGCCATCTGATATGTCCATCGACTGGACGAAAGTTATCTTTAAGGGACTGTTTATTAAAGGTATCTACGGTCGTGAGATGTTTGAGACATGGTACAAAATGGCTGCACTGATCCAGTCTGGTCTGGATTTGTCGCCGATCATCACCCATCGATTCTCCATCGATGAATTCCAGCAGGGCTTTGACGCGATGCGTTCAGGCCAGTCAGGGAAAGTGATCCTGAGCTGGGATTAACCGTATCCACCCTGTGGATTCTGTGTGTTGTCCCCGGATGTTGATTATCATTAATCATCCGGGGCGTTTTTTGCTTGCACAATCTCTCCCGCCCGGCGCATTTTCCGCTAAAGAATTAATAATTTTTTCTGAAAATCTACCGCTTAATATGCTAAAAAGTGCCGATTACTCTATTGTCTGGCTGGATTTGATATGACCTATATCCCTGGTCTCCTGAGCGTCATTATGCCGCTTTACAACACGGGTGAACCGTTCATTGCGTGTATGGATTCGCTGATTGCGCAAACCTGGAAGAACCTGGAGATCATCATTGTTAATGATGGCTCTACGGATAACTCTGCGGAGCTTGCTCAGTCTTATGCGGATCGTTATCCGCACGTTCATCTGCTGCACCAGCGCAATGGGGGCGTTTCTGCGGCGCGCAATACCGGTATGAAAGTCGCCAGGGGGGAGTACATCGCGTACGTAGACGGCGATGATATTGCCTACCCGGAAATGTATGAAACGCTGATGACTATGGCGCTGAAAGACAACCTGGATGTTGCGCAGTGCAACGCTGATTGGTGTATTGCGGAAACCGGCCACACCTGGGCATCCATTCCTACCGATCGTATTCGTTCTACCGGCGTGATGACTGGGCCAGACTGGTTACGCAAAGCGTTAGCCAGCCGCCGTTGGCGACACGTTGTCTGGATGGGCGTTTATCGTCATCAGACTATCCGCGACGCGGGGCTGACCTTCCTGTCTGGCCTGCATCACCAGGATATTATCTGGACGACGGAGTTTATGTTTAATGCGAAGCGCGCGCGTTACACGGAAATCCCTCTGTATAAATACTTCCTGCACGGCGCATCTGTTAGCCGTCTGCCGCGCACCGGGCTGAAAAACCTCGCTTACCAGCGCCACTACATCAAAATTACCCGTCTGCTGGATAAGATGAATCACGACTACGCTGGGCGTATTCCCATTTACCCGGAATTCAAACAGCAGGTGATTTACGAAGCGCTACGCGTTTGTCATTGCATCCGTAAAGAACCGGACGAGAAAATCCGCCAGCGCATGATTGCTGAAGTATTTGTATCGGGTATGTTCAAGCGTATGGTAAGCAATATTTGCAGCGTTAAGCTGGGTTATCAGGTGCTGTTGTGGGCCATCCGCTTTAGCCAGTGGCGCGATAAAACACTGACGCCGCGCCGCCTGGCCCATTTAACGCTGGATAGCAAAGACTAATTATTGCCAGCCCTGCCACTGCAGGCGCATATACTGCACCAGCGTGCTTTGGGTGATGCTTTCGCCGAGCACGCTAAAGAAGCGGCTGGCGTACACCGGCTCTAACGGCTGCTTCGGTTTGCATAATTTCACCCCGCGGAAAGGATTACGCGGCGCATCAGACGTACCGTTCTTCGGTGGCGTGAGGTTTGGTCTGGAGGTATCCACCTGCGGTTCATTGAGCAGGCTGCTTGGGCGAACCAACGTGATGTCGGCTGGCAGGCTATACAGCATCTGCTGCAGGACACGAACCGTAGACGGGTGAGGGTGGCCAATGGCGATTGCGGAACCGTTGCGGCGCGCCAGCTCGACGGCACGATTAAACTGACGGCGAATATCGGCTTCGTTTTGCGTGTCATCCAGGAAGACTTTGCGTTTGATGACCTTCACACCGGTTCCTGACGCTGCGCGCATTGCCTGGCTGTTACCAATGGTCATGCTGTCCAGGAAGTAGAGATCGTAGCGCTCCAGCGCCTGCATCACCTTCTGCATGCCAAACAGGCTGGAGGTCATCGCGCTGCCCATATGGTTGTTCAGTCCGACAGCATTCGGTACTTTGCTTACCGCGTCGCGAATAATTCGCTCAATCTCTTCGCTGCTCATTTCAGGGCGTAAAGTATCTTTCTCTAACGGCTGCTTGCTCAGCGGTGCCATTGGCAGATGGATTAAGACTTCATGCCCGCTGTTATGCGCTTTGATTGCCATTTCACGCGCATGTGGGGCGTTAGGCAGAACGGCAACGGAGATGGTAGAAGGCATCGCCAGTACCTGGTTTTCAGTGTGTGGGCGATAGCCGAAATCATCAATGACGATGGCGAGTTTGCCAGCAAAAACAGGTGTTACGAAGGCCAGCAGGCTGGCGAGAGAGAGTAGTAGACGACGAAATTGTTGTGGCAAAACTTATCTTCCCAACCACGGCTGTGGATTGACCGCCTGACCCTGGCGACGAATTTCGAAATAGAGTGCCGGCCTGCCCTGACCGCCGCTGCTACCCACTAGTGCTATAGGCTGCCCGGCGCGAACCTGCGTACCGACGCTGACCAGTGCGCTCTGGTTATAACCGTACAGGCTCATATCGCCTTTACCGTGCTCAACGACGACCACCAGGCCATAGCCCTGCAACCAGTCCGCCAGAATGACGCGACCATCGGCAATGGCTTTAACTTCGGTGCCTTCGGATGCGCCAATAACCATCCCCTTCCAACGTAGCTCACCCTGCAGCTGTTCGCCATAACGATGTAGGGTTGGACCTCGAACGGGCCAGAATGCCTGGCCGCGTGGCGAACCCAAACCGCCGGTACGTGACATCAGAGATTTTTCACTTTCGGTCGGTTTGTAGGTTGAGCCTTTCCGTGATGCATCCTGTTGCTTATCGCGTACGGCCTGCGCCTCGCGGGCTTCACGTTCCGCGCGTGCTTTGGCTGCGGCTTCGGCGCGAGCAATGCTGTTGCGCAGGCGCGATTCGTTGGCGCGCATTTCGCCCAGTTGCTGTTGACCCTGTTGAATCGATGATTCCAGACTCGAAAGCGTTTTCTGGCGTTCGTTACGAGCCTGCTCCAGCTTAGCCTGCTGAGCGCGCTGTTCGTACAGCAGGGTCTGCTGTTCGCTCTGCTTATCTTCCAGCTCGGCTTTTTGCGAGTCGACTTCTTCGCGGGTTTGTTTCAGCTGCGCGATAGTTTCTTGCCTCGCCTGGTTCAGGTAGCCGAAATAGGCCTGCAGGCGCTGTCCGCGCTGGCTCTCTTCACCGCTGAGGATAAGCTGAATACCGGTGTGTTCACCCTGGCGAAACGCGGCGTCTAACTGGGCTGCCAGACTGCGCTCTTGCGCTGCCCGCTGCTTTTCCAGCTTCGCAAGTGCTGCGTTCATCTCAGCGATTTGTGCATTCAGCTGTGCCAGTGAGTTTTGCGTTTCGCGCAGTTGCCTTGCGGCGACGGCGATGGCCTGCTCCTGAGCTTTAAGCTGAGCGAGGAGAGTGGAACGTTGTTGTTGTTGTTGGCGTACCGCGCGTTCTTTTGCCGCGATATCGGCCTGAATAGATTTGAGCTGGTCGCGTTCGTCCGCGTGGGCGGAAAAGGCGCACAGCAATACGCCAGCGCTAAGCGCGCTGGCGTAGAACAAGGGCCTGACTGAAAACTTACGCGGTTTCACGGCCCGAGTGATGGTATTAATCGCCTTTCCCCTCATGGGGAGGGATTATTCCACGATGAACAGCGGCTTACCAGTCATCTCTTGCGGGATTTCCATACCCATCAGCGTCAGCATCGTCGGGGCGATATCAGAAAGTTTGCCGCCTTCGACTGCTTTGACGTTCTTACCACCGACATAAATCAGCGGAACGGGCAGGTTGGTATGTGCAGTATGTGCCTGACCGGTGGACGGATCGCGCATCTGCTCTGCGTTACCGTGGTCTGCGGTTATCAGCAACTGGCCGCCAACGGACTCAACCGCTTTAGTCACCTGCTCAACGCAGTGATCCAGCGCTTCAACCGCTTTAACCGCTGCTTCCATCACCCCGGTGTGACCAACCATGTCGCCGTTCGGGTAGTTACAAATGATGGTGTCGTATTTACCGCTCTCAATCGCTGCAACCAGCTTCTCGGTCAGTTCAGCAGAGCTCATTTCCGGTTGCAGATCGTAGGTCGCAACTTTCGGAGAGTTGATCAGGATGCGGTCTTCGCCTTTGAACGGCTCTTCTACGCCGCCGTTGAAGAAGAAGGTCACGTGCGCATATTTTTCAGTTTCGGAAATACGCAGCTGCGTTTTTTCGTTCTTCGCCATCCACTCACCAAAGGTGTTGGCCAGAGATGCTGGTGGGTAAGCAACCGCAGTTTTGATGTCTGCCGCGTATTCGGTCAGCATCACAAAGTTGAGGTTAACGACTTTCTTACGGGCGAAGCCGTCGAAGTCAGCGTTAACAAACGCACGGGTGATTTCACGCGCACGGTCAGCACGGAAGTTCATGAAAATCAGCGTATCGCCATCTTCCATAGCAGCATCTGCCTGACCTTCGGCACGGATCACGGTCGCTTTAACGAATTCGTCGTTCTCGTTGCGGGCATAAGCAGCCTGCAGACCTTCAACCGCCGTAGCGAACTGGAACTCGCCCTTCGCCAGCGTCATCAGATCGTAAGCCTGTTCTACGCGATCCCAACGGTTGTCGCGGTCCATTGCGTAGTAACGACCAATGATGGACGCTACGCGGCCTTTGCCCAGCGCGGCAAATTTCTCTTCGAATTTCTGCAGTGAATGTTCAGCGCTGCGCGGCGGGGTATCACGACCATCAAGGAAAGCGTGCAGATAGATTTTCTCAGCGCCACGTTCAGCGGCCATTTCTACCATCGCCATGATGTGATCTTCGTGGCTGTGAACGCCGCCAGCAGAGAGCAGACCCATGATGTGTACCGCTTTGCCGCTATTTTTTGCCTGGTCGACCGCATTGGTCAGCACCGGGTTAGCGAAGAAAGTACGCTCTTTAATTTCGACATCCAGACGGGTCAGGTCCTGATATACGATACGGCCCGCGCCCAGGTTGACGTGACCCACTTCGGAGTTGCCCATCTGGCGATCGGGCAGGCCAACTTCCAGGCCAGACGCATCAATCAGGGTATGCGGACGTTTTGCCCACAGCGCATCCATTACCGGGGTTTTAGCACTAAAAATGGCGTTATCCTGGCTGTCTTCGCGATAGCCGTAGCCATCCAGAATCACCAGTACCATAGGTTTTTTAGAAACCGACATTGCGACAACCTCACACTCAAGAGATAAAAAATAATTGCGTAATTTTACTACAGCTGAATCGATAAAGTAGCCCCCGAAGATCAAATAATGGGGGATCGCGTGCCAGGGGGAACACCGATTTACATTTTTTTTTCCGTAGCGCCCCGCAAAAATGCAATCCAATGCACGCTCTGGCTGTATTTGCGCCAACGCGCAGGTATACTCCTTTCCTGGTTTTTTTAATCACTGAGTCGGGAGTTGTTACCCCCCATGCAAGAAATTATGCAATTTGTTAGTCGCCACCCTGTCTTGAGTATCGCCTGGATTGCGTTACTGGCGGCTGTATTATTTACCACGTTTAAGAGCCTGACCTCAAAAGTGAAGGTGATTACTCGCGGCGAAGCTACACGTCTCATCAATAAAGAAGACGCCGTTGTTGTGGATTTACGCCAGCGCGACGACTTCCGCAAAGGCCATATCGCAGGCTCCACTAACCTGCTGCCGAGCGAAATCAAAGCCAACAATTTTGGCGAACTTGAAAAACACAAAAACAAACCTGTGATTGTGGTTGATGGTTCAGGCATGCAGTGCCAGGATTCAGCAACTGCGCTGATTAAAGCCGGTTTTGAGCAGGTATCCGTACTGAAAGACGGCGTAGCGGGCTGGAGTGGTGAGAATCTGCCACTGGTTCGCGGCAAGTAATTTACCCGTCTTCTTTCATGCCGCAGGGTAAAAAGAACACTGGAGATAAGTCATGGCCAATATTGAGATCTACACCAAAGCAACCTGCCCGTTTTGCCATCGCGCAAAAGCGCTGTTGAACAGCAAGGGTGTGAGTTTCCAGGAGCTTCCGATCGACGGCGATGCCGTAAAGCGTGAAGAGATGATCAAACGCAGTGGCCGTACGACGGTTCCGCAGATTTTTATTGATGCACAGCACATTGGCGGTTGTGACGACTTGTATGCGTTGGATGCGCGTGGTGGACTGGATCCGCTGCTGCGTTAAGGCGTACCGAAGTATTTAAAGGACAACACAAGGGTTTTCTAAACATGTCAGAACAAAATAACACTGAAATGGCTTTCCAGATCCAACGTATCTATACCAAGGATGTATCTTTCGAAGCGCCAAATGCACCGCATGTTTTCCAGAAAGATTGGCAGCCAGAGGTTAAACTTGATCTTGATACCGCATCTACCCAACTGGCAGATGACGTGTATGAAGTAGTGCTGCGTGTCACTGTAACGGCTTCTCTTGGTGAAGAAACGGCGTTTCTGTGTGAAGTTCAGCAGGGCGGTATTTTCTCCATCAGTGGTATCGAAGGGACTCAGATGGCGCATTGCCTGGGCGCATACTGCCCGAACATTCTGTTCCCGTATGCCCGTGAATGCATCACCAGCCTGGTATCACGCGGTACGTTCCCGCAACTGAACCTTGCGCCGGTCAACTTTGATGCGCTGTTCATGAACTATTTACAGCAGCAGGCTGGCGAAGGTACTGAAGAACATCAGGATGCCTGATGAACCAAAGTAATGCTTCAATGACTGTGATTGGTGCCGGCTCGTACGGCACCGCTCTTGCCATCACCCTGGCAAGAAATGGCCATCAGGTTGTCCTGTGGGGCCATGATCCGAAACATATCGCGACCCTTGAGCACGATCGCTGCAACGTCGCGTTCCTCCCTGATGTGCCTTTTCCTGACACACTGCGCCTGGAAAGTGATTTAGCCACTGCGCTGGCCGCCAGTCGTAATATTCTGGTGGTGGTGCCGAGCCACGTCTTTGGCGAAGTGCTGCGAAACATCAAACCATTGATGCGTCCTGACGCACGACTGGTCTGGGCGACAAAAGGTCTGGAGGCGGAAACAGGGCGTCTGCTGCAGGACGTTGCGCGTGAAGCGCTGGGGGACTCCATTCCACTGGCGGTTATTTCCGGCCCGACGTTCGCTAAAGAGCTGGCTGCGGGCATGCCGACGGCGATTTCTTTGGCCTCGACGGACGACGCCTTTGCTGACGATCTCCAGCAGTTGCTGCACTGCGGCAAAAGCTTTCGCGTTTACAGCAACCCGGATTTCATTGGCGTGCAGCTTGGCGGCGCGGTGAAAAACGTCATTGCGATTGGTGCTGGGATGTCTGACGGCATCGGTTTTGGCGCGAATGCGCGTACCGCATTGATCACCCGTGGACTGACCGAAATGTCTCGCCTTGGCGCGGCGCTGGGTGCCGATCCTGCCACCTTTATGGGGATGGCGGGTTTAGGCGATCTGGTGCTGACCTGTACCGACAACCAGTCGCGTAACCGCCGTTTTGGCATGATGCTCGGCCAGGGTATGGACGTGCAGGGCGCGCAGGACAAGATTGGTCAGGTGGTTGAAGGCTACCGCAATACGAAAGAAGTTCGTGAATTGGCGCACCGTTTTGGTGTCGAGATGCCAATAACCGAGGAAATTTATCAAGTATTGTATTGCGGAAAAAACGCGCGCGAGGCAGCATTGACGTTATTAGGTCGTGCGCGCAAGGACGAGCGAAGCAGCCACTAGCCGTAAGGAACCGTTTCAATCTAACGACCGACCCGCGAAGAACGGGTCGGTCGTTTTGCTACCTTCTGGAGTACGCAATGCCGTGTGAAGAACTGGATATCGTCTGGAAAAACATTAAAGCGGAAGCCCGGGCACTGGCGGAATGTGAGCCAATGTTGGCCAGTTTTTACCACGCAACGCTGCTCAAACATGAAAATCTCGGCAGTGCGCTAAGCTATATGCTGGCGAATAAACTCGCTTCTCCAATCATGCCCGCCATTGCGATTCGCGAAGTCGTGGAAGAGGCCTATGCCGCCGATCCTGAAATGATTGCCTCAGCGGCCTGTGATATTCAGGCGGTACGTACGCGTGACCCGGCTGTCGATAAATATTCCACCCCACTTCTGTACCTGAAGGGTTTTCATGCGCTTCAGGCCTACCGTATCGGTCACTGGCTGTGGCATCAGGGGCGTCAGGCGCTGGCGATCTTCCTGCAAAATCAGGTGTCCGTTACCTTCCAGGTAGACATTCATCCGGCGGCAAAAATCGGCCGTGGGATTATGCTCGATCACGCAACCGGCATTGTGGTCGGTGAAACGGCAGTGATTGAAAATGATGTCTCTATTCTGCAATCCGTCACACTCGGCGGGACCGGTAAAGCCGGCGGCGATCGTCATCCGAAAATTCGTGAAGGTGTAATGATTGGCGCGGGAGCAAAAATTCTCGGCAACATTGAAGTCGGGCGCGGCGCGAAGATTGGCGCAGGTTCCGTGGTTTTACAACCGGTACCCCCGCATACCACTGCGGCAGGCGTACCTGCACGCATTGTCGGTAAGCCTGACAGCGATAAACCGTCTATGGATATGGATCAGCATTTCAACGGGATACATCATACTTTCGAATACGGCGATGGCATCTGATTTCGAGCTATGCCCGGCGGCGCAGTGCTTACCGGGCCTACAAATCTCGTAGGTCGGATAAGGCGTCAGCCGCCATCCGACAAAAATCAACTACGCAATACCGCGCCGGGATAACCTAACTGGCGCCAGGCCTCATACACCACCACCGACACCGCATTTGACAGGTTCATGCTGCGACTGTCCGGCATCATCGGAATACGAATTTTTTGTTCGGCTGGCAGCGCGTCGAGGATGCTGGGTGGCAGACCGCGAGTTTCCGGGCCAAACATCAGATAATCCCCATCCTGATAGCTTACTGCGCTATGCGCTGGCGTACCTTTGGTGGTCAGGGCAAACAGACGTTGCGGATTTTCTGCGGCGACGAAGCTGGCGTAATCAGGGTGGCGCAGCACGGCGGTAAACTCATGGTAATCCAGCCCCGCGCGACGCAGGCGCTTGTCGTCCCAGGTAAAGCCCATTGGCTCAACAATATGCAGACGAAAGCCGGTGTTGGCGCAAAGACGGATAATATTGCCGGTATTTGGCGGGATTTCTGGTTCGAATAAAACGATGTTAAGCATACTGCCCCCTTGATAACGGGGGGCAGAATAGCAGAAAGAGCGGGTACTATGCGACGGTCAGCGCGTGCGGTTTATAGCGTTGCAGTTTGTAAATCGTTGCGGCAGCCGCAATCAGCGCCGGAAGGCTGAGGAACATTAATATACTGTCTGCCTGCCATTGCAGGGAAAGCAACTGGGCGCTCATCATCGTTCCGGCTACGCCACCGAAGCGGCCCACGCCCTGCATCCAGGCAATGCCCGTCGCGCGACAGTGGGTCGGATAAAACGTGGCGGCCAGCGTCTGCAGCCCGGACTGCGCGCCGTTCATGGTAATCCCCATCAGGAAGATCAGTGCGCCGAACAGGATGATATGGTTATGTTCAAATCCGAGAGCGAGGGCAAACAGCATCGTCAGAATAAAGCCGAGTGACACCACTTTATGCGCTTCCCAACGGTCCATTAACCAACCGGCCAGCAGGATCCCTGCGGTACCGCCGAAGGTAAACAGTGATGTCAGCCAGGCGGATTCGGCCAGCGGATAGCCCATTCCCAGCATCAGCGTTGGCATCCAGCTCAACAGCACGTAGTAGATAACCAATCCCATAAAGTAGGTCATCCAGAGCATCAGCGTGCCCGGCAGCCAGGGCATACTGAATAGCTGTGCCACGCTGCCTTTTTTGACCGTGACGCGGTCTTCATCCAGATAAAACTGGGTAACCTGTTCCAGACTTCCCGACATAAAGCGTTGAGCAATGCGTTTAACCTGTGCAACCCCTTTACCGCGGTGAACCAGATACTTCACCGACTCCGGCAGGAACAGCACCAACAATACGGTGAGGACCAGCGGGGCGATCGCACCGGCAAGCAGGACGCTGTGCCAGCCGTAGTTAGGGATAAGCCAGGAGGAGATCACCCCGCCGCCTGCAGCCCCTAACGGAAAGCCGCAGTACATGGTGTTAATCGCCATTGAACGACAGCGTTTTGGTGCAAATTCTGACACCAGAGTGATGGCATTGGGCATTGCCGCGCCAAGACCCAGCCCGGTGAGAAAGCGCCAAAATGTGAGCATATTCAGCGTCTGGGCATAGGCAGTTCCCAGACTGGCGAGGCCAAAAAACAGACAGGAAAAGACCAGCACGCGTTTACGGCCCATACGATCGGAAATCGGCCCGGCCAGCAGTGCACCAAATGACAGGCCCAATAGCGCGGCGCTTAACACCGGTCCAAGGTCCTGCTTCTTGATGCCCCAGTCGGCTGAGAGCGTGGGCGCAATATAGCCCATCGCCGCCGTATCGAAGCCGTCGATGGCCAGGACCAGAAAACCCAGGACAATAATGACCCAGTGGAAGCGCGAAAAAGGACTGTCATCTATCGCCTGCTGGATATTCACTTTTCCGGAATAAGCCATGTTACCCTCGCCCGTTATGATGGTTGTTATCTGTATATTTCGCCCTTGTATTAGCTTGTATATACATCTGACAGGTGGATAAAAAGTTGTCAAATATATTGGTTATAAATGTTAACTAGTCGTTATTTTTGGATGAAAAATGGTCGGGCTGAGAACAGACCGACCATGCAGAAAGTGGGTTTTATGGGGATATTGTTACGCCGCGCTACCCTGAACCAGAGGTGCCAGCGCAGCAGGCAGGCTTTTTCCAAGTTCTTGTACCAGCGAATCATGACTGATGTCGCTAATCGATTTTGCACCGGTCAGGGTCATTGCCACCTTCATCTCTTTCTCGATCAGATTCAGCAGATTCGCTACCCCAGCCTGACCGTGGGTTGCCAGCGCGTACAGATAAGCACGTCCCAGCAGAACACTATCCGCGCCCAGCGCAATCATGCGTACGACGTCCAGACCGTTGCGGATCCCACTGTCTGCCAGAATGGTGATATCGCCTTTTACCGCATCGGCAATAGCGGGTAACGCGCGAGCTGAAGACAGCACGCCGTCTAACTGGCGACCACCGTGGTTAGAGACAACGATGCCATCAGCGCCGAAGCGTACGGCGTCGCGAGCATCTTCAGGATCGAGGATCCCTTTGATCACCATCGGACCATCCCAAAATTCGCGGATCCACTCGAGGTCTTTCCAGGAAATCGACGGATCGAAATTATTCGCCAGCCAGCCGATGTAGTCTTCAAGGCCGGTGGGTTTGCCAAGATAGGTCGAGATATTGCCTAAATCATGCGGGCGACCGTTCAGGCCAACGTCCCATGCCCACTGTGGATGGGTGACAGCCTGCCAGTAGCGGCGCAGTGCGGCATTTGGGCCGCTCATCCCGGAATGGGCGTCACGGTAGCGTGCGCCAGGTGTTGGCATATCGACGGTAAAGACCAGCGTGGAGCAACCCGCCGCTTTGGCGCGCTCCAGTGCGTTACGCATAAAGCCGCGATCGCGCAGAACATACAGCTGAAACCACATCGGACGCTTGATAGTCGGGGCGACTTCTTCAATCGGGCATACGGATACTGTGGAAAGCGTAAACGGAATGCCTTTGGCATCAGCGGCGGCGGCGGCCTGAACTTCGCCCCGACGCGCATACATGCCGCACAGACCGACAGGTGCAAGGGCCACCGGCATGGAGAGCGTTTCGTTGAACAGCTTTGTCTCCAGGCTCAGGTCGGACATATTCTTCAGCACGCGCTGGCGAAGGGCCACCTCCGACAGGTCTGCCACGTTACGGCGCAAAGTGTGCTCTGCATACGCCCCACCGTCAATATAGTGGAACAAGAAGGGGGGTAGGATGCGCTGGGCTGCGGCGCGATAGTCGCTGGCTGCTGAAATAATCATGTGTTGTTCTCCCTGCTATTCTCACCAGGGTCACCGGGCAGGCGGGTGATTCGCGCCTGGCGGGCCTGATCTTCATCAAATCGTTTAATCGTGGTGTGGACAAAACTGAGGTGCGCCATCATCGCTTTACGCGCGCCGTCGGCATCTCCGGCAACAATCGCATCCAGTACGGCCTGATGCTGTGCCGTCAGCTGTGAAAATACGGGCGGCACAAGGTACATACGCTGGCGGCTCTGTTTCACTGAAGACTGCAATACGTCGAAGAAACCGCGCATGGTCTGTAACAGCACCACGTTGTGTGAGGCCTCCGCAATGGCGAGATGAAAGCGAACGTCTGCCTGCGAGGCGAGATCTGGATCTTCGCTTTGTGTGGCTTCGAAACAGAGCCTGATCTTCTCTTTGTCGGCAGCAGTGGCACGCATAGCTGCGTGCCAGGCGGTGCTGGCTTCGATGGCGTGGCGGGCTTCCAGAATATCGAAACTGTAATCAGGATCGTCCGCCAGCAGGGTTTTCAGCGGCTGAACGATGTTTTGTTCAGACCATGCCTCATGCTGCCAGCGAATAAACGTCCCACCGCCACGACGGCTAATCAGTACGCCTTCACTCACCAGCTTTGCTAACGCCTCGCGCAGCGAGTTGCGCGATACGCCGAGCTGTACGGCCAGCTGGCGCTCAGCGGGCAACTTCATGCCCGCTTCCAGCTGTTGTTCTTCAATCAGCGCCCGCACACGAGATGCGACCTCGTCTGACAGGCGTCTGGGCATCACAATCATGGAATCATCCAGGTTAAGACATAGGCCTGCAGCGTGGTAATCACACCCACCATGCAGGTGAAAATCAGACTGTGCTTCACGGTAAAGCGGAACAGGTCAGACTCTTTTCCCACTAATCCCACTGCCGCACAGGCGATAGCGATAGATTGCGGAGAGATCATCTTTCCGGTCACGCCGCCGGTGGTATTTGCAGCCACCATCAATACATCCGAAACACCGATTTGCTGAGCGGCCGTGGCCTGTAGGGCGGCAAACAGTGCGTTTGATGAGGTGTCGGATCCAGTCAGGAATACCCCCAGCCAGCCAAGGAACGGCGAGAAGAAGGTAAATGCGCTGCCGGTGTGCGCCAGGGCCAATGCCAGGGTGGATGAAAGCCCGGAGTAGTTAGAGATAAAGGCGAATGCCAGCACCATCCCGATGGAGTAGATAGGTAGCGCCAGATCTTTCAGCGTGCTACCAAAGGTCTGAAGCGCAGCAGACGGCTTCATCTTCAGCCAGACGATGGAAAGCAGGGCGGCAAACAGTATTGCTGTACCGGTCGCGGAGAACCAGTCAAATTTGTACACCGCCGCGTAGGCTGTGGCTTCGTGTACGACCGGCGGCATACGGGCAACCAGCTTGTCGAGGAACGGAACCGGAATATTGACCACCCAGTGGTACATCGCGCCGCCTGGAGCAAACAGCGCTTTAAACGGCGGTATGCTCCACAGCGTGACGGTAGCTGTCAGGAACAGGAACGGCGACCAGGCGCGGATGATTTGCCCGGCGGTGTAGCGGGTGCGCGACAGATCCATATCGACCTGCGAAGCGCCCATATCACCAAAGCGGAAGATGCGTACCGGCTGCCAGCGCTTCAGGAACAGCGTCAGACAGACCAGGGAAACCAGAGAAGAGATGATGTCCGGCAGTTCCGGTCCGATAAAGTTAGAGCTGAGATACTGCGCGATAGCAAACGAGCCGCCAGCGACCATCACCGCAGGCCAGGTTTCTTTGACACCGCGCCAACCATCCATAATCGCCATAATCCAGAACAGCACGATAATGGTCAGGAACGGCAGTTGACGGCCCACCATCTGGCCAATCTCGAAGCTGTCCAGCCCGGTAACCTGACCGGCAACCAGAATCGGAATGCCCATTGCCCCAAAAGCGACTGGAGCGGTGTTTACGATCAAGCACAAACCTGCCGCATACAGCGGGTTAAAGCCAAGGCCAACCAGCAGCGCGGCGGTAATCGCTACTGGAGCACCGAAGCCTGCCGCCCCTTCGAGGAATGCCCCAAAGGAGAAACCGACAATCAGCATTTGCAGACGCTGGTCTGGGGTAATCGAGAGTATTGAGGAGCGGATAATGTCGAACTGCCCAGTCTTCACCGAGATTTTATAGACGAATACCGCGGCGATAATGATCCAGGCAATTGGCCACAGACCGTAGAAGAAACCGTACACTACGGATGCCAGAGCGTGATCGACCGGCATTTTGTAAAACAGCAGGGCGACCGACAAAGCGATCACCACCGTCCATGACGCCGCAACGTAGCCTTTCAGCTTGAGCTTAATCAGGGCGAAGAAAAAGAACAGGATGGGGAGCGATGCGATCAGACTGGAAAGCCAGATGTTACCGGCCGGGTCGTAGTTCTGTTGCCAGAGATTCATTGCAGGTCTCCTGGGGGCCGCCGACATAATGGAATGAGTCTTTGCTCAAATCTTCGTCACATTATGTGTAAAAGTGGCCCTGCCAATATTGTTGTGTAGGGGTAATGACAATGAATGGTTAATCAAATGTTATTTATTGGCAACGGTATTGTACGCACATTTTAATGAAATGTGAGGTGCTGGTATGATCTGGCTAAAATTGGTAGGGCCAATTTCGAGGGGGAAGTGAAGGACCGGGCAAGCGGATGTTGCCCGGTGGGAGATCAGAACTCGCTCTTCGCGAAGCCCGTCATCTCTTTCAGGCCCATTTCACGGCCAAGCTCGGTCATCGGGTGAACGACAATCAGCCCGCGCACGCTCTTCTTCAGCTTGCCCATGTCGGCCTGTTCTTTTTTGGTGATGGTACGACGGAAAGGGAGTTTCGTCAGCTTTTGCGCTTCTTTGCTCAGCTTCTGACCATGGACTTCACGCAGACGCGCAATCTCGTTTTCCAGAGTTTCTTTCTCTTGCTCCAGCTCGGCATATTTGTCGGCTGCTTCAACCAGAGACAGGTCAGCCTGCTGGTGGCGGATAGCGTCCAGACGATCGCTCAGGCGTTTAATTTCGTTTTTTTCGACTTCTTTCATAGGATAGCTTCTGATAAAAATAGGATGAATATCCTATAGTATGCGCGCAGAGCGGGATTATTCACAACTAATCGAAGATAAATAATCAAATGTTGCAAGTATTATTCAGCTAATGAAAATATTACTATTTTGATTAATAAGGAATTTTAAGCGATAAGATCGACCATGGCGCATTTTGTTGGCGGGTTCATAGTGAAGCACGTTTTCCTCAATGTAATTGCCCAACCGATCCTAAACTTAAATGATCAACCGCGCAGGCTGAGCGTGGTTAATACATGGAGGAGGGAAGATTATGACGAAAATAGGTGAGAACGTTTCGGTCCTTATTGATAAGACGGTCGATTTTATGGCTTCAAGCCAGGCTTTTCGCGAGTATCTGAATAAAACACCGCCGCGCAACGTTGTCCCTTCTGAAATACCGCAGGAGAATGCGCAGTTGTATCTGCAACGTCTGGCGTACTATCGGCAGCTTTATCGACCGCAGCAGGAAGAGAAATAAGCAAGCATCCTCTTATTTTTGAAAGGCTTTTTTTAAGCTGATTTTAGAAATCAGCTCGGTCAGGGAAAGTACCATCGTGGAGCGCACCATCTGCTGGTAGCGCTGGATCTGCATCGCGTGCAGACCTGAGTCTGAGGTATCAAACTGCGGTGGCGGCGGGAGTGCCGTCACGCAGTGGAGTTCGCCAAACGGACCAAGAATTTCGTCGTCGGTGAACGCATATTCATTGCCGTCATGGTTTAACTCTTCCCGCAGCGCCATCAGAAGCTCGGCGTCTTCATACTCTGGCCGGCTGAGTACGCCCAGACCGTAGATGAGCTTCAGGCGAACGGAAAGATCGCCCAGCGGACCATCGCCGTCAAGCAGTGGTTCCACAGCATATTTCACCGCATAGTCGTCTTTGCGAAATACCTGAAGCACAAGAATATTCACCGCCTCGGTGAGCAGTTCTACGGCGGTGATGAGGAAGCTGCGTACGGTTTTGCCAGCATTCAGACGCTCAAGCACACGATTTTCAAAGGCCTGCGTTTGTTCCATTATTGCCTGCATATCTGACAATCTGTCATTTGGGCGCAGGCAGACCTGCGCCACATTCTCAATCATTTGGTCGCGTTATATGCGTTAACCGCCTCCGCCACCACATCACTATTGGCATCCAGACCGGAAACCTGCGCCAGCGCGGCCTGCGGACCTTTTTCGTCAATCAGCGCGGCCAGTTCCTGTGCCTGCGGATCTTCTTCACTGCGATAGTGCATTGCTGCTGCAATACCGGTGACCAGATTCGCGTGCGGCAGGCCGTACTCCAGCGTGCCCAGCAGCGGTTTAATCAGACGGTCGCCCGCGCTCAGTTTACGCAGTGGCTGACGGCCAACGCGCTCAACGTCATCTTTCAGATACGGGTTTTCAAAGCGACCGAGGATTTTCTGAATGTATGCCGCATGTTTTGCTGCATCAAAGCCATAGCGTTTGATCAGTACCGCGCCGCTCTCTTCCATCGCACCTTTTACCACTGCGCGAATTTTCTCGTCGAGAATCGCGTCACGGATGGTCTGATGACCGGTCAATTTTCCGAGGTACGCGGTTATAGCATGCCCGGTGTTCAGCGTGAAGAGTTTACGTTCGACAAATGCCATCAGGTTATCAGTTAATTCCATTCCTGGGATATTTGGTAGTTCACCTTTGAACTGTGTTTTGTCGACAATCCACTCACTGAAGGTTTCTACGGTAACTTCCAGTGGGTCATTGGTTGCTGAAGCCGAAGGCGGAACAATGCGGTCCACGGCGGAATCGACGAAGCCAACATGTTCTTCAACCCAGGCTTTGTCTTCATCTGCCAGCGCGTTCATCACGTGACCTTTCAGCTGAGTCGTGCCGCGCACCATGTTCTCACAGGCGATGATATTCAGTGGAGTCGCGATGCCCTGCGCCTTGCGTTTAACCAGCCCTTTGGCGATGGCAGGTGCGATGCGCTCAAGCACGACCGGACCAACGGCGGTGGTGACTAAATCTACGTGGGCAATCAGTTCAACGACATCATCGCCGATGCTGCTTACTGCGTTGACGCCGGAAACGGTATCAATCTGCTCGTTTTCACCGACCACATGAACCTGATAGCTATGACGGGCATTCAGGGCATCGAGCACGACCTGGTTTACATCCGCGAACGTCAGCTGTATCCCCGCGTCCGCCAGCAGTTTGCCGATAAAGCCACGACCGATATTACCTGCGCCAAAATGTAATGCTTTCATAGTATTAACCTTCATTAATGTTTTTACCCAAGAGGGCTGGGGTGAGGGACCGCATAGATTTCCCCTCACCCAAACCCTCTCCCTTGCGGGAGAGGAAACCGTAGGCCCGATAAGCGTAGCGCCATCGGGCAACGGGGGTTTACTTACGGCCAGCCAGCAGTTCCAGAACTTCATCCACGCTGGTGGTATGGGCCAGACGTTCGATCACGGATTCGTCATCCAGCGCGTTGGTCAGGCTGGTAATCACCTGGATGTGCTCGTTGTTACGTGCTGCGATACCAATCACCAAGCGGGCAATATCGTCTTCTTCTTCACCGAAGCGAACGCCTTCCGGGTACTGGCAGAACACCACACCGGTTTTCAGCACACGGTCTTTGGCTTCAACCGTCCCGTGCGGTACTGCGATGGACTCGCCGAGGTAAGTTGGAGTCAGTTTTTCGCGGTCCAGCATCGCCTCGACGTATTCTGGCTCAACGTAACCGCCTTTCACCAGTTGCTCACCAGCAAAGCGAATTGCTTCCTCTTTGTTAGTGGCTTTACGACCGAGGAAGATATTCTCCGCACCCAGTTTGAACAGGTGGGTATCACCCTCTTCAAAGCTGTCTTTCAGGTGATCGCGGACTTTCTCTTCGTTCACGTTGTGGCGCTGTGCAGCGACCAGACGTTCGGTCAGGTTGGAGTACAGGCCACTGTCGAGGAAGTTGGTCAGCGAAATGTGCTGTGCCTGAGGCACCTGGCGCATCGCGCGTTCGGTCAGGTCACGGTGGGTAATGACCAGATCCACATCCGGCGGCAGATTGTTAATCGCGCTGTTAGTGACGGAAATCTGAGACAGACCTGCATCCTGCACTTTCTTACGCAGTACGCCCGCACCCATGGCGCTGGAACCCATACCGGCATCGCAGGCAACAATGATTTTACGCACATGGCTCAGGTCGTTGGTCACGTCGCCAGCCGCCAGCGGAGATGCGCCTTTGGATTCCGCTTTCATGTCGTGCATACGACGGGTTGCGGCATCAATGTCATCATCTTCTTTCACTTTGCTGGTTTTCAGCAGAATGGCTGAAACCACAAAGGAGACTGCCATAGCAGCACAGATAGCAGCGATGTTAGCGAAGTAAGCGCCCTTCGGCGTCATGGCCAGCACGGCCAGGATAGAACCCGGAGAGGCCGGAGAAACCAGACCGCCGTTCAGGATAGTCAGGGTAAATACGCCAGTCATACCGCCGAGGATAACGGCCAGGATCAGACGTGGGTTCATCAGCACGTACGGGAAGTAAATTTCGTGGATACCACCCAGGAAGTGGATGATTGCCGCGCCACCCGCAGACTGCTTAGCGCTGCCGCGACCGAAGAACATGTATGCCAGCAGGACGCCCATACCTGGACCCGGGTTAGCTTCAATCAGGAAGAAGATGGATTTGCCCATCTCATGGGACTGCTGAATACCCAGCGGTGAGAAAATACCGTGGTTGATGGCGTTGTTGAGGAACAGGATTTTTGCCGGTTCAACAAAGATAGACGCCAGCGGTAGCATGTCATGGACAACCATGAAGTTAACGCCTGCCGCCAGGATTTTGGACAGTGCTTCAACCAATGGGCCAATGCCAAGGAATGCCAGAATGGCGAGGATCATCCCGATGATGCCTGCGGAGAAGTTATTCACCAGCATCTCAAAACCGGACTTGATCTTACCGTCTACCCAGTTGTCGAAATGTTTGATAGCCCAGCCGCCCAGCGGACCTGCGATCATCGCGCCGAGGAACATTGGCATATCTGCACCGACGATAACGCCCATGGTGGTGATAGCACCAACCACGCCGCCACGTTCGCCGCCAACCAGCTTACCACCGGTATAACCGATCAGCAGTGGCAGCAGATAGGTGATCATAGGACCGACAAGCTTCGCCAGCGTTTCGTTCGGCAACCACCCTGTCGGAATGAATAATGCGGTGATAATACCCCACGCGATAAACGCGCCGATATTTGGCATCACCATGTTGCTGAGGAATCGACCAAAGCTTTGCACCTTGATCTTAATATCGGATGACATAAAAACACCCCTTCTTATGTTTGCTATCGCGCAGGCTGAAAGCCCGAGGTTTGTTAATGTAGCGGCAGGAGGTAGCCGGACCCTGTAGATACTGCGAAATCTGGCACTGAATCGTTCAACTGTCCAGTCGACGACCTTTTATGTGATATTCGTCACGTAAATATAGGGTGTATGGCGTTAGTTAATGTGATCTTAATCACAAATTATCGGTACAAAAAAACATCACTGGATCAGAGTTCGCCAAAAATGAGGGGTAAATGTGAACTTGTTCACATTTTATTCTTTGCTGTTTGTTGAATCTTTGTGATGTAGATCGCAAAGTATTTTCATCTGCATTTACTCGGATGTGATCTACAGCAGGTTCTACCCCCCGATATTTTTATTGCAAAAGAAAGCAACTTCTCACCAGAAAAAATATTTATTTTGTGGTATGGCGAAAACCCCAAACTGCAGTTATGTTCAAAACATCAGCCTGGGTGCATGCGGCTGCCGGCATAAAAAAACTCTAATTAGCGTGAATTCGAGGCAGGTATGTTTCTAAATTATTTCGCACTGGGCGTGCTGATCTTCGTCTTTCTGGTTCTGTTTTACGGAATCATCGCCATTCACGATATTCCCTATAACATGGCTAAAAAACGCAACCATCCTCATGCTGATGCCATTCATACGGCGGGTTGGATTAGCCTGTTTACACTCCATGCAATTTGGCCGTTCCTGTGGATTTGGGCCACGCTCTACCAGCCTGAACGTGGGTGGGGCATGCAATCACACATCATGTCGAACGGAAAGGACCCAGACCCCGAGATTGCCGCACTGGCAGAGCGCATCACCCAGTTGGAAAAAAGACTGGATGGGGAGAAGAAAACAGATAACTCCACCTTTCCGGAGATTTAATCATGGATTTGTTGATTGTCCTGACTTACGTGGCATTTGCCTGGGCCATCTTTAAAATATTCCGTATTCCGGTAAACCAATGGACGCTCGCTACTGCTGCATTAGGTGGGGTGTTCATTGTTGCGGGACTGATCTTATTAATGAACTATAACCACCCGTATACCTTTACGGCGCAAAAAGCGGTTATTTCAATTCCGATCACTCCGCAAGTCACAGGAATTGTTAGTGAGGTAACGGATAAAAATAATCAGCTAATTAAAAAAGGCGATGTAGATTCAATTGGTCAACGCAACAGTTATGTGAAAACATGGGGTTGCGGAGGTTTTTTGAATGAGACGAACATTTAC
>PPYE01482786.1_pt1 | contig 75619 bp, 56 predicted proteins | sample 1559881 | NCBI WGS metagenome assembly PPYE01 (sample SAMN08240022, study PRJNA423297) | Human gut metagenome, whole genome shotgun sequencing project. | reverse complement strand
GCCAGCAAGAATGCTACGATAACAACCATTACCGAAGCATAAATGATAGTATAAGAGTTACTATTAGTATTCATTGTATTTTCGGTTTTTATTTGTTAGACATAGCACGTTTTGCACGGCGAGAAATGTTATTCTGAACTACTACGTAGTCAATCAGCGGAGCGAAGATGTTCATCAGCAAGATAGCCAACATCATACCTTCAGGATAACCCGGATTCAATACACGGATAATGATTGCCATGGCACCAATCAGGAAACCATATACAAACTTACCGTTTTCTGTACGTGAAGAAGTTACAGGGTCTGTAGCCATAAATACGGCACCGAAGCAGAAACCACCCAAGCACAAGTGTTCAAACCAAGGCATCTTAGCCATTGCAGTGTCCGGACCGATGGTATTGAAAATCCATCCCATTACCGCACCACCTACAAATACTGACAACATTGTCTTCCAGCTTGCCACACCTGACCACAACAGGATAACCGCGCCGATAGCAATGGCGATTACACTGGTTTCACCGATAGAGCCCGGAATCAGACCAGTTACCATATCCCAAGAGAAAGCAGGATATGCCATCGCATCAGTTGCAGTAGAAGCCTGTCCCAGTGCTGTAGCAGCAGTCAGACCGTCTACATTGCTTCCCAAGCCAAAGATGCTGTCGCTGGATACCCATACAGTATCACCAGACATTTTGGTCGGATAAGCAAAGAACAAGAATGCACGAGTAATCAATGCAGGGTTAAAGATGTTCATTCCTGTACCACCGAATACTTCCTTTGCAAAAATTACAGAGAAAGCAGTAGCTACAGCCAGCATCCACAACGGACAATCAACCGGCACAATCATCGGAATCAGCATACCTGAAACCAGAAAACCTTCCTGAATTTCTTCCTTCTTCCACTGAGCTACCACAAATTCGATACCCAGACCCACTACATATGATACAATGATTTTTGGCAGTACAGCCAGGAAACCATAACCGAACATTTCAATGAAGCTGCCTTCTACATTTGCAGCATGAAAATGCTGGTAACCCACATTATACATACCGAACAGCAAGGCCGGTATCAGCGCGATCACCACGAACGACATGATACGTTTGCTGTCTATCGCATCGTGGATGTGCGTACCTGTCTTCGAAGTAGTGTTCGGAACAAACAGGAATGTTTCAAACCCGTCGAACACAGAACGAAAAGCATGAAATTTGCCTCCCTCTTCAAAGTTAGGCTTTATCTTATCGAGATAATTTCTTAACGCGTTCATTTATTAATAATCGTTTTAGTTAGCATTAACACATTTCACGGCGGAGCATGTCGAGTCCGTCACGAACAATACGCTGCAATTCCATCTTTGAAGAGCAGACAAATTCACACAAGGCAAAGTCTTCTGGAGCTACCTCATAAATACCCAGTGCTTCCATACGGTCAATATCGCCCGCGATGATTGCCTTAATCAGGTATTCCGGCAGAATGTCCATCGGAAGAACATGGTCGTATTCATTCGACATGATCATGTGACGTTCACCACCCTTCACACGTGCATCCAACACATATTCTTTCTTCTTACCCATCATCCAGCTGAAATAAGAACGGCTGGTACTGAAATCATTGAAACGCGGCATAATCCAACCCAGCATTTCGTGTACGTCGCTTCCTTCCGGAATTACAGTCAACTGACTGTGGAAAGCTCCCAGATAACCGTTAGCAGAAATCTGCTTACCGGTCAGCACGTTACCGCTGATGTAGCGCAAAGCCTTGTCTTTTGTCACGTTGTTTTCGAATACACCTGTCAGCAGTGCACCTACTTTCAATTTCACATATGCAGGTTTAAGTACTTCAGAACCTGTCACTGCTACCGTGCGGGTAAAATCTACACGCCCCGTATTGAACAGACGGCCGATGAAGATAACAGCCTGCGGATCGATAGCCCAAACGGTTTCACCCTTGTTTACAGGAGCAATGTGGTTAATCTGTACACCAACGTTACCGGCAGGATGCGGTCCGTCAAATACAGTTACTTCCACGTTCTTCGCCTGCGTCAAAGCCGGTGATTTCTGATTTACACTGATACTCAGGTATGTCTTGGCCATCTTAGCCAATGCATCCAATCCAGTCTGGAAGTTTGCTTCTTCGCCTGAAAGCGCCAGTTCGAATTCTGGAGCCAGCGGGTTTGTGTCGAATGCAGAAACGAAGATAGCACGAGGTGCTACAGTCGGATCAGCCACTACGTCATACGGACGCTGACGGATAAACGCGAACAAACCGGCATTCAGCAGCATTTCCTTTACAGCAGCACCATCAAGTGCAGCCACGCTCTTCTTGCCGAATTCTTCAAAGTCCTGTTCCGTAGCAGCCTGCACGGTGATGCTCATCACCTTGCGTCTTGCCCCACGTTCCACGCTTGTCACTACGCCGCTTACCGGCGAAACAAATTTCACTTCTGGATGATTCTTGTCTACAAACAAGGGTCCTCCGGCCATCACATATTCCTGTTCCTTAACGACCACTTTCGGAGTCACGCCTGTAAAATCATCGGGACACAGAGTATAGAATCCCGGCTCTTTCACAGCCACCACTTCCGCAGCCGCCTTACCTTTCAGGTTTATGTCCAAGCCTTTACGCAACTTAATTAAATTTGCCATGTTAGGTTATAAAAAATGGTTTTCGTATTTTGCGTGCAAAATTAAACAAAAAAGAGGTGAAAAAAGAATATTTGCCCATCGAATTAGAGAAATATTTCTTTATATCGAAAGGCAAATATTAAATAACTATGACAAAAGAGGCCATTCTGCCATATAGAGAAAGCAAAAACACACTTAATATCCCTTGTGCTGGTGCAGCTGAGGGTTCATGTCAATCACTTTTTCCGGAATCGGAAAGACGGTAGTATAGCCGTTTTCCTCCCCCGGAAGCTGCGGGCGACAGCTGTACGAACGGGTAAAAACGCCGAAACGAATCATATCCTGCCGTCTCCAACCCTCCCAGGCCAGCTCCATCATTCGCTCATCCAGCAAATTTTCCAATGTAGCAGTTCTTGAAGCCATACCTACCCGACTTCTCACTAAATTCAGCTCTGCATCGCCATCTTCCCCATTCCGTACCTTAGCCTCACTTTGCATGAGCAGCACGTCGGCATAGCGGAACAACACGATGTCATTGTCCAGCAATTTTCCGTCCTTAAGCCCCGTCTTATCGACTTCGTATTTTTTCATTCGGGCTCCGGCTGTTTTCTCGTATGGCTTTCCCGACACATCCAACGCCACATTCCAAGGCTCATACACGAGTGGAGTAACCCCGTCATCCAGCAGAATCTGATTTCCCTCCAAATCCTTTACCGGCCCGGCAAAATAGCAGTAATCAAAACGGGCATCCACCTGCGGCGTATCATAGCCGAAGGTCTCCAGCACCTCTTTCGTTGCCGACGAGCCATTTTCTCCACTCAGTCCATACGCCTTGGCATGGTTGTAATGCCGCGAACGGAACAAGTAGATAAGCTGGTTAGTGTATAAGGTCTTGCTCATGGGAATGACAAAAATATTCTCCTCCGAGGACTCATTGAACACGGCAAAGTTGGCTGTATAATCCTTTTCCAAGGTATATCCCGCTGCCGTAATCTTTTCACAATAATAGTTCACCGTTTGCCAGGCATTCAGACGCTGCCCCTCCACTTCGAAAAAGATGGATTTCCCGTCCGGCCGACTTCCGTCTGTCCAGTCATCATCGGTATAAACTTCTGCATTCAAGGCTAACTTAGCGAGCAAAAACCACACCACTGGCTGTGTCATTCGCCCGTAATACACTCCCGGCTGATTGCTCCGTTCTTTACTCAAAAGAGAAGAAGATTCCGCAAGTTCTTTTACAATGAAATTAAACACTTTAGAACGCTTTTCCTGAACAATATCTTCAACCTCCGGATTACTCTTTTCAATCAGCGGGACACTCCCGAAAAGGTCCATGATATAATAATAAAACATAGCTCTCAATGCCCGGACCTCAGCTACACAATCTGTCACATTTTCCTCGGGATGTTTTTCAGCAAAAGCCTGTATCCTTTCCAAAGAACCATTACACAAAATCACCGTACGATAAAGATATTCCCAAGTAGCATCAATTGCTTCATTGTTCACTCCCCAGCGATGCAGGTACAATCCCTGCCAGAATCCGCCATCATACCAGTCACCTCCGCGTGTAGGCATGATAGCCTCATCGGTAGTAAACGTATTCAAATCATAGATACCTCGGCCTGTCCCCTGAAGGCCTTGGCTGTCGGCATATCCGCCCACGTAATTATACAATGAAAGCACCCCATTTTTCTGCACGTCCGACAAGGTAGAATATGCTGCTTCTTCATCCAGGCGGTCCTTCGGATTTTCTTCCAGATAACTGCTGCAAGAAGTCCATGACAGAAGAGAAAATAAAGCAAATAGTATTGAGTATATTCTTTTCATAATAAGCAGATTAAAAATTAAGACCTAAACTAATTATATAAGTTCTTGAAAGAGGGTATGTACGTTTGTCGTCCACCCCAAAAGTATTGTCCACCAAGGTAGAATTAATCAGTGGAGTCAACCCCGAATAACCGGAGATTGTACCCAGGTTGTTAATGGTCAGTGCCAGGCGTGCCCCGTGCAAGAAACGCTGTTTTTTAACAGGTACGTTCCAGCCCACGGTCAGATAATCAAAGTTTACATAATTGCCGCTTTCCAGCCAGTAATCCGTTGCTGTCAGGTCATGTATATTCCGTGCCGGAGCCTCAGCCAACACGTTGTAATCCGGTAAGCTGTTCATATTCATGTAACTCAGCGCCGTGCCATTGTAAATTTTATGCCCGAACGCTCCGTTTACCTGCAACGACACATCAAAACGTTTGTAACGGAAACTGATGTTGGAGCCTAACAAGGTCTTGGGAGTAGCCTGTCCGGCTACGTAACGGTCCTCCCCATCCTCCAGATTCACGCCTCCTCCGTTCAAATCAGCAATCTGATAGGTATATCCTCCGTTTCCGTCCGAAACCAGGCCTTCGCAATGCGGCAGATAGAAAACGCCCAACGGCTGTCCCACAACCTGATACACGATATTGTTGTATCCCCCATGCAGTCCCGCACCGTTCAGTCCGGCCAAAGCCGTATATTGCGCCGCACTGATGTATTCCCCTTCATACATACCGCTCAGCGACAACAATTTGTTCCGCTGGAAAGTTACGTTTGCGTTGATATTCAGCTCCATATCTTTGGTTCGCAAAGGAGTGATACCGATGGAAAGTTCTGTTCCACTATTCCGCATGGAACCCAGATTAGCCAACAATTTATTATAAGCAAACGGAGGCACACTGACGTCATACTGATACAGCATGTCCCTTGTCTTTGACAGATAATAATTTACCGACAGCAACAGACGGTTTCCATAGAATCCCATGTCCACCCCCGCATTGAAAGTCGACTTGACCTCCCACTTCAAGTCCGGATTGACGTTTTTCAGGCTCTCATACGTCACCAAAGGCGAATTTCCCACCGGAGTTACCCCGTTCGGACGCACCAGTGCCATAGTAGTATACGAATCAATCCCTCCCTGATTTCCTGCCAGTCCGTATCCCAGTCGCAGTTTCAGGTTATCAATCAGGTGAAAACGTCTCATAAACTTCTCACGGGTTATATTCCAGGCAGCAGAAACGGAAGGGAATACACCCCATTTATGATTCCGTCCAAATTTGGAAGATGCATCCGTACGCAAGTTCACCGTCAGTACGTAACGGTCGTCGTACGTATAATTCACACGTCCCAGGAACGACACCAGATGCGGCTCTTCATAATAGGAACCGGTACCTTCCCAAGGACGCAATGCCCCACCCTGCAAGCTATGATACCCCAACTCATTGGAAGAAAAATTAGTCGTGGTCGTGTAAAAGCCGTGAAAACGATTCTTCTCCACCTCCCCTAAAGCCAGCACATCCAGGAAGTGAGCCCCCAACTGCTTCTGATACGTCAGCATCAGGTTTCCTAATAAGGCTTCCGACTTCCGGTTTCCCCGGTAAGCCTGCCCGTTAGCCCATACCGTCGTCGGCAAAAACTGGGCGTTCTCTGTCGTGCTATAGGTATAAGAACCAAAAAGCACCATCTTCAAATCCTTCAGCAAATTAAAAGTCAGACGGGCGTGAGAACTGAAATAAGAAGTCTCCTCGCGGTTGTCCACGTCCATCCAGGCCAATGGATTTGTAATCTGGCTGGCCGTCGTAATCTGGTCCCAGCTCCCGGTTTCCGGATCCGGAAAATCAGGAAAAGTAGGATTAAAAGCGGCTGCCGAATAAAAAGTCTTCTGTAAATCAAACAGCGTACGGTCGCGCTTCATCGAACCGAATAAGCCCAATTCACAGTCAATCAGTCCGTCAAGCATCTTCTGCGACATATTCATATTGGCTGTGAACAGTTTCATGCCCTCATTCTGAATCACTCCCTCACGATTCTGGAAGCCTAACGACACCCTGTAATTGGAAGCCTCGCCACCCCCATAAAACGCAATGTTATGATTCTGCTGCAAACCCGTCTGCTCAATGGCTTTCTGGAAATCTGTGTCATATCCCTTATCTAAGATACTCCATCCTCGTTCAGCCGCCAGCTTGCGGTACTCTGCTCCCGAAAGCATATCCAGTCGGCGATAAGCGTGCGACACACCAAAACTACCGTTATAGTTCACACGCGTCTTCCCAGCCCGACCTTTCTTGGTGACAATATTAATGACTCCCGATGCTCCACGTGAACCGTACTGCGCCGTTTCCGACGCATCCTTCAAAATCGTAAAAGACTCTATGTCGGTGGGATATACCGAGGTCAACATCGTCAAATCACCCAATACCCCGTCCACGATAATCAGCGGGTCATTTCCGCTGGTCAGCGAAGTCGTTCCACGCAAGCGGACCGACTCCAGAGCTGCCATTCCATTGTTACTCTTCAAAATGGTAAGTCCCGGCACACGTCCCTGAATGGCTTCCAGCGGATTGGTTATCAACTCACGGTTCATCTGCTTTTCCGTAATCTGTTCCACTGAACCGGAGATATTCTTCAGACTACCACGGGCATACCCGATGTTATAAATTGAATCGGGAGGCAATTCGTCTACATTCTGTCCTTGTACATAAAGCGGGAATCCGGCTCCCATACACCCTAAGAACAACAAGCTGTACAAAGCCTGAGATATTGGCTGCATTTTATCCATAGCATACTTATTTAAGGTCAAAAGGGCGTGAAGATACCAAAACCTCCACGCCCCGTATAATCAGTTCCTTCTTTTTACAAAGAAAAGATATTTCTACCGATAAAGCAAGCCCTGAGCCATGTTATTTCTGCCCGGTTATCATTTTTCTTCCGAAAACATCGGATCCCATGCCGGAAGCTGTATCGGCTTCTGCTTGAAGATATCCATCACTTTCTTCGGTACATATTTCGTTTCCAGCACCAGACGGAACATATACTCATTGAACCATTCATCCGTCATAATCAGGTGTCCCTGATAGCCCGATGCGGCTCCCCAGCTGTTTTCCACCATCCATTTCTTCGGTTTTCCGTTCGCGTCCAGGTCTACCGCCATCAGTGTCATGGCATGTGCCGACATGCTGGCAAACGTCTGGATACGTTCTTTCTTATCCATTCCGAAAGTCGTGCCCATCAACGAACCGAAATCATAATTGTTTACATCCAGCAGCCCACGCTTGCTGTCCAGCTGTGTCACATCGCTTGAGAAATACATCCGTGTACTGTCCTTCAATGACGCAATGGCCATTTCCTTGATTTCCTCAACCGGCAGATTCACATACGTCCAGTTCTTTCCATCGTAACGGTGACGGTCGTAGGCTATTTCGTAGCACTTGTAATATTCACGTGAAGGATCGTTCATCACCATCACATAGTTAGTCAGCAGGTTCGTATCACCGTATTTTTCCAGGAACGACATCGGTGTGTGATGCTCTGTAGTCACCACATTCCCCTTGCTGTCCTTACGCACATAGTCGAACTCAGTCGGCGGCACTCCTAAAGTCAGCACCAGCATACGATACACCGTACTCAGCATCCCTTCCTTACGGCTTTCAATTGTTGCAGCCTTCTCTCCTTTAGCAGCCATTTCTCTCAGTTCCAGACCGAATTCCTTCAGCTTCAGACCAATCAAAGAAGACATGTACGAGGTATGCTCACTGCTGTATGTTTCCGGCATAGCTTCTTTAGGCACGAGACCGTATTTTGACACGATATCGGCTACTCCCGTAAAGGTACCTCCGTCGCTCAGCGGATGCTTGAACAGCCATTCCACTGTCTGGTCATTCATCGGTTTGCCAGCCGTTTCAATAACTCCCTGTAAAAACAGATTGGATTTTTCCAGCTGGTCCCAGAAGAAAGAATATACCTGCGAGAACTCCATTCCCGGCAAGTCATAGCGTGCAATGGCCTTGGCACGCATCACGTTCAATCCCGTAAACAGCCAGCAACGGCCAGACGACTGCTGGTCGGTGATACCTTTCGATTCCACCTTAATGGAGAAATCTGTATCCAGCGCCTTCTGGTTTTCCTGGTTTAATGCCAGTTCCTTGATACTGGTACCTCCCATGGCATTCCGCAATGCCTTGTCGGCAGCCGTATTCTGATAACTACTCTGAATTTTTTTCAACATATCCGGAGAGATACCTCCATCCTGAGCCTGTATCGTCAGCCCGAAAGCCAACAGACAAGCAGCCAATGTTACGTGTTTCTGGTTCATTCTTTTATGGTTTTAATGAAAATTATTTCTCAATTCTTTTTTACCGAACGTACAATCTTAAAGCCGATGCACGCTACGAAGATACTCATCAGCGGACTCAGCAAGTTAAAGAAACTATACGGCAAATATACCAGTGTAGGCACATTCAATATCGTGGCCTGCGTCATACCGCATGTGTTCCAGGGAATCAGCGGGCTGGTCACCGTGACGGCATCTTCCGTAGTTCGGCTTAACAGGCGCGATTCGTATCCGTTCTTCTTATAAATATCCTTGAACATGTTTCCGGTCAGAATAATCGAAATATACTGGTCGGCAGTAGCCAGATTCAGGAACAAACCGGAAGCTACAGTTGCCGCTACCGTACTTGCCAGCTTATGTGTAAAGCGCACAAACATACGCGTAATGCTCCCCAACATGCCACAGGCCGTCATGGCTCCACCCAGACACATGGCACAGAGAATCAGCCATACCGTATCCATCATACCTCCCATTCCACGAGTAGCAATCAGTTCGGTCAGTGCCGGACTTGAAGCCTGCAGTGATGTACTGCCCGACAAGGCCAGTAACACACCTTTATATAAGGCTTCCCCTCCGCTCACTCCGTCACCGCCCACTTCACGGAGCACATCTGTCTGGAAAACCAGCATGCACACCACAGCCAAAGCAGTGGATATGAATAAGGTAATAATAGAAGACACCTTACGGGCAATTAATATTCCCGTCACCACCGGCACCAGCAACACCCAGAAAGTAATATGAAAACGTTCCGCCAGTCCGGTAGTAAACACGGCAATCTGCGAACTGTCTGATGCCTCATGCGAAAATCCGGCTATTGTAAAAATAACCAGTGAAATGACCACTGAAGGCACTGTAGTATACATCATGTAACGGATATGCGTAAACAGCGGCGTATCCGTCACCGAAGAAGCCAGGATGGTCGTATCCGAAAGCGGAGAAACCTTGTCGCCAAAATATGCACCCGAAATAATCGCTCCGGCAATCCAGCCTTCTTCAAAGCCCTGTGCCTTGCCGATACCCATCAAGGCAATACCGATGGTCGCAATAGTGGTCCACGAGCTGCCCGTCATGACCGATACCACTGCACAAATCACACAGCACGATACGAGGAAAAACTTCGGATGAATAATCTGTACCCCATAATAAATCAGCGTAGGTACCACCCCTCCTAACATCCAGGCAGCCGAAAGTGCACCGATAATCAACAAAATAATCAAAGCAGAACTTACCCCTGCAATGTTGTTGATAATGGCATGTTCAATATCCTTCCAGCTTACCCCATACCGGCTCATTCCCAGAGCCGCACACAAAGCCGTAGTCAGCAACAAACAAATCTGGCTGCCTCCGCCCAGCGCGTCAGCCCCCAACAGACGAATTGTAAAGAAAAGTAATACCACCAATACCGCCACAGGCAACAAAGACACTAGTGGAGAAGGAATCTTCATTTTTTGCGTCATTTTTATCCGTTTAAGTCTAATTTCATCACTAAATTAATAACGGCTGCAAATTTCCGAATATTTTTCCAATTTCCCATACAAAATCCATATATATTTACATTTTTCACCCCATAAATGAATAAAAATAGATTTCCGATTCATTTATACCAACCGTAAAAGGCCATCACCCAAAACTTAAAAACTACTAATAACACCCTCAAAGGCCCTTTTCTTCGAGGGTTATTTGTACATTTGTCTGTAATTTGCATAAATAAAGAATGAGTAAAGCCACGCGCATAAAACAAGCCATACGTATCACGGTCATCTCGACACTGGTATTCTATTTCGGTCTGATTGCTCTGCTGAACCTTCCGGCTGTCCAACACCGCATCAGTACGTATGCTGCCCGTGAACTTACCCGTCTTACCCAGGCCGAAGTCCGCATTGGCAATGTAGACTTAGGGCTTCTGAACCGCGTCGTCATCCAGAACGTGCAGATAAAGGACCGGCAGAAGAAAGACATGCTCGGCATTTCGCGCTTTTCCGTCAAGATTGACATTCCCTCTCTCTTCCGTGGAAAAATCCGTATCAGCAGTGTCCAGCTATTCGGACTGGATGCCCGCCTGAACCGTATCCACCCCGAAGCTCCCCTGAATTGCCAATTTCTGATTGATACTTTTGCTTCAAAAGACACTACTAAGAGCGAAAAGTCCATCGACCTGCGTATCAATTCCGTGCTTATCCGCCGCGGACAAATCCACTATGACGTACTGTCGGAATCGAACACGCCCCGCAGGTTCAATCCTCATCACATCGGCATCAGCGAACTTTCGGCAACCATCTCCTTGAAGGCCTTGCAGACCGATTCACTCAATGCACAAATCCGCCGTATGAGTTTCAATGAGCAAAGCGGATTTCAACTGAAGAAATTTGCACTGAAAGCTACAGCTACCCCCAAAGGCATCCATTTACACGACTTGAACCTGAGTCTTCCGGCCACAACTGTAAACATTGATACGTTTACCGTAGCGGGAGAACTCACCGCACCTGATTTCATTTCAGATATGCAAACCACCTACATGGGCCGTTTGAATGCCTCGGTCACTCCAGCCGACATTGCCTGCTTTGTTCCTGCGCTCCAGCATTTTCAGGACTCCGTGCATATTGACATGGCCTTTTACGGAAAGGGAAAACAAGCGCGATGTTCCAATTTCTATCTTTCCAGCCCTCATAAAGCACTGGAAATACACGCAGAAGGCATGCTCGACCACAGCAATTCTTCACAGCCTCCTTATTTTTTTGGTCAAATCACACAGGCTGATGCCGATGAAACTGCCATATCCTGGCTCATACATAATTTAAAAGGTACCGATGCACCTGTACCCGACATCCTGCGGCGTCTGGGCTTTCTCAAATTTCAAGGGGATGTATCAGGATACCCTTCCCGTATCACTGCACATGGTACCCTGCAAAGTCAACCGGGACAGATTAATGCCAATCTGACCATGCACACCGACACCCTGACCCAGCAAAAAAGTTATTCCGGAAAAGTTTCCACCCATAACTTTGAACTTGGAAAACTATTGGCTAAAAAGGAACTGGGTAAAACCTCCTTTGACCTGGAGCTGAACGGACTGCAATACCGCAACCACCAGCCAGAATCGCATATCAAAGGAGAAATCTCTTCTTTAGAATACAACAATTACCAATACCAGCACATCGCACTGAACGGAAATTTCAAGCCGGGCGGTTTCAACGGCCATCTGTCACTCGACGATGAAAACGGTAAAATAAGCGTAGACGGGAATTTCGTTACCCAACAGGCCGTGCCCGACTTCAATCTGCGGGTAAAAGTACGTGATTTTCGCCCCCATAAACTTCAGTTGACGAAAAAATACGAAAATACCGACGTTTCACTGAACCTGACGGCAGACTTCTCGGGACATTCCATTGATGACATTCAGGGAAAAATCAACCTCGACAGTCTCTCTGTCCGCACGCCCGACGAAGAAGGAAACTATTTCCTTTCCCGACTGCAAATTGATGCGACACAACTAGCCTCACATGCCAAGCAAAAAGAAATACGCATTGACTCCCCGTTCCTGACCGGAACCATACAAGGACAATATGCCTACCACACCTTGCTGAAAAGCATGGAGAAGGTCATCCGGAAACACCTCCCATCTCTGTTCCCTGAGGAGAAGCAGAAAAAAGGAAGAAAAAAAACCGCAGAACCGAACAACCAGTTCCGGTTCCAGTTCCGCATGGAAAACAGCGAATTTCTGTCAAAAGTCTTGAATATACCGTTCGAGTTGCAGATGCCGGCCACATTCTCCGGACAACTTAACGACAGCCTGTCGCAGATGCGCATCAACGGATCGTTTCCACAATTTGCCTACAACGGGAAATACTATGAGTCAGGTACCCTGCTATGTGAAAGCCGTTCCAACGAACTGCAATGCCAGGTACGTGCCGGCACCTTGATGAAAAAAGGAGCCATGTTCAACTTCTCCCTCATCACTCGTGCAAAAAATGACAAACTGCACAGCACCATTTACTGGGGTAACAACACCCAGCTCACCTATAGCGGCAAAATTGACGCCATCGCCTCTTTCCGGCAGGACAGCCTGAAAAAGGTACTCCATACCCGTGTGAACATCCAGCCCAGTCAGGTCATTCTGAATGATACTACCTGGAACATTCATCCGGCTACAGTAGACATTGCAAAAGACAGCATTGAAATACGCAACTTCCTGTTTGAACACCGCGACCAGCATCTGAAAATCAACGGACGACTGGGAAAAACAGAGGCTGATTCCTGCCTGGTAGACCTGAAGAACATCAACCTGCTCTACATCATGGACATGATTCAGTTTCATGCCGTACGCTTCGACGGAGGTATCAGCGGCAAAGTCCACCTGCGCCATCTGCTTCAGGACCCGGTGATGGAAGCCCGGCTCGATGTGAAAGACTTCTCTCTCAATCGCGCCTTGTTAGGACGTGCCGACATCCTCGGCTCATGGGATAAAGAATTAGGAGGTATACGCCTCAATGCTGATATTCGCCGCGACAGTGCCTGCACCACACGGGTAATCGGTTATGTGTCTCCCAAGATGAAGGGACTGGATCTCCATATTCAGGCCGGAGGTACACCGCTCTCTTTCCTGCAGCCTTTCGTGGAAAATATATTCAGCAATGTTAACGGAAGCGCACATGGCGACGTACACCTGTTCGGCCCCTTCTCCCAACTTGATCTGGAAGGGAAAGTCAAGGCACAGATGCAGATGAAAGTCAACATTCTGAACTCCACCTTCCTGGCATCGGCCGATTCCGTACACATCGCTTCCGGGCTGTTCCGCTTCCAGAACGTACGCCTGCAGGATACTGAAGGACATACCGGACTGGCCAACGGGGAACTGCGGCATACCAAATTAAAGAACCTGAGCTACCGGTTCCGCTTCAATACCGACCGCATGCTGGTGTTCCACTCCGAAAAGGAAAACCCGGAATTTCCCTTCTACGGACATATTTATGCCACCGGCAATGTATTGCTCCGGGGAGGCGACGGACAGCTGAACGTCGATGGAGAGGTCCGTGCCGACAACCAGACCGAGTTTGTCTACGTATTAGGAACAGCTGCTGAGGCTACCAACTCCGGTTTCATTACCTTCGTAGACCGCACCCCACGCCGCAAACAGGCCGCAGTCAAAGCCGAAGTGTATCACCCGCTTAACCAGCCCGACAAGCAGGATGACGATGACACACCTACCGCCATCCATATCAATCTGCAAATAGAGCCAGCTGAACGCGCCAACATGAAAATCATCATGGACCCTTCGGCAGGAGACTATATTTCTGCCTACGGAACCGGTAACCTGCGCATCAACTTCTTCAACCAGGGAAACTTCCAGATGTTCGGTAACTATAATATCAGTGAAGGAATCTACAAGATGAGTATGCAGAACGTCATCCGAAAAGACTTTACCCTGCAGCCCGGAGGTGTGGTATCCTTCAACGGCGATCCCAAAGCCGCCAACCTGAACGTGCAGGCCGTCTATACGGTGAACTCCGCTTCACTGAACGACCTGATAGCCGACGCCTCCTCTTCCCGTGGAAACGTGCGGGTAAACTGTCTGCTGAACCTGAGCGGTAACCTCACGTCTCCCAACCTGACATTCGGGCTTGAACTGCCCACCGTGAGCGAGGAAGACCGCGAACTGGTACGCAGTCTCACCAGCACTGAAGAGCAGATGAACACCCAGATTATCTACCTGCTGGGAGTCGGTAAATTCTATACCTACGACTATGCCAACAACACCGGTCAGACCGATGCCACCAGCTCATTGGCCTTCAGTACCCTGTCGGGCCAGTTGAACAACATGCTTTCGCAAGTCATTGACAGTCAGAACTGGAACGTAGGTACCAACCTCACCACCGGAGAAAAAGGCTGGAGCGACGTAGAAGCCGAAGCCATCCTGTCCGGGCGCTTGCTGAACAACCGACTGATAATCAACGGAAACTTCGGTTATCGTGAAAATACCATGCGCAATACGAACTTCGTGGGTGACTTTGAAGCCATCTGGCTGCTCACCAAGAACGGAGAATTCCGTCTGCGCGGATACAACCAGACCAACGACCGTTATTTCACGAAGTCCACCCTTACCACTCAGGGCATCGGTATCATGTACAAGAAAGACTTCATGAACTGGAAAGAACTCGTCGACTGGTTCCTCCGCCGCCGGAAAAACCGCAGCAGCAAACAGAAAGAAAAAGAAGACCAGAAATACCTTCCGCAGGAAGCCCTTCCTGCCGCAAGAGAAAAAAGAGAATCAAACGAAAAATAATTATACAAGAATATGGAAAAGACCTATTACCTGCCCGCCGAATGGCACAAACAAAGCTACATACAGCTTACCTGGCCTCATGCCGATACCGACTGGGCCTATATGCTCGAAGAAGTGGAAATCTGCTTTATCCGCCTTGCTACCGAAATAGCCAGCCGCCAGCCTCTGTTGCTCGTGGCTCCCGATTTTCCGGCAGCCTTGGCCGACTTCCCCTATCGTGACCAGATTACTTTTGTGAAATGTCCTACAAATGACACCTGGGCCCGCGACCATGCTTTCATCACCCTGCTGGAAAAACACTCCGACCCGCAATTGCTCGACTTCTGCTTCAACGGCTGGGGCATGAAGTTTGCTGCCCATAAGGACAACCTCATCAACAGTCATCTGTTCAAGGCCGGCGTACTTAACGGCGACTACATCAACTGCCGCAACTTCGTGCTTGAAGGAGGTTCCATTGAAAGCGACGGAGAAGGTACTTTGCTCACCACCTCCCCTTGCCTGTTGGCTCCTAATCGCAATGACACCCTCTCGCGCAAAGACATCGAAGCCTACCTGATGGAACGCTTCAACCTGCGTCAGGTGCTCTGGCTGGACTACGGCTACCTGGCCGGTGACGACACCGACAGTCACGTAGACACCCTGGCTCGTCTCTGTCCCGACCACACCATTACCTACGTACAGTGCCTGGACAAGAACGACGAGCACTACGGTGCCCTCCGCTCCATGGAAGACCAGCTCAAGACCTTCCGTACCCTCGACGGAGACCCCTACCGTCTGCTTCCGCTGCCCATGCCCGAAGCCATCTATGACGAAGACGGCGAACGCCTTCCGGCTACCTACGCTAACTTCCTGATTATGAATGAGGCTGTGCTCTATCCCACCTACGCCCAACCCGAAAACGACGCCCGTGCCGCACAGGTACTGGCTGAGGCCTTTCCCGGACGTGAAATCGTAGGCGTGGATTGCCGTGCGCTTATCAAGCAGCATGGTTCTCTCCACTGCGTCACCATGCAATATCCTGAATCTGTAAAAAACCAAATAGCACAATGAAACGAACTATCCGTGTCGGCATCGTACAACAGGCTTGTACGAACGACCTTAAACTGAATCTTGAAAAGCTGCACCGCAACATCGCCTCCGTGGCACAAGCCGGTGCGCAGTTAGTAGTTCTTCAGGAACTCCATAACACCCCTTATTTCTGCCAGACAGAGGATACCAATCTGTTCGACCTGGCTGAACCCATTCCCGGTCCTTCTACCGGCTTCTACAGTGAGATAGCCGCTGCCTACCACATCGTGCTGGTCACTTCGCTGTTCGAACGCCGTGCGGCCGGACTGTATCACAACACAGCCGTGGTATTCGACACTGACGGAAGTATCGCCGGAAAGTACCGTAAGATGCACATTCCAGATGACCCTGCTTACTACGAGAAGTTCTATTTCACCCCCGGCGACTTAGGATTCGAACCCATTCAGACCTCCATCGGCAAGCTCGGCGTGCAGGTTTGCTGGGACCAGTGGTATCCGGAAGGAGCCCGTATCATGGCCCTGAAAGGTGCTGAACTGTTGATTTACCCCACTGCCATCGGCTGGGAAAGCACCGACACTCAGGAAGAAAAAATGCGCCAGCTGGGTGCATGGGTAACCGTACAGCGCGGTCATGCCGTAGCCAACGGTCTGCCCGTTATCGCCGTAAACCGTGTAGGCCTTGAACCCGACCCTTCCGGCCAGACCAACGGTATCCAATTCTGGGGCAACAGCTTCGTAGCCGGTCCGCAAGGCGAAATCATCGCTCAGGCCAGCAACCTGAAAGAAGAAAACATGGTGGTAGAAATCGACATGAACCGCAGTGAAAATGTCCGCCGCTGGTGGCCCTTCCTGCGCGACCGCCGCATTGATGAATTTGAGCAGCTCACGCGCCGGTTTATCGACTAACAGACAATCACTATATTATGATAAAAGCCATTACTTTTTTACGTAATGGCTTTTATTTTTTCTCACCGTCTTTCCCAGAAACTCGGAGTCAGCAGCAGCAATACGCCGAAGAGTTCCAGACGCCCTATCAGCATCATGAACGACAACAGCCACTTCGCCAAGTCGGGAAGCGCACTCCATGAAAATGCTGGTCCGAAGGCACCCAGCCCCGGACCCACGTTACCGATACTCGACACAGACAATCCGAAAGCCTCTTCCAGTCCGATACCCATGCACATCAGTGCCAGCCAGCATAAAAAGATGCAGACAAAATAAAAGAGCACAAACGTCATCACCGTGGCAAGCGTACGCTGTGACACCGCCATCCGGTTCATCTTTACCGGTAATACTGCTCTGGGATGCATCAGACGGTGGAACTCATTTTTCACGTTGCGAAACAGAATCAGCAGACGCACATTCTTGACACCACCTGCCGTAGAACCGGCACAGCCTCCTGCCACCATCGTATAAATAAGCAGCAGCCACGTGAAAGGAGGCCACATATTATAATCGTCCGTAGCAAAACCACATGATGTATGGATGGAAGCCACCTGAAATAACGATTTCCGGAAAGCCTCCTCCAATCCATAATTATTATACCAGTACAAGGCCCCGGTAATTATCAGTGTCACCGCCCCGATGGAAATGAGATACTGCCGGAGCTCTCCATCCTTGAATAACTGTCCGCAACGCCCTTTCATACACATGAAATACAACGAGAAGTTGATACCCGACAGAATCATAAAGATGGCAATCACATATTCTATAAAAGGAGAATTCCAGTAAGCCACACTGGCCTGCTTGGTAGAATATCCTCCGGTAGCCGTCGTAGAAAAAGCATGACATGCAGCATCAAACAAATCCATCCCACCAATCAGCAGCAATACAATCTCCGCCACAGTCAGCATGAGATATACCGTCCACAGCCATTGCGCCATAACACTGATTTTCGGATGAATCTTGTCGTGCGTCACGCCCGTAGCCTCTGCCGAAAAAAGCACCTGATTGCCCACTCCGAAGATAGGCAGTACGGCAATCGTAAAGAACACGATTCCCAACCCTCCAATCCATTGCGAGAAGCTTCGCCAGAACAGCATGCCGTGCGAAAGTGATTCAATATCATCCAGAATGGTTGCTCCCGTAGTGGTAAAGCCCGACATAGTCTCAAAAAACGCATCAGTCACCGAGGGAATACTCCCGCTTATATAAAAAGGCAGCATACCAAAACCTGTAAACAGCAGCCAGGTAAATGCCACGATGCAATACCCGTCGCGTCGTGTCACCCGGTTTTCGGCTCCTCTTCCCAACAGAATCAGTCCGCTTCCCACGGCCATATTAATCAATGTCGTGTAAATAAAATAAATATAGTCTTCCTCCCCATAGCACAAGGAAACACCTGCACATGCCAGAAACATCATTGCCTCCATAAAGAGCAGAATGCCCAAAATACGAAGAGTCATTTTTCTGTTAATCAGGCTATTACCCCGGTTGGCAGTTACATTGACCGCCGTCGATAAAAAATCTTCCATGTAGCTTTATGTGTTTATCCTGCAAACTTACAAAAATTCTCATGAATCACATCGGGAAACACAAAAAATGATGCCAGACAGAAAAACGCAAATCCATAAGACCGTATCCTCCCCCACAGGAACGGGTTCCGAAACCGTGACACTTCCGGGCCGCCGCTTGACGGGTTGTCGGGGTTGGCACCGGTTTTTCAAACTTTCTATATACAGGTGTGGAAAAATATAAACGTTGTATTTTTCCACACCCCGTGTATATATACTTTATAAAAATGCCTGCCAACCCCGACAACCCGTCAAGACTTCGTCCTTCAACCCTCTTCCGGAAGCCTCCGAAAACGCACTTGCGTTTCAACTAAAACGTACTTGCGTTTGAATCAAAACGTACTTGTGTTTTAAGTAAAACGCACTTGTGTTTTAAGTAAAACGCACTTGCGTTTGAATCCGAACGCAAAGGCGTTTTTCAAGAGGCGTAAAAAATTGATGAAAAAACAAGAAAATGCGATGCAGTATTTGTCAATTCTGTTCATTTGTTTACTAAAACTGGCTAGAAGCTCATTTTGTCGGGATTTCTTTTTGACTTTTCGGTGAAATGGGGTATTTTTGTAAGATAAATAGACGCTGACGCTTACCTTGCATACCTATTTTGTCTGTCTGGGATGAATTGGTATGGGACAGGTAACGGCGAAGCGTGCCTAAAAGGAAACTCTAAAACATCTATATTATGTCAAAAAAAGAAGAGCTAAAATCGCAAATACTTAAATTAACTCGAGAATATTATAAAGAAGTACACGAAGAGAAGAAAGAGTTTATACCAGGCAAAACTTTTATTAATTATGGAGGCCGATTCTTTAATGATGAAGAAATGGTCAACTTGGTAGATTCTTCTTTAGACTTCTGGCTGACAGCGGGTCCTTGGGCTCACAAATTTGAAACTCGTCTAGCCCAATGGTTAGGAGTAAAGCATTGTGCCTTGACAAATTCCGGCTCTTCAGCTAACCTTTTAGCCTTTTATGCTTTAACATCACCCAAACTGGGAAAAAGAAGAATAAAGAAAGGAGACGAAGTTATCACGGTAGCCTGTGGCTTCCCTACCACTGTAACACCAATCATTCAGTTCGGTGCTGTCCCTGTATTTGTCGATATTACAATTCCCGAATACGATATTGACATAACTAAATTAGAAGAGGCATACACAGAAAAGACAAAAGCTGTAATGATTGCTCACTCATTAGGTAATCCATTTAATCTGAAAGAAGTAAAAGCTTTCTGTGATAAACATAACCTCTGGCTAGTGGAAGACAATTGCGATGCATTAGGTTCTGAATATACAATTGACGGAGTTACCAAAAAGACTGGAACTTGGGGACACATCGGTACCAGTTCATTCTATCCTCCCCATCACATGACTATGGGTGAAGGTGGTGCCGTTTATACAGACGATCGCGAATTAGACAAAATCATCCGTTCTTTCCGTGACTGGGGCCGTGACTGCTGGTGCATCGGTGGTGTAGACAATACCTGCAAATGTCGTTTCACCGGTCAGTTCGGAGAGCTTCCTGTTGGTTACGACCACAAGTATGTATATTCTCACTTCGGTTTTAATTTGAAAGTGACTGATATGCAGGCAGCTATTGGATGTGCACAATTAGAAAAGCTGGATGACATTGTAGAAGCACGACGTAAAAACTTCCAAACCCTCCGCAAAGGTTTAGAAGGAACTCCGGGATTAATCCTTCCAGAGGCTACTCCTGATTCAAATCCAAGTTGGTTCGGTTTCCTGATTTCAGTGAAAGAAGATGCAGGGTTTACTCGCAATGAACTCTCTGAATACCTGGAAAGTAAAAGAATTCAGACTCGTAACCTCTTTGCCGGAAATTTATTGAAGCATCCGGCTTTTGATGAAATGCGCAAGGAGGGTACAGGCTATCGCGTAATCGGAGACTTGAAGGGTACAGACTTTGTTATGACCAATACATTCTGGATTGGTGTATATCCAGGTATGAGTCCAGACATGCTTGAGTTCATGATTTCCACAATTAAGGAATTTGTCGCATCTAAACAATAAATCCATGAAAGTCGTACTGTTAGCAGGAGGTTTTGGCACACGTATTTCTGAAGAATCGCAGTTCAAGCCAAAACCCATGATTGAAATTGGAGGAATGCCTATCCTTTGGCATATTATGAAAGAATATGCCTACTACGGACACACTGAGTTTATCATTTGCGCCGGATACCGGCAGGAATACATTAAAGAATGGTTTGCCAATTACTTCCTCCATAACAGCGATGTCACCTTTGATTATCGCAATGGTAAAAATGAAATGACAGTACATTCCAACCATTGTGAACCATGGAAAGTAACCGTAGTAGACACTGGTTATAACACCATGACGGGAGGTAGAATCAAACGTATCCAGAAATATATAGGTAATGAACCATTCTTTATGACATACGGTGACGGTGTTTGTGATGTAGATATAAACCAACTACTTGAATTCCATAAAAGTCATGGGAAAATTGCCACTCTTACTGCAGTGAAATTAAAACAAGACAAAGGTATACTGAACATAGGTGGAGACAATGCAGTAAAATCTTTCCGCGAAAAAAACATCTCAGACGGAGCTCCTATCAACGCTGGTTATATGGTACTACAGCCGGAAATCTTTAAATACTTAAAAGATGATACGACTGTTTTTGAGAAAGGACCTTTAGAAAAATTAGTAGAAGAAGGAGAACTCATGTCATATATCCATACCGGTTTCTGGCAATGCATGGATAACATCCGTGAAAAAGCAATGCTTGAAAAGCTTTTAGCAAATGATGAAGCCCCATGGAAAAAATGGACAAGAGAAGTACCTAAAGAATATCAATTATGATCGATATATTCAATAATTTCTATAAAGGAAAGCGTGTTCTAGTAACAGGACATACTGGCTTCAAAGGAAGCTGGCTTTCCATTTGGTTGCATGAATTAGGAGCAGAAGTAATCGGTGTTGCACAAGATCCATTTACTGAGCGAGATAATTATGTGCTTTCTGGTATCGGCAATAAAATAAAAGCAGATATTCGTGCGGACATTCGTGATGGAAAACGAATGAAAGAAATATTTCAAGAATATCAGCCAGAAATTGTATTCCATTTGGCAGCTCAGCCCCTTGTGCGTTTAAGTTACGACACCCCAGTTGAGACATACGAAACCAACGTAATGGGAACCATTAACATAATGGAAGCTATGCGAGTGACCGACAGCATAAAAGTTGGAGTAATGATTACAACTGATAAATGTTACGAAAATAAAGAGCAAATTTGGGGGTATCGTGAGAATGAGCCCATGGGTGGCTATGATCCCTACTCTTCTTCCAAAGGCGCTGCAGAAATCGCAATTGCTTCTTGGCGTCGCAGTTTCTTTAATCCAGCAGACTATGGAATCAAACATCATGTATCTTTAGCAAGCGTTCGTGCTGGCAACGTAATTGGAGGCGGCGATTGGGCACTTGATCGCATCATTCCGGATTGTATCAAAGCATTGGAAGCAGGAAAGCCCATTGATATCCGTAGTCCGAAAGCGATCCGTCCGTGGCAGCATGTATTGGAACCTCTAAGTGGTTATATGTTACTGGCACAAAAAATGTGGAATGAGCCCACAAAATATTGTGAAGGCTGGAACTTTGGACCACGGACAGAAAGCATCACTCCTGTATGGGATGTAGCACAAGATGTAGTAAAATGCTATGGTTATGGTACATTGAATGATGTTTCTGACCCCAATGCATTACATGAAGCAAAGTTACTTATGCTGGATATCAGCAAAGCCAAATTCCTCTTAGGATGGGAACCAAGAATGAATATTCATCAATGCATAGCATTAACTATTGACTGGTATAAACGGTACAAATCAGAAGACATATATCAAATTTGCAAAGAACAAATCTCTCAATATTTATCATAAAAATGAAAGTTTTATTAACAGGAGGAAGTGGGTTTATCGGGCGTAATATATTAGAAAGTTTTTTAGCTAAAAAATATGAGATTATAGCTCCCTCTAGCAAAGAATTAAACCTTTCTGATGAAAATAATGTTGATATCTTTTTTAAAGAAAATCCAGTAGATATTGTTATCCATGCAGCTGTAAAGCCATGCCATAGAAACGCAAAAGATTTCTCAAACCTATTCTATACTAACACTCGTATGTTTTTTAATCTTGAACGCCACAAGAATGAATACAACAAAATGTTAGTTCTTGGTTCCGGAGCAATCTATGATATGCGACATTATCATCCTAAGATGAAAGAACAAGAATGGATAAATTTTCTTCCTGAAGACGAGCATGGATATTGTAAATATGTGTGTGAGAAAATCATCGAAAATAGCTCTAATATTTATGACTTAAGAATTTTTGGAATTTTCGGGAAATATGAAGACTATGCTATACGATTTATCTCAAATGCCATTTGCAAAACCTTGTTTGATTTACCTATAACAATTAAACAAAACAGAAAGTTTGACTATTTATATGTAAATGATTTGATGCCTATTCTAGATTGGTTTATTCAACAAAATCCCCAACATCAATCTTATAACATAACTCCTGATGCATCTATTTCGCTTTATGAATTAGCTACAATGGTAAAAACGATTTCTAACAAAGATTTACCTATCCATGTAGCACTAGATGGAATGGGTAGTGAATATAGCGGAGATAATACATTACTAAGAAAAGAATTTCCAAAAGTAGAATTCACACCTATATATACCGCGATAGAAAATTTATATAATTGGTATAAAGAAAGGAAGGATTCCATAAACAAAGAATTTTTATTAACCGATAAATAAATATTATGATTAAAGTTTCAGATTTTATATTCCAGCATTTAGTAGAAAACCACAATATAAGTCATTGTTTTCTAGTAACTGGCGGCGGGGCAATGCATCTAAATGATTCTATTGGCCATACAAAAGGATTAACCTATATATGTAATCACCACGAGCAAGCTTCAGCCATTGCAGCTGAAGGATATTATCGCACTTGCGGAAAACTTTGTGTGACTAACGTTACTACAGGTCCTGGAGGAACAAATGCAATAACAGGGGTATTAGGACAATATTTGGATTCCATACCTGCATTATATATTTCCGGACAGATAAAAACTTCCACATATAAAAATACATATCCCTATCTCAATCTACGACAACTGGGTGATCAGGAAACAGACATTGTCAGCATAGTAAAACCCATTACAAAATATGCAAAGACTATTACAAACGCTTTAGATATCAAGTACGAATTAGACAAAGCAATAGCCATTGCATTAGATGGAAGACCAGGGCCTGTATGGCTTGATATACCTTTGGACATACAAGGAGCCATGGTAGATGAAACAAACTTCAAGGAATTCAATACAGATGAATTGATAGACCCTATTAAACATTCTTTAGTAGACCAGCAAATTCTAGAACTAATAAAACGAATTAAAACAGCTAAGAGTCCTGTTATATATGTAGGAAATGGTATTCGATTAGCGAGCCGGGTAAATGAATTCATTACCCTGGCTGAAGAATTAAGGATTCCAGTTGTAACAGCTATTAGTGGTTCAGATATAATATGGCATAATCACCCATTATGCTACGGTAAGCCAGGTATTTGTGGAGACAGAATAGGGAATATCATGGTTCAAAATGCTGACCTTTTACTCATCTTAGGTACAAGATTAAGTATAAGACAAGTTAGCTATGCATACGACTTGTTGGCGCCTAAAGCCTATAAGGTCATGGTAGACATTGATTTGGCTGAAATGGAAAAACCAACTCTTAGTATTGATATGCCAATTCATGTTAATCTGCATGAATTCATAGACAAATTTAGCATTGCGATAAAAGGACAAGAATTACCCGATTTTGCAGATTGGAGATCTTGGGGAAGAAATATAGAGAAGCAATTACCTACCCTATTTGATGACAATCCAAGCATTGAAGGCTATACCAGCTCATATGTATTTGCCGACGCTCTATTTAAACAATTAAAAGACGGTGACGTAGTTGTCACAGGAAATGGAACAGCTTATACTTCGACTTATCAAGCAATGAAAGTAAACAAGGGAGTACGTGTATTCGCCAATCAAGGATGTGCTGCAATGGGATATGATCTTCCAGCAGCAATAGGGGCCATCACAGCAAACCATAAAGGTCAGACTATATTAATTACCGGCGATGGCAGCCTTCAAATGAATATCCAGGAATTACAAACCTTGGTTACGTACAATATGCCGTTAAAAATATTTGTCCTTGAAAATGAAGGTTATCTAGCTATCAAAACTACCCAAAAATCGTTCTTTAAAGGACATTTTACCGGAAGTAATCCAGAAAGTGGAGTTGTCTGCCCCAATCTTGAAAAAATTGCCAACGCTTATGGCATCTCCTACATTGGAACAAACAAAGAAGGAAAAGAACTCGATGAAGTTATCCGACAAGTATTGGATTCTCCAACAACAATGATTTGTGAAATTCATATGCATCCAGAGCAAACTCTCTTTCCAAAATCAGCTTCATTTATGGATAAGGAAACAGGGAAAATGACTTCTGCTCCACTGGACAGAATGGCTCCATTTATGGATGATGAATTGCAGCAAAAATGTATTTATAAAGCATAAATGAATCTATTAAAGCAAATAGCACAAAGAATAGGCATAGATAAATCTATTGCCTATTCTTCTGGAGCACGCATCATCCAAGCTTTCACTGGAGTTGCCTCCATCATATTTATATCAAAATATCTTACAGGCATTGAACAAGGATTTTACTATACTTTTGGAAGTATAGTAGCTATACAAGTATTTTTTGAACTAGGATTGACCGGTATTATCACACAATATGTTGCCCATGAAGCATCTCACTTAGCCCTAAATAACTTGCAACAATTTGAAGGAGAAGAAAAATATAGATCCAGATTAGGGTCTTTGCTCCGATTTAGTGTTAAATGGTACGCTATTATCTCTATCCTGCTTCTTCTTGCACTGATTATAATAGGCTTTATTTTTTTCGAACGATATGACCAAAGTGAAGGTACAGTTTCCTGGCGAATTCCTTGGATATTAATATCACTTGGAACGGCAATCAAATTATTTCAGTCCCCCCTGACTTCACTTCTAATGGGAATAGGCAAGGTAAAAGAAATGAGCAAGATAGGGTTCTATCAACAAATCATATTACCAGCATCTGCTTGGATTGGCCTAATCTGCGGCTTTAAATTATACGTAGTAGGCATCAGTACCATATTGGCTGCATTAATTTGGAACATCTATATATCAAAGACTTCTATGCAGCGAATTCTGACTAATTTATGGAAAGAAAAAATAACCACACGTGTCCAATACATGAAAGAGATATTTCCTTTTCAATGGAAAATTGCATTAAGTTGGATTAGCGGTTATTTTATTTTCCAGTTATTCAATCCGGTTTTATTTGCTACAGAAGGAGCTGTAGTAGCTGGACAGATGGGCATGACGCTTGCAGCACTTAATGGCATACAATCTTTATCCTTAAGCTGGTTAAATACCAAGGTTCCTTTGTATTCACGATTGATAGCCCTGAAAGATTACGAACAATTAGATCAGATTTTTAATAAGACACTTAAACAAATGACATTAGTTTGTTTATGCTTGCTATGTATCATGATGATAGGAATATGGGGTATACGATATTATGATATTCAGTTAGGTGGAAAGCCTTTAGGTGAACGTTTCCTTGACTACCTTCCGATGTTACTTATGATGATACCTTTATTTATAAACCAATATGTAGCATCATGGGCAACCTATTTACGCTGTCATAAGCAAGAACCATTTCTTACAAATTCTATTTTTACAGGAATTGCTTGCTGTTTATCTACATTTATTTTAGGAAAATATTTTGGATTATATGGTATTACAAGTGGCTACTGCTTGATAACCATAGCTGTTCTCCCTTGGGGATATCATATTTACAGAACTAAAAAACTACAATGGCATGGAACAAAATAAACAACCATTATTATCAATCTGTATTCCAACTTATAATAGAGCAAGCTACCTAGAAGGAGCAATACAAAACATTATAACAGATAATGCATTCGGAGATGAAGTCGAAATTATTATATCTGACAATGCCTCAACAGATAACACAGAAGGAATCGCAAAAAAATACACACAAAAACATTATAATATTAAGTATTATAAAAACGAAGAAAATATTCGAGATAAAAACTTCATGCTAGCTTTACAGCGTGGAAATGGTCTATATCGAAGATTATTTAATGATACTCTTAGGTTTAAGGAAGGGGCATTACAAAAAATGTTAGATATTATTCGTATTTCGCCACAAAATCGCCCTCTATTCTTTTATCAAAATATCTCTTTTCTAAAACCCAATACTTATAAAATCACAAAAGGAGTAACAGCATTCTTTTTAAATACAAGTTATTGGGTCACATGGATTGGAAACTTTGGTAATTGGAACAATATTATTGAAGAAATACCTGATCCTGATGAATGCGCGCCATTATTGTTAGCTCAGGTAGACTGGTCCTTCAAAATAATAAAAGCCAACCCAGAAGTTCAAATTTATTATGATGATTATTTTAACTCAATTGTTCCTGCCAAAAAAGGAGGATACAATTTCTTTAATGTCTTTATAATAAATTATCTGTCAATTATAAAAAAATCCATCCGCAATCCTTTTCTTTTAGAACAAGAAAAATATCGTCTATATCGATATTATTTAATATACGCAATATATAACTTTACTCATCTAGGTAATTCCTATACGTTTGATAATAGTTATATGTGGAGAACTCTATTTAAATCATATTGGTATCAACCTTATTTTTATATTGGATTAATATTCTTATACATAAAAAAAATAACCAAGAAAGGATAAAAACATCAATAAAGTTCTTAAATTCTTATCTATTTTATAATCCAAAGCAGCTGATTACTTAAACAAAATAAAGATAAGTATACGTTTTATATACTTAAATGTGAAGTTAAAGATGTAAAGAATGATGTCTGCTCAGAGATGATTAAACATTAATAGTTCAGAAAATTATTGACAATCACATTATAAGCAACCAAAACATCATTATAGTAGATAGAGTTCTCATAAGCCGAGGGGGAATGGTAACAGACGATTCTCACAAGAACCGATTATCATCCAATACCCTCCTATAAAAAGAAATATATACTCAATAGTTCCTATAAAAAATTAGGGAACAACACATAGATTGGAGATAAAGCAACAATATTACCGTGTATAACAACTGGAAATATAATTAAAACAAACTTTCTAGTAACTAATAATATCTCTCCTTATTGTATCGCAGGAGGTAATCCTGCAATCATATTAAAAGAAAATAAAAATCATATCTAAAAATGTCAACAATGAATCCCCGTATTATAGCATTTTATTTACCTCAATATTATCCATTTAAAGAAAATAATGAATGGTGGGGTACAGGTTTTACGGAATGGACCAACGTCGGAAGAGCTAAACCTCTATTTAAAGATCATTATCAACCGAGGGTTCCTGCTGATTTAGGATATTACGACCTACGGCTACCAGAAGTACGCAGCCAGCAGGCCCAACTAGCACGTGAAGCAGGAGTATATGGTTTCTGTTATTGGCATTATTGGTTTGGCAATGGAAAAAGATTATTAGAACGTGTATTTGATGAGGTTTTAGAATCAGAACAGCCCAATTTCCCATTTTGCCTAGGATGGGCAAACCATTCATGGTATGCCAAGACATGGGATAAATATAGTAAAGATAAGTTGTTAATGGAACAAATTTATGGAGGAAAAGATGACTATATATCTCATTTCAATTATGCATTAAAAGCCTTCAAAGATTCCCGCTATATAAGAATACATAACAAGCCGCTTTTTTTTATATACGATGCCATGGCTGTTCCTACAGAATTTCTTTCCACATGGAATGAACTCGCTATAAAAAATGGCTTAGATGGAATATGTTTTATTGGGAGAATAAAGGATGATAATAAATGTGATGATGCAATAAAGAAAGGATTTTCATTTGTATCTTCAGAAAGAATGAACAGAATCGTAAGTCATAGAAACTTACTCACCAGACGAATCTGTCAAATTAAGAATTTAATATTAGGAAGACCTATTAATTGTTACACCTATAAAGAAGCATACCCGTTTTTTATTAATAAAGATATAGATAGTAGACCTTCTTTCATTCCTTCTCTTATTCCCAATTGGGATCATTCACCTAGAAGTCAATCACGTGGTATCATCCTACATAATTCAACCCCAGAACTTTTTAGAAAACACATTAAAGAAGTCTTGAATCTAGTAAAAGATAGACCTCAAGAAGAACAAATCATTTTCTTAAAATCATGGAATGAATGGGGGGAAGGAAATTATATGGAACCGGACCTAAAATGGGGTAAAAAATACATACAAGCATTAAAAAACGAAATAGAAATTGTCACAAAAGAAGAATAAAATAAGACACTAAATTATTATTTTACATTCTTATTAAAATCAAATGCAAATAAGATGTATCTATACTTAATCTTTATAATTTTATCAGTATTCTCACTATTAGAACTATTAAAGCTTAAATTTAAAAATTTACCCCATTTATATAGTTCTGTTTTCGGATTACTAATATTTATCTTTTTTCTTTTATCATCTTTAAGATGGGAAACTGGTACAGATTGGGATTCATATTACATATATTACCTATTCCTTCAAACAGGAATAACTTGTATAGGATATATGGAACCAGGATTTACATTATTAACTTCAATAAATGCGAATTGCTTTAATTATACATTTCAAATGGCTTGTATCGCATTTTTATCAATAGTCCTTATAGCCTGGAGATACAAAAAATTAAGTTCCTACCCCATATTATCATTACTCATTTGGTTCAGTACTTCTTTAGCGAATATATTTCCAGTTCGCCAAAGTATAGCTGTTGCCATTTTTGTTTTCTCATGGAAGTATATACAAGAAAAAAGGCTAAAGCCTTTTCTTCTATCTGTTTTAATAGCAATGACATTTCACGTTACTGCTATCATTACAATTCCAATATATTTTATATGGCATAAACTCTATCCAAAGAAATTTTTTATTTATACCATTATTGCATTATCTATTTTTTCATTTCTAATTGGAGACAAAATGATGGATACAGCATATAGTATTGGAGGTGCATTTTTTCAAGAAAAACTTCAGGCATATTTAGGAGACCCCGAAGATACATTTGGCTCTGCCTATACTGCTTCTCAAATTTTAATTAGAGGTATTATTAACCGATCATTCTTCTTTATTATTCCCTTATTACTTTTAGATAAACAAAGAACGGAAGGAAATATTTTAAATGCAATGATAAACTTATACTTCTATAGCTTCTGTTTATTCTTACTTTTAACACCACTATCTCCAGCCCTTGGAAGATTCTGTTCTTACACAGATATGACACAAGCAATTTTACTTCCATTTCTTTTTTACTATAGGATTAAAAGCAAAATAAACATATATATATTATATATTATTATCATAGTCTATTTAGGATTACGATTTAAAGGTGTTGTTTACAATTATTATGATTTATATATACCTTATAATTCAGTCTTCTCAAAATAAATTCTCATGAAAAAAGAAATCAAATTAATCGACTACTTTGGTATAAAAACACTACATGAAATGATTAATACATGTTTAGTCATTATATGTTCTCATATTTTTTCTAAAGTAACATATATATCAGGGAAAAGTAGCAATGTCAATATAGAGAGACTATATATCAAAAAAAATAATAATGAAATAAATAATGTTATATTCAAGAGTATTCCGATTTGTAAAAGAGACACATCTCTAGGTGCTTTATTTAGAACAATACATGGTTTTTTTATTACCTTAATTGAATACATTTGTACAAAAAAAACAACAGTACTTATGTACGTTTATACCAATCCTTTGTCTTTCCCAATTATATTAATCCTAAATATAATATTCCGTAAAGATATTATATTTACAATGCATGGGGAATTAGAACTTCAAAAGAAAAAAGTACCGTTCTACAAACCATCAGCATTATACAAACATTTATACAGAATTAGCTTTAAATATTTAATAAAAAGAAGTCCTGCGTACATCCTTGTGTTAGGGAAGTCCATTCAGGATAATTTATGCTCAATCTATCCACAACTAAATGGCCAAATTATAACAATAAATCATCCCTATTTTTTCAATCAATCCATTCGTGAAGAAATACAGAGAGATCATACCCCACTTATAATTGGAACTATAGGAGTTATGAAAAAAGAAAAGGGATTTGAAAATCTTATTAAACTATCCAATCTACTCCAAAATGAGATAGAAGAAGAAAAACTAATAATAAAATCAATAGGAAAAGTTGAAGTAGAAAACTATTATACCAATAGAACAATAAAATGGATAGGAGGAAATGATGTACTTCCACGAGAAGAATTTGAAAAACAAATCGAGCAGCTAGATTACATACTATACCTTTATCCAAGTAGCTCATACAAACTAACTGCAAGTGGGGCCATAATGGATGCCATAAAACTTCAAAAGCCCATAATCAGCCTAAAAAATGATTTTTTCTGTGAACTTCTTAAAGATTATCCAATTGGTTATCTAAAATACTCAATAGAAGAACTAGCTGATGTTATTAAAAATCTAATTTATCATCAAGAAAATATAAACTTCGAACAAAATTTCAAGAAAATAGCTGAAAGAATTAGTATTCCATACAACACCACAATCTTAAAAGAAGAATTAAAAAACAAAGGTATTATCTAAATTTAAGTTCTTCTAAAGATAAATTTTTCATTTTTCGTCTTGACATGAATTGACAAGAACAAAGAGTAAAAATTACAATAATAATATTATAAATATTAATCCCAAAGTGAATATGATGAAAGTTTCTGTTATAATACCAATATTTAAAACTGAAAAATTCATCGAACGATGTGTTCGTTCATTAATGGAACAAACCTTAGATTCAATTGAATATATTTTTGTAAATGATTGTACTCCAGATAAAAGTGTAGACATTATAGAAAGAGTGGTTGAGGACTACCCTCATAGAAAAAGCTTCATAAAAATAATTTCACACGAAAAGAATCTTGGTTCAGCCTCTACCCGTAATACAGGTTTAAAGGCAGCAACAGGTAACTATATTATTTATTGTGACAGTGACGATTGGATAGATACCAATGCTTATGAATCAATGTACTTAAAGGCTATAGAAACAAATGCAGATATTGTCGTTTCTGACTATTATAAAGATTATCCTAATTTCAGTCAGGTTCAAAAACAAGATTATCCAGAAGATTCTATAAATTGCATACAAGAAATGTTACGTGGACATCTACACTGTGCAACTTGGAACAAGTTAATAAAAAAAAGTATATATATTAATAATAAAATTATATTTCCTGATGGAATTAATATGTGGGAAGATGTTCTTACCATTATTCCATTGTTTTATTATGCAAAAAAGATTGTTTATATACCTCATGCATTTTATCATTATATACAATACAATACAAATTCCTATACTTTTAAATTAAATAATTCATCAATGAATAATTTAGTTTCGGCTATCAATCTATTATCTGACTTTTTTTACAAGACAAATACAAATGATTTATTCAAGGAAGCATTTCTTTATAAGAAGTTGACTGTAAAATTAAATCTCATGATTAATTCTGATAGTAGTAAACGTAAAGAATTGAATAAATTATACCCTGAAACTAGCCATATCATATGGTCCTACAAAGCAATGTCTCTTTATTGGAGAATTGCATTAATATGTGCAAAATACAATTGTCTTAGGATATTTAATATAATGGTTTTATTATCAAAATTAAAACCCTAGTATTTCTTTTTTATACCTAGAGCTATGACATAAAAAGTTTAACGTAAACAGGATTCACAACAAACAATATGAGTTAAGAATATCTTATTCATATGAATATACAATAATAATCGGTAAATTCACAAACTCTTTTATTTACGAGTACTTGTTTACATCTATAAAATATAAAAAAAAGTTAACCCAAAATTGGAAGTTTACAAAACAATGAAAGAGATATTCATATCATTCATCATTCCGGTTTACAACGGATCACATTTCATAAAACAATGTGTCCACACACTATTAAACCAAACATATACACACTGGGAGGCTATTTTTATCAATGATGGAAGTAATGATAATACACAAGAATTATTAATCAAAGAATCTAACTTAGACAATAGAATTAAAGTTTTTCAACAAACAAATCAAGGTGCTGCAGTCGCACGAAATAAAGGTATAGAACTATCCTCCGGCGACTATATTACCTTCTTAGATGTAGATGACACATTATCAGAGCTCTTCCTTGACACATTAATAAAACAAGTATCAAATGAGATTGATATAATAGCCTGTCCTTTTAATATCATAAAAGAGAATAAGATTATTAAAAGAAAAAAATATACTCCTAGGGTATTCTCTAAGCTTGAATATTTAAAGAAAGTTTTAACAGGACATGCAGGATGGGAGTTGTGTGGAAAACTTTATAGGAAAAAACTTTTTACAGTTCCGCTTATTACTCCACAAGATATCAGAATTGGAGAAGATGCATCTATTCTTATCCAACTCATAATTCGATCTAACAAAATAAAAGTTCTAAACAAAGCACTTTATAATTATATTCAGTACGAAAGTTCAGCCTCTCACATTCGCTCTACAAAATATGCAGAAGAAACCTTACAAGCTGGATACTTTATAGAAAAAATATTAAAAAGCGAATCCTTTTATCACATGATAAAGAAGGAAATAGGGGGAATGTTTTTACTATTTTATTCTAATTCAACCCGAAGAGGTTATTTAAGTTTAAGTCATCCACTTGTTTATAATATATACAAAACATATTATTCTTATCAGACATTACAAACAATACCTTTTGTTAAAAGAATTTATGTTACAATATCACTTCTATTTGGACAATTTCTAAGCAAATTATAGAATGACTCATTTTTCTGTACTTTTATCCATCTATTATAAAGAATCACCTATACATTTCACCCAAGCGTTGAAAAGTATTTTAGAACAAACTTTACAACCAACCGAAATTATTTTAATAAAAGATGGGATATTAACAAGCGAATTAGAAGAAGTTATAGTGCAATTTCAAAAAAAATATCCTATAATTTATTCTATTAATTTATCAACAAATCAAGGACTCGGGAAAGCATTAAATGAAGGATTAAAACATTGCACCTATGACATAGTAGCACGAATGGATACTGATGACATTGCATTACCTGATAGATTTGAGAAACAGGTATACTTTATGGAAAATCATCCAGAAATAGATGCATGTAGTGCATGGATTGATGAATTCATTGATACACCGAACAATATTATTTCAAGACGAACCCTCCCTGAAACTCCTGAAGAATTATACAAATTTGGAAAGAGTCGTAATCCCTTGAACCACCCTGCTGTCATGTTCAGAAAAAGCGCTGTAATCAAAGCAGGCGGTTATCAACATTTTCCTCTATTTGAAGATTATTACCTATGGGTAAGAATGATAATGAATGGGGCAAAGTTATACAACCTACAAGAACCATTACTCTACTTCAGAAGCTCCACAGAAATGTATAAACGCAGAGGAGGGCTAAAGTATGCCTTAACTGAAATTAAATTCCAGATATTACTACATAAAATTGGATACATTAGTATCTGCCAAATGTTAAAGAACTGCTGTACAAGATTTATAGCAAGAATAATTCCCAATCAACTCAGAGGTTTTTTATATAAAAGAATTTTACATAAATAACAAATAGCATGAAAGTAACATTTATAGGAGGCAGCGGTTTCGTAGGAACCCGTCTCATTGAATTATTAAAAGAAGACTCAACTAATAATTATTCTGAAATAAAAAACATCGATTTACTACAAAGCCATTTCCATCCGGAAGTCACTGAGATTGGTGATGTGCGTGATCAGGCATGCATGAACGAGAAACTACAAGATACAGATTGCGTGGTTCTGTTGGCTGCACAACACCGGGATGATGTGCACCCCACCTCACTATATTATGAAACAAACGTAGGAGGAATGGAAAAAACCCTGAAAGCAATGGAAAAGAATGGGGTAAAGCGAATCGTATTTTATTCTTCTGTAGCCGTATACGGATTGAATAAAAAGAATCCGAATGAAGAGCATCCGGCTGATCCCTTCAATCATTACGGTAAAAGCAAATGGCAAGCGGAAGTAGTATTGCAGGAATGGTATAAAACGCACCCGGATTGGAATATCAACATCATTCGTCCTACCGTTATCTTTGGAGAACGGAACCGAGGAAATGTATACAACTTACTGAAGCAAATCGCTAGTGGAAAATTCCTGATGGTGGGTAATGGAAATAACAAAAAATCAATGGCATACGTAGGAAATATTGTAGCGTTCACAAAATTCCTGATGGAAAACAAGACCACAGGATATAACGTGTACAACTACATTGATAAACCGGACTTCAATATGAATGAACTAGTGGGACACGTAAGCAAGGTGCTCAATAAACACATTCCTACTACGCATTTCCCCTATTGGTTAGGTATGTTAGGAGGATACGGATTTGATTTATTAGCTAAAATCACCGGTAAAAAATTAACGGTAAGTTCAGTACGTGTGAAGAAATTCTGTGCGACAACCGAATTTGATGCAACCAAAGTGAAAGAAACAGGATTTAAAGCTCCTTATACATTAGGAGAAGGACTGGCTCGCACACTGGAATTTGAGTTCATTCATGACGCATCAAACGGCATTACCTTTAAAACTGAATAAGAATATTTTTATCCATCCTTTAATCACATCAAGCAAGAATGACTGAGGAAAATAAAAAACAAACGGAAATAACTGAGATTGATTTGGCGGCCTTGTTTAGAAAACTTATAACAAGACGCAAAAGTCTATATAAAGCCATTGGGGCAGGAATTATTGTAGGAGCAATCATAGGATTCAGTCTGCCTAAAACCTACCAAGTTAATGTAAACCTTTCTCCTGAATCTGGGATTAGTGGTACCAGTGGATTATCTGGCATTGCTTCCATGTTCGGTTTAGGAAACTCCTCTGCTGGATTTGGAGAAGATGCGCTGACTTTCAACATGTTTCCTGAGATTGTAAAGACCAATCCTTTTGCTTTGGAAATGCTTCAAATACCCATTCAAACTCAAAAAGAAGATAGCATCATACTCTATGATTACCTGAATACAGAAAAAAGACCTTGGTGGAGTCATGTAATGGGAGCTCCCGGAATGCTTATAGGAGGAATAAAATCACTCTTTAAAGAAGAACAAAAAGATAGCATAAAAGCAATTGATCCATTTCGTCTCACTCCGGAACAAAGCGGAAGAATCGGAATGCTAAAAAGTATATTAAAAGTAGAAACAGACAAGAAAAGTAATATGACGAAAGTCACTGTTTCCCTGCAAGACCCGCTTGCAGCTGCAATCGTGGCAGACAGTGCCGTACATAAATTACAGGAATACATCACGGATTATCGTACCCGAAAGGCAAAGCAAGATTATGACTTTCAGTTCAGTTTATGCGAACAATACAAAAAAGAGTATTTTGAAGCACAACAGGAATATGCCAAATTTGCAGATGCCAATCGAAATGTAATCCTTCAAGCTGTAACTTCTGAAAAAGATAGATTACAAAAAAACTTAAGTTTAGCAGAACAAATTTACAGCCAGTCCATGGGCCAGCTTCAAGTCTTGCGTGGAAAAGTGCAAGAAGCAAAACCGGTGTTTGCCGTAGTAGAACCGGCCACCGTACCACTTGCTCCGGCATCTCCCAAGAAAATGCTCATAATCATTGCCTTTGCATTCTTAGCTTTTGTGTTTGAGTCTGCATGGATTCTTTTTGGGAAAGACATTTATCATGATTTCAAGAATGAACTGACAAAGAAAGATTAATTCCAATACCATATCATTATTTTATCTTTACACATATGAAATATCCTATAGGCATACAAACATTCGAACAAATCATAATGGATGGATATATCTATGTAGACAAGACTGATTTAATATATTCACTTGTAACAAAAGGGAAAATATACTTTCTCAGCCGCCCGAGACGATTTGGGAAAAGTCTTCTGCTATCTACGCTGGAAAATTATTTTCAGGGTAGAAAAGACTTGTTTGAAGGGTTAAAAATAAGCAAACTGGAAAATAACTGGCTTGCCTATCCGGTATTTCACATTGATTTTAATGGAGTAAACTTTAACCAGCCAAGGGCTTTGGAGGCTAAGCTGGAAGGCTACATTTCCTCTTGGGAAAGGATATACGGAATAAATCCAGGAATTGACTTCAACTTGGGTTCCAGATTTGAGAATGTATTAAGGGCAGCAGCCCAGAAATATCAGCGGGGAGCTGTGGTTCTGGTGGATGAATATGACAAGCCGCTGCTGGATGTATTGGACCGTGACGAAAAATTGCTCAACCATAACCGTGATATACTGAAGGCTTTTTATTCTACATTTAAACTGGCTGACAGATATCTTCAGTTTGTATTTCTAACAGGAGTAACCAGATTCTCTCAGGTCAGTGTCTTCAGTGGATTCAACAGTCCGAAAGATATCACTATAAATGAAGAATATGAGGCAATATGCGGTATCACAGAAGAGGAACTGCAATTGTATTTTCAAACTTCAATCCAAGAAATGGCGAAAAGAGAAGAATGTACTGCCAACGAAATGAAACAGATTCTGAAACGGCAATATGATGGGTATCATTTCAGTGAACGGATGAAGGATATTTATAACCCATTCAGCATTTTGAATGCATTCGACTCCAAACGCCCTTATGACTTCTGGTTCAGTTCGGGCACACCTGAATACTTAATCCGGTTATTGAACTTATCGAATGAGAACATCAACGAAATTACCGGAAAATATTATGACTCAAGCAATTTCATGGACTATAAAGCACATGCGGAAAATCCTTTGCCTATGCTTTTTCAAAGTGGTTATCTCACTATTAAAGATTACGACAAAAGAAGAAACCGCTTCATGCTGGATTTTCCAAACAATGAGGTGAAAAGTGGATTACTGACCTTAATAGCATCCAACTATCTTAAAACAAATGAGGATACACGTAATATTGCACAAGAAATGGTATTTTCTTTGGAAGATGGGAATCTGGAAAAATTTCATGCCATACTTACAGCTTTTCTCGCAGAAATACCCTATACCATGCGAAGAAAAGAAAATGAGCGAGAAAAAGAACGGTATTTCCATTATACATTTTATCTGATTCTTCGACTAATGAGCGTGTACACGGTATATACCGAAAAGGAACAAAGCCAGGGAAGAGTGGACTGCATTATAGAAACACCCAAATTCGTATATATTTTTGAATTTAAACTGAACAGTACAGCTAAAGAAGCCCTTCAACAAATTGAATCCAAGGGATATGCGAATCCATATAAAAATGATAAAAGAAAATTATATAAAGTCGGTATCAGCTTTTCATCTGAAACAGGTACAATAAAAGACTGGGATGTACAAAGTTCAGACGAAAAATAATGATCTGATAAAAACAAAAAACAAATGAAAAAACACTTACTAATAATCTGTGGCTTATTTTTATGTACATCCATTTCTGGACAGACTGAAAACTCTTCCCTCACCTACCATGTAGAGTTAGGAACTACTGCCGGAGACGGGACGTATGCTCCTTTGTGGTTTACAGGAAACCGCTATGGACTGGGTAGTACAAATCCTAATTCAGGCTACCTGTTAGCCGGTATCTCCTATAATAAACAATTTCCTCATGGATGGCGCATTGACGCGGGATTGGATATGGCTGGAGGTATCCACCAGGCACAGGACGTATTCATCCATCAGATATACAGTGATTTTTCCTGGAAGATGCTGACACTGAGTATCGGAAGCAAGGAACGTCCGGGGTTTCCGCTGACCAAAAATACAGCACTGAGCAGCGGAATGATGGTGGAAGGTCCTAACACGCAGCCTATTCCGCAAATCAGAGGAGAAATCAAGGAGTTCTTGAACGTGCCAGGTACTAAAGGATGGCTGGCTTTTAAAGGACACATTGCCTATGGTTCGTTCACAGAGAATGGCTGGCAGAAAGATTTTGTAAGACCAGGGCAGTATTTCACAAAGGATGTGCTTTATCACAGTAAATCGCTTATGCTACGATTAGGAAACAAGGAGAAACTGCCATTGGAATTTGAATTCGGAATCTTAATGGCTACTCAATTTGGAGGCGATAAATACCTGAAGAAAGAGGATGGAAGTACAGAAAAGGTGCTGGACATGCCCGAAAACCTGAAAGCTTACTGGAAAGCACTATTTCCACAAGCAGGAGGAGATGACACTCCGTATGGAGAACAAACCAACGTGGAAGGAAATATGTTAGGAAGCTGGAATTTTGCCTTGAATTACTATTTGGGCGAGTGGAAACTCCGGGCTTATCTGGAGCATTATTTTGAGGATCACTCTCAAATGTTCTGGGAGTACGGACGCTGGAAAGACGGACAAATCGGGCTGGAAATTACTTTTCCGAAGAACCGCTGGATAACTTCTGCTGTATGGGAAGGACTTAGTACAAAAGACCAGACCGGACCATCTTTATATAACAGTTTTGAAGGTCAGTTTCCGGAATATCAAATCAGTGGTTTGGATGATTATTACAATCACTATATCTACGGTGCCTGGCAATATTTAGGAATGGGAATGGGAAACCCACTTTTACCTGGACCTGCCTATAACGAAGGCCATAACATTACCTTCCGGAGTAACCGAGTAAGAGCACACCATCTGGGTATTAACGGACAACCTTCTTCGGAATGGGGATACCGCATGCTGATTTCATTTACCCGGCACTGGGGCACATATTATACGCCTCTCGACCAACAACGAAAACAATTCAGTTCGCTCTATGAAGCTACTTACACACCGAAATGGGTTAAGGGATGGAGTGCTTCGGCAGCACTGGGAGTGGACCGGGGCAATTACTTGGGTAATTCCACAGGAGGCATGCTGACCATCAGAAAAACAGGAGTGATTTTTTAATTGAAGAAAAGAAGTATGAAACGAATTTTCTATATAGGGCTTTGCATGGTAATGCTGGCCATAGTATGTAACAGCTGTAAAAAAGAACCTATTAACAGTAATATTGAAGGGCACTGGCAATTATTAGAGTTCACTACAAAAGCTGACAATGAAATACATCCGTGCGAACGCATTTACTATAGTATCCAACTTTGGGTAGTGGAAGTGGCAGAAAAGCAAGGAGCACAGGGATTGACTCCTTTCCGTGGAAGATACCAGTATGATGAAGCAAGTAATAGCATCACCATGAAAGACATGAGCACGTATGACATTCCAGAAAACTCCCGTCCGGCTGAGGTATGGGAATTGGAGCCCTACGGACTAAACAATGTGAATACGACGTTCAAAGTAGTGGAAACAAACGGGAAATACATGACCTTAGAGTCTGATTATGCCATACTAAAGTTCAAAAAGTTTTAATCTGAAAAGATAATAAATGACTTGTCACAATCCAGGCGGACAATACAGAACAAAGTTCCCGTTTCTACATTCATCGTATACGGTAGAAACGGGAACTTCATTTTGATGGCTGAATCAACAGTTCATTTTTTGGGGACCACTGCAGAGATAAGCAGCCGGCCCCAGCACTTCTTTAACAATCATATCGTTATCTGCATTAACATTATTTGTGCCTTTGGCATTATAAACTAGCTTCTCACCTTTCAAGAAGTTCCGCTTGACAGGAACTCCTTTAAGATAAATTCTCCATTCTTTCTCTCCTGCTTTTTGCAACACATACTCAACGTTAGCAACTACTTCATGTTCGTTATCAGAACGTAAAGTTCCACCATTTATTATTACATCCATCATTAAAAATTTTAAATTTCTCCTACTCTATATCAAAGGCTTTTCGGAATCTGCCTGTATAATTTACCTCTTGTAAGCTTACAGCCATAAAATTATGCAAAAACACTACACTTAATAATATGTATTTTCTCAATCCGGCAAATCATTTTCTGAAATCAGTGAAACGGGTATAATGTCTACGCCCGTAGAGATCGACCAGACAATAACCATAACGGTATGTGCCTGAGGGTACAGAAAGCAAATTCACTTTCAGGTCTTTCTTTTTTTGGGCTACAACAGAGTCAACAGGCTGGTAACAGACGGAAGAGTTATTATCGGACTGAAACTCCGGACACAGATAGACGATACGATCGTTCTTGCAGATAGGGGTAATTCCTTTGTCGGGGGTTTGGTCATTGAGATGCCGACGGGCACCTGCCACTACCCCACCGGGATTCTTCTCGTCGTAACGGAGAATCAGGTCGGAACGCTCGCCATTAAACAAGACGGGAACGGTATAATTCAACGAACGGCTGTCGGAAAAGGTCATGTAAGCAGCTACGGTTTTTCCTCCGATATGAATCCATTTCCGGTTCCACTGCCCCAAGGAATCTGACGTATTTTCTATCTGCCCGTGGGGGGTCAAGGTTATCCCGTCGCCGTCCATACCATAGGAAAGCCATCTTCCATCGGATGTCTGTGACAGCAGAACAGCATAAATCTTACGGGTGTGCAGAATCATATCGGTAGAAAGAGCGTCGGGCAGTACCTTGTCGGGGAAGGTGGAAGAAGAGGCACTGGCATAGCCGGCCTGCCACTGGCGGACGTACTCCCGCACGAAACTGAAATAATCGGGTGAAAATCCGCAATGATAGTATTCTTCCAACGAACGGGCCTGACTGAGGTTATAGCAGGGGAAATAGAGAGAAAGCCCGCACACGGCATCGTGACTGAACGAACCGGAGGTGCCGGAACAGACCACGGCTTCGCGCAGCCGGGTGCGTATGTCACAAAGAAGGCTACTATCGGAAGGTTCTGCCATCCGGTTACAAAGGTCGAGCAAATCGGTCATATCAAGGCCACAGAAGGTAAACGCCGGCATGCCGAACGACTTGCTTTGTGACCGGGCTTTGGAGAAGCGAGGAAAGGCGGCCGGAACAAGGGCAGCACGCTGACTGGAGAAGAATTGTCCGACACTGGCTGTCAATGCCGGAACAGCATCGAGCTGGGTAACGGAAAGAGTGACTTCTTCGTTGCCACCATAAGCATTAATGTAAGAGCAGACCATCTTTTTATAGAGGTCGGGAACCGCAGAAGGGGTATAGGATGCCAAAAGAGGTATGACACTACGGTAATCCCACCCACCACCTGGCTCCAGCTCTTGCGAGGCTATCAGGTAGTCGGCATAAGGCGAAAGAGCGGTTGCGGTTTCAAGGGTAGCCATGAGGCAGGCATCGAAGCCTATAAAAGCAAATTTCTTGTTATCGGGAAGACGGGAGGATTCAAGCCCCTCACAGATTTCACGCAAGGACAGGGAACGGTCGTCGGGATAACATTCGTCGTAACCGAATCCACCGACGGATCCGGAACCGTGATTCCAGAATATCAGACCGTAATAGGCTGCCGGAAAAGCGCTTTGTCCGATACGGAGAAACTGACTCAGGGTAGAGGGATGGCCCATGCTGCCTGCTGCAAAGGTGTGCCACTTCTGAATACTTTGACGGGTAACGGCGACACAGGTAAGGCTGTCGGACGAAATGGACAAACCGAGGCTGTCTCTAGTATGCCACTGACGGGTTCCTCCTAACAACATGACTACAGTCAGATTGTCAATATTTATGGAATCTTTCATCGCGGAAAGAATTTCACGAATGTCAGAAGTGGCCAGTTTGTGGGTAGTTTCCAAATTAGACCCGTTCATGTAAACGAACAGGGTAAAACTGGATGAGGGAGCACCATTCAGTTCCTGACTAAATAGTAAAGTAAAAAGGCTGAACAGGAGGTTACAAATCTTCTTCATCATCGGTCGTATCATTGTTTTCTTGTTTATGGAATGTGTCACCCGGGTTACGGAATTCATAAAGAGCCAAAGCCAGAGTGCGGCGGATGTCTTCTGCAGTCTCACCTTGCTGGTCGCCCAAATTCTTTTGAATCAGTTCATTCATGGTGTCGGCATAGTATGTATTGGCATCTTTAGCGGAAATTTCACTTTCGGCTGCACGGCTGCGACGGGCACGGCGACAGGTTTCAGTGTTTCGTTCCAGACGCTCGAACAGAGAAGCACGGGAAGCACTGAAAGCACGGGACTGATTTTCCTGGGATAAGGAATGAACAACATCGATCAAGACATCCATCTGCTGCTCCATATCGTCAGAAATATCGGCACGGCTGGCTTGCTTTTCCTGACGCAGGGTCTGAATCAGGGTGGACAGTGAGGTTTCAAAACTATCGTCGAATGCATCTACATGCTGCTGCCGGAAAATTTCTTCTTCCCACCGGAGTGAAGTCAGGCGACAGGCATTTTCGCGGGCATTAGGGTCTTCTTCATTAAAAGCTTCGAAATAGGCATTGTTGGCATCGAGGAAGAATTCGTCCATGCGGTCGCGAAGCTGCTGTAGAGTGGCGTAATCTTTGCAAGTCTGACGCATATCGGCACACACAGCCCACAAGGAAGGATCGAGTTTCGCTTCATCACACTCAATAGCCCGTTTGCCTTGCTGAATATCTTTCAGTCCCTTGTCGGACTCACTGGTAGCCGACTGGCTGATGAAAGACTTAATGTTTTCAAGAAGATTATCGAGGTTAAGCTCCTTCTCTACCCTAACTTCTTTTCCTAACACGGTAAGCACAAGCTTGCCCCAGATTTTACGAGTGGCTGCTGTTACTTCCGCTCCTAACTCAAACGACTTAATCCAGAGTAATCGGGTAACTGCCCCAATGACATGGGTCAGCGAATTGAGTACACCACCAACGACATCGCTTCCTAACTGGAGAGCTTTCTTGGCCAGTTCAAGGGTGCCGTATGCCACTCCAATGGCCACCTTCACACCTGCCTTAGCTATCTCAAGCCCAGCTATCTCGGCTGCACGAGCGGCTTTAATCCAAAATTTGTACCACTTGGTCCGACGGATAATCTGGCGGCATTCTTCTATCCGCCGATTGAAATCGTCAATCTGTCTTTGCAGACTAACCACTTCACGCTGGGCTTCGTCAAGCTTGCGGGTAGCATCTTCAATACTGGACTTTACGCTCTGAGCTGCAGATTTCAAATGGTTCTGGGCTTTTTGAATAATTTCCAGAAAACCGCTGGTATCGAATACTATGCTAAGCTTAAATCCGGCAGAAGCAAAATCTTTCACCCCTCCCTGCAGGTTCAGTACGGTTTTGAACCCCCAATAGATGTATTCGATATTCACAAATACCATCCGGTCTCTGACAAGGACCAAAGTGTCAAGCTGAAAGACGGACAGGATGGAAATATGGGCACTCAGGTAGAAGGTCAGTTCGGCTTTTTCACGCTGGACATTCAGATACATGACAGGGCCGTTGCCGGAGGACTGGACTAACTGTCCGGCCAGACCTCCGGCAACCGGCTCCATGGGAAGGGGTTTTTGGGACTTTTCGAGAATAAAGAAACTGCCCAGAACTATCCTGTCCATTTGGACAAGAGACACAAGAGACTTACCCTTATCGGCCAGAAAAAGGAAACGGATTTTCTTGTCAAACAGTTCAAGGGTACCGCAAATAAAGAATCCTGCCGGAAGTTGGCTATTACCCACTGTCAAAGGTTCTGCGCAAATATATAGCTGGCAGTTAAGAGAAATTTTTCCGTTACAGTCTATACGGTAATGACGCATGGTGTCTTTATCGGTGAGTATGTACTGGCCGGTGTTGTTACCTAACGGAGTAAGCTGGGCTTCTCCAGTGATGTGCAAGGTAGAATCTATCTGATGATTGAAATCGGCTACAACTTCCTGCAGCTGTTTCTGTCGGACTGTATCATAGTCTGCCAGAGAGATGTCTGACGGTATGGATTTTACTCCTCCTCCAGCCAAACGAGTTTCTGTAAGATCAAAATCGCCCACAGCTATCACATCCAGACATTCAAGAGCATCCCACTGAATGTCGACAACCTCAACAATCAAATCACGCAAAGATATACGACCGGTATCGGAAGTCAAAGCGGCCGTAAGTAAGGTAATTTTAGGGGGATAAGGACCAAAGGCAAAACCTCCGAACAAGGATAAACGGGGGGTATTGATACGTCCAATCATACCTAATGTCAATCCGGAAGGAGTGACACCGATATTGAGCCCAAGGTCGGAAAAAGAGAGACGGGTATTAAGAGATATACGGGCATCGGATGAAGCAGAAAGCGCAAAAGAGGTGTTGGAGGCTGAACCGCTCATCGTAAAAGAAAGAAGCTGCCCGTCAAGCTTAAAAATAAAGGTACCGGAAACGGCACAAAAGAAATCGGTGGCAGATTTCTGAATCTGAAAGTTCAATCCGTCAAAAATAAATCCTTCGGTTTCGATACGTCCGCTCGACAACTGTGCTCCGAAACTCTGGCCGGACAAACTGCCGCCAACTATAAACTGCACGGTCTGAAGTCCGGTAAGTTGCCGAATGCATTGTCCGAAGCAATTCAGACTGAGATCGAACTCTCCCAAGGCCAGAAGCTGATAGGTCGTACAAACTGGAGACAGTTTTATATTCTTGAAATCGGGGAAAAACTGCTGTAGCAAATGAAGATCCTGACCGGTTCCGTCATAGCGGACAAGCAGTGCCAGCTGGCTGATTCCTAACCATCCGGCGACTTCCGCTACCGCCCGTTCGAATGTATTGCCACTTTTCAAGCGGTCTGTAGAAAGAAAAAAAAGAAGCTGACGGGAATCACCGGAAAGCGTAATGCCGCAATTCAGGCCGGAAAAGGTGAGCGACAACGCACTATAACGGGACTGTCGGACAAATTCGACAGAAAAGTCGGATGAACTGCTCGGAATGACCGTCAGATGGCTGGCCAAGGAAGAAACTCCAACATCCTCACAGTTCATCAAGTCAGACAGCTGTCTGCCACGGGTACTCAAGAAGCCCATGACGGTAAGTTCTCCCTGCATACGGCCTATGCCAAAAGTGGCCGGAAATCCGAATAATTCACCTTCTGCCAGAAGAATAGAGTTTATGTGCTGTTTCATAATCTTCCATCAATTAAATTCTTTGAAATTATAAAACCAGATTCAAATGTCTTTTTCTGTAAATCCCTGATTGTCACGGACTCCTAAGAATATAAAACGTTCGAATACTTTTTTCCTATATTCATCGCTTATCTTAAGCACTTGATTGCCGATAAGAAAAGAACGCCCGCTCAATCCTTTTACATGACGGATATTAATTAAATAAGATCGATGGATGCGTATGAACGTATCTCCTGGCAAACGCTCTTCAATGCGAGCTAAAGGATAAGACAAAGTAAATTTTCGGTTACAGGTGGCATAAAGGTGACAATAACTGCTACTGGCCTTAATCCACATAATCTCATCCAGTGTCAAATGTACGTAACCGTTTTGATACCAAACCAATGTATCTTGTTTTACATGAGAGTTTAAATTACTCCTTATAGGCAATTCTTCCAAGTCAGCCCCTCTGACCACACGGACAGGGCAATCTTTCATTTCTGAGGGAAGAATAATCACAATTTCCGAGTTAAGCTGTTTCATATTTTACATTTCGTTTTCACAAATCAAACGAAATGTTGTGTCTGTCAGCTCATTTGTTTTCTAAAGCTTATGAATTTTCTTCTAAAATCTTATTTAACTTTCATAGATAAATTCGTTTTTCATCGAAGAAACAAAACATCTCAGGCAAAAAACATTTATTTCTCGCCTGAGATGTCACAAATCATGCGTCCAGCTGTTGCAGCATACGCGAAATATTACCAATGCCCATTTGTGCCAATACACTAGTCCTTTCAGTATTCCAAACGGCCACAAACAGACTATTTATCTCTATCACTCCTAAACGAGGTAATGCATTGGAGACATCTACTGAAATGGCAAATGCATATTCGGTAAATCCATTATCAGAAACTGCCCCACTTCCACTTTGGGTTTCAGAAGCTTTTTCAGTACCTTCAATCTGTTTTCCAGGCATCTCCTTATATAAAAAAGCTGCCTTCAACTGAAAATCAATCTCATCCCACTTGAAAGGACTTTTCTCATTCTGCACATTCTCTAAGTTTCCCTTGATTTTGTCTTCTGCCCCTTCAATGCCAAAAGCATCTTTAAATTCATCCACCATTTCTCCCAGTTTCACTGTATTAGGTGAATTGACTGTGATAGGCATAACCAATAATGCGCTTTTCTGATCTGTCTTCTCATAAATAGCTGCAAGATTGGTCTTCAGCAAATCAAAATTGACTCCCAACACTAAATTCATGTTCTGTGTCATAATACTACTATTTTAAAATTAATAATGAAATAATGACTCCAATGGAATCTTTATCCGTTTACGTGACGTTGTAAATGTAAACGATAAGACAAAACTAAACTTCATTCATTTTTCCAAACCACACTTATTTCCTCTGAAAACAAAAAATAAAAGATACACACAACTTTCACTTTTCAGAATTAGCTTCTGACTGAAATTTGTTTTCCTGCAAATTATTCATTTACTTTGTAAAAGGAACAATAGAGGATAAATTGCCGTATGGAAAATTATATTCGTTTTGACTGGGCTATGAAGCGTTTGCTGCGCAACAAAGCCAATTACGCGGTGCTGGAAGGACTACTCACCACACTGTTAGAGGAAAAGGTGACCATCCACAAGCTGTTGGAAAGCGAAAGTAACCAGGAGGATGAGTTTGACAAGTACAACCGCGTGGACATGTTAGCGGAAAACTCGAAGGGGGAATTGGTGCTCATCGAGGTGCAGAACAATAATGAGTATGCGTACTTCCAGCGCATGTTGTTCGGTGCGTCCAAATTAGTGACGGAATACATCAACCGGGGCGAAGGATACGAGAAAGTAAGGAAAGTGTATAGCGTGAACATCGTGTATTTCTCGTTAGGACATGGAAAGGATTTCGTGTATCACGGGAAAACGGAGTTCGTGGGTATCCATAACGGAGACATCCTGGAGTTGAGTCCGTTCCAGAAGCAGACATTCAAGGTGGACAAGGTAAGCCAGCTTTATCCTGAGTATTATATTCTGAAAGTGAACGACTTTAACCGGGTAGCTAAAACGCCGCTGGAGGAATGGATTTATTACCTGAACACGGGAAATGTGCCTGAAAATGCTACGGCACCAGGACTGGATACCGTAAAAGAGCAACTAAAGTTGAACCGCATGAGTCGGGAAGAGTTGAAAGCATATTACAAGCATCTGGATAATATCGTGATTCTGCGGGACAACATCATGACGGAACGTGCAGAAGGACGTGCGGAAGGACGTGCAGAGGGACTGGCGGAGGGGTGCGCAGAAGAAAAAGCAGCTATAGCACGCAACCTGAAAGTATTAGGCATGACGGCAGAACAGATTGCACAAGCTACCGGACTGACAAAGGAAGAGGTGGAGAAAATTCACTTTTAACTCCATACGTTCTTCAGTCCTAAAAACAAAGAACTTGAAGAAAAGCCCCGGCTGTCATTGGCAGTACGGGGCTTTTTCTATATCTTTGTGGGGTAAAATTTGATTATTTATGGAAAGAAAAACAGCATTAATCACAGGTATTACAGGGCAGGACGGTTCGTTTCTGGCCGAATTCTTATTGGATAAAGGTTATGACGTACACGGTACCATCCGCCGTTCATCGGTAGACTTCCGCGAACGTATCGCACATCTGGAAGGACGACCGAACTTTCACTTGCACTATGCGGATTTGAGTGACTCAATGAGCATTTTGCAGGTAGTTAGCAAAGTACAGCCTACAGAAATTTACAACCTGGCTGCACAAAGCCACGTACAGGTAAGTTTCGATTCTCCGGAATTTACCGCCAACGTGGATGCAACAGGTGTGCTCCGCGTGTTAGAGGCTGTCCGTCTGTGCGGATTGACAAATACCTGCCGCATATACCAGGCATCTACTTCGGAACTTTACGGAAAGGTGGAAGAAGTGCCGCAGAATGAAAACACGCCGTTCCATCCTTACAGCCCGTATGCAGTGGCTAAGCTGTATGGCTTCTGGATTGTGAAGGAATACCGCGAGGCTTACAACATGTATTGCTGCTCGGGTATCTTGTTTAACCATGAATCGGAACGTCGTGGTGAAACTTTCGTGACACGTAAGATTACGTTGGCTGCTGCCCGCATTGCACAGGGAAAACAGGAGAAGCTGTATTTGGGTAACCTGGACTCACTGCGCGACTGGGGTTATGCCAAGGATTACGTGGAATGTATGTGGCTGATTCTACAGCATGAAACGCCGGAAGATTTCGTCATCGCTACGGGTGTACAGCACAGTGTACGTGAATTCTGTTACCTGGCATTCAAGTATGCGGGCATCGAACTGGAATTCAAGGGTGAAGGTATCAACGAAAAGGGTTACGACAAGGCTACCGGCAAGTGCCTGGTAGAGGTAAGCGAGGATTTCTACCGCCCGACAGACGTAGTAAACCTCTGGGGTGACCCGACGAAGGCAAAGGCTAAATTAGGCTGGAACCCGTCGAAGACAACCTTCGAAGAGCTGGTAAAAATCATGGTGGATGCGGATATGGCGAAAGTGGCCGTAGAAAAGGCAGGAGAACAGATTCGCACGAACCTGGCAGAGTATCTGGAAAAGGGAATCGTGAAATAATGAAAAATTAATAATGAAGAATGAAGATTATATGTTCTTTTGTTCTTCTGTCTCTGAAACAATGAACAATTAATTTGTCGAATATGGACAAATCAGCAAAGATATATGTAGCGGGACACCACGGACTGGTGGGTTCCGCTATCTGGAATAACCTGAAGAAAAGAGGTTATAATAACCTGGTAGGACGTTCGCACAAGGAATTGGATTTGCTGGACCCGATAGCGGTAAAAAAGTTCTTTGACGAAGAACAGCCGGATGCGGTGATTCTGGCTGCGGCACACGTGGGGGGTATCATGGCCAACCTGCAATACCGCGCGGACTTTATCTACCAGAACTTACAGATTCAGCAGAACGTGATTGGCGAAAGTTTCCGTCACGGGGTGAAGAAGTTGCTGTTCCTGGGCAGTACTTGCATTTATCCGCGTGAGGCTCCGCAACCGATGAAGGAAGAGGTGCTCCTCACCTCTCCGTTGGAATACACGAACGAACCGTATGCCATCGCAAAGATTGCGGGACTGAAGATGTGTGAAAGCTTCAACCTGCAGTATGGCACGAATTACATCGCCGTAATGCCGACCAACCTGTACGGACCGAATGATAACTTCCACCTGGAAAACAGTCATGTACTGCCGGCTATGATTCGCAAGATTCACCTGGCGAAATGCCTGAACGAAGGCGACTGGGATGCGGTACGCAAGGATATCAACCTGCACCCGGTGGAAGGTGTAAACGGAAATAATACGGACGAGGAGATTCTGGAAAAGCTGTCGAAGTTCGGCATCACATCGGAGGCTGTTACGCTTTGGGGTACGGGAAAGCCGATGCGTGAGTTCCTGTGGAGCGAGGAAATGGCGGATGCCAGCGTGCATGTGCTGCTGAACGTAGACTTCAAGCAGACGTATGATGCGTCAAAAAAGAATGCGGACGGTATTACTGAAATCCGTAACTGCCACATCAACGTGGGTACGGGAAAGGAAGTGTCTATCCGTGAAGTGGCAGAGAAAATCATGAAGGAAATCGGCTTCAAGGGTGAGCTGCGCTGGGACGCATCGAAACCAGACGGCACACTGCGCAAGCTGACGGACGTAAGCAAGCTGCACAGCCTGGGATGGCACCATAAAGTAGAAATAGACGAAGGTATTCACCGCTTGTATGAATGGTATCTGAAGGGTATCTGCATCAATCATCAGACAGTATAATCCGAATGGAAGAGAAAACAGAGAGACACTGGCATGCTTTCTACGTAAGAATGCACCACGAGAAAAAAACGGCAGAAAAATTAGAAATGCTTCACGTGGAGCATTTCTTACCCATACAGGAAGTGGTACGTCAGTGGAGTGACCGGAAAAAGAAAATCAAGCAGGTCGTAATTCCGATGTTGATTTTTATCTGCACAGATGAAAAGGGACGGATTGAACTGCTACAGAATTTCCCGTCGCTAACTGGCTGCCTGATAGACCCGGCAACCCGACGACCGGCTATCATCCGGGACAAAGAGATGGAACAGTTTAAGTTTATGCTGGATTACTCCGAAGAGACTGTACGGTTCCAAAATGAACCGCTAGCCCCAGGGGAACAGGTAGAAGTTATCAAAGGTTCTCTGAAAGGTCTTAAAGGCGAACTGGTAGAGATAGGAGGACACTCGCAGGTAATGATACGCATTGATCACCTGGGTTATGCCACCGTGGAAATACCAGCAGGATACGTAAAGAAAGTATAAAGCTGGTTTCTCAAAGAGGGAAAACAAGGAAATAAAAGGAACGGCGGGAAGTTGCACATGTGTTGAAAAGCAACTTCCCGCCGTTCTTTGTTATTGGAAGAATACGTCATCAAGACGTGTGGTATTTTCTTCTTCTATCTCTGTCAGACGGTCTTTACAAGGATCAAAATCACCTGGTATATCGAAAGTCTCGTCTTGAGAGTAACCTAATGTTTTATCGGCATAGACTTTTTGCATATAAATACCCCAGATAGGCAGCGCCATAGAAGCCCCCTGACCGTCGCGCATCGTATCGAAATGGATGTCGCGTTCTTCACCACCTACCCAGCAACCGGATACCAACGAAGGTGTGAAGCCCATAAACCATCCGTCGGAGTTGCGGTTGGTAGTTCCTGTCTTACCTCCCATATCGGCCTTGATGCCATACAAACGACGAACACGTCCACCGGTACCTTCATTGATTACGGCCCGCAGCATAACGAGCATCTTATAGGCTGTAGACTCGCTAATGACTTCATTCACTTGTGGCGTGAAGTTGGCTATAACATTACCATCATTATCTTCAATGCGGGTGACAAATAGCGGAGCAGTACGGATACCTTTATTCACAAAGGCGGTATAAGCACTGACCATCTCTCCTACCGAAATCTCACAAGGCCCAAGGCAGAGGGAAACGGTAGGCTGAACATCCTTATTCAACACACCGAATGAATGTATCAGGCGAACCAGGTCATACGGACTGAGCTTGCTCATCAGGTAGGCTGAAATCCAGTTATTGGAATTAGCCAATCCCCATTTCAATGTCACGACTTCTCCATAATGTGACTTGGAGCTGTTACGGGGCGACCAAGCCTTTCCGTTCTCATCGAAGAGGGTCTGCTCTACATTGCGGACTTCATCACATGGTGAGAAACCGTTCTCCATGGCAAGCGCATACAAATAAGGTTTGATGGTTGAACCTACCTGACGACGGCCTACCATAGCCATATCATACTGGAAATAGTTGTAATTAGGTCCTCCCACATATGCTTTCACATGTCCCGTAATCGGGTCCATGGACATAAACCCTGCACGCAAAAAATGTTTATAGTACTTGATGGAGTCAAGCGGAGTCATAATTGTATCTTTTTCTCCATCCCATGAGAATACGGACATTTCATATTTGGTGTTGAATGCTTTCATGATTTCTGCTTCCGAACATCCGTCGGCCTTCATGGTACGGTAACGGTCGCTCTGATGAATAGAGCGATTCAGAATCTGTTCCACTTCCTCCGGTGTAAGCTGATTGGTATAAGGAGCTGTCTTCCGACCACTCTTTTCCTTAAAGAAACGAGGTTGCAGGTATTTGGCCACATGTTCATATACAGCTTCTTCGGCATACCGCTGCATGCGGGAGTTGATTGTGGTATAAATCTTCAATCCGTCTACATAAAGATTGTAATTAGTGCCGTCTTTCTTTTTATTCTTCGCACACCAGCCATACAACGGGTTCGTTTCCCAAGCCAAAGAATCTTCATAATATTTCTGCATCTGCCAGCCACGGTAATCGCTCCGGTCCGGTTTACGGGCTGTCATCACACCACGCAGATATTCACGAAAATAGGTAGCCAATCCGTCTTTATGGTCGACAGGCTGGAATTTCAGCACCAAAGGAAGCGCCTGCAAAGAATCACATTCTTCCTGAGTAAGGAAACCTGCCTTACGCATCTGGTCGAGCACGGTATTACGACGTCCGCGAGAACGTTCGTTAAAACGACGGGGGTTATAGAGAGAAGGGTTCTTACACATACCTATCAAGGTAGCGGCTTCTTCTATTTTCAAGTTCTTAGGGTCTTTGGCAAAATAAGTCTTGGCTGCCGTTTTGATACCTACGGCGTTATTTAAAAAATCGAACTTATTAAGATACATGGTAAGGATTTCCTCTTTTGTGTAATAGCGTTCCAGTTTTACCGCAATCACCCACTCGATAGGTTTCTGCAACAGACGCTCCATCACATTGTCGGCTGTCGGTGAATAGAACTGCTTGGCCAGCTGCTGGGTAATGGTACTACCTCCACCGGCATGTTTCTGCATGAAGATTCCGCGTTTGATAACCGCACGCATGAAAGCACGGGCATCGATACCGGAATGGTCTTCAAAACGCACATCCTCAGTGGCTACCAGAGCATGTACCAGATGGGGAGAAAGGTCTTCATAGCCCACATACACGCGGTTTTCCTTACTAAGCGACCAGGTTCCCAACAGTTTTCCGTCTTCAGAAATGACCTGAGTGGCAAACTTCAGATTCGGGTTTTCCAACTCTTCCACTGGGGGAACATAACCTATTTTACCTTTTGCAATGGCCGTAAAAACGATGGCAACTGCGGCAATGCAGAGGAACACAAAACCCCACATTACATATATAAATATCTTTCTCATACTTTTATTATATTCATTAATTAGACTTTTAAGCCGCAAATTTACGGAAAATCTTTGTAACAAAGACTTATTTTCCGCAATATCCTCTTAAATGCGAAAACGTAGTCCGAAATATCCTAAAAACGGTGGGATTTCTATTTTTTTTACCTACCTTTGAACTCCGGTATTATAAAAGTAATCAAAAACAGCTAACATGGAAAATAGAAGTTTAGTTACTATCGCCGAACATTCCAAAGAGAAAATCATGTATCTTCTGGAAATGGCAAGAGAGTTTGAAAAAAAACCTAACCGCCGCCTGCTGGCAGAAAAAGTAGTTGCCACCCTGTTCTTTGAACCATCCACCCGTACCCGTCTGAGCTTTGAAACGGCAGCCAATCGCCTGGGAGCAAGAGTCATCGGATTTACCGATCCGAAGGTGACCAGTTCCTCTAAGGGAGAAACGCTGAAGGATACCATCATGATGGTGAGCAACTATGCAGACATCATCGTGATGAGACATTATCTGGAAGGTGCTGCACGTTACGCCAGTGAAGTGGCTCCGGTGCCCATCGTAAATGCCGGAGATGGTGCAAACCAGCATCCTTCACAAACAATGCTGGATTTATACTCCATCTATAAGACTCAAGGTACACTGGAAAACCTGAACATTTATATGGTAGGTGACTTGAAATACGGAAGAACGGTTCACTCGCTGCTGATGGCTATGCGACACTTCAATCCTACTTTCCATTTCATTGCTCCGGACGAACTGAAAATGCCGGACGAATACAAGCTGTATTGCCAGAAACATCACATCAAATACGTGGAACATACTGATTTCACCGAAGAAACCATTGCAGATGCAGATATTCTGTATATGACTCGTGTACAGCGGGAACGTTTCACTGACCTGATGGAATATGAAAGAGTGAAAGATGTGTATATCCTGAACAACAAGATGCTGGAACATACACGCCCGAACCTGAAAATCCTCCACCCGCTTCCTCGTGTGAACGAGATTACTTACGACGTGGACGATAATCCGAAAGCTTACTATTTCCAACAGGCCAAGAACGGTCTTTATGCCCGCCAGGCCATCCTTTGCGATGTGTTAGGAATTACACTCGACGAGGTAAAAGCTGATACTGAAAAATAATCCGGAAAACTATTCAATTCAACTAACTATGAGTGAAAAGAAAGAATTACAGGTGGCTGCACTGAAAAACGGTACAGTCATTGACCATATACCTTCCAATAAATTATTTACAGTCGTATCCTTACTAGGACTGCAGGATGAAGATGCCAACATCACAATAGGCAACAACTTTGAAAGCAAGAAATTAGGCAAAAAGGGAATCATCAAGATTGCCGACCGCTTCTTTACGGAAGAAGAAATCAGCCGCTTGTCGGTGGTGGCTTCCAAAATCAAGCTGAACATCATCCGCGACTATGAAGTAGTAGAAAAGAAAGAAGTGGAAATGCCTGACGAGCTGAGAGGTATCGTGAAATGCAACAACCCGAAATGTATCAGCAACAACGAGCCGATGCAAACATGGTTTCACGTCATCGACAAGGAGAAAGGCTTGTTGAAGTGCCATTACTGCGAAAAAGAGCAGCAGAAGGATAACATCAAACTTCTGTAAACCATGAAGCAGGACTGGAAACCAGGTACAATGATTTATCCTCTTCCGGCTGCCCTGGTTACATGCGGCAGCTGCGAAGAAGAATATAACATTATCACCGTAGCGTGGGTAGGTACAATCTGTACCAACCCACCTATGTGTTATATTTCCGTCAGACCGGAACGGCACTCCTATCCTATTCTGAAAAAGAATATGGAATTTGTCATTAATCTGACCACCAAAGACATGGCTTTTGCCACAGACTGGTGCGGAGTTCGTTCAGGCAAAGACTACAACAAGTTCCGGGAGATGAAATTAACTCCAGGAAAGGCAGCCATGGTGCAGGCTCCTCTCATTGAAGAGTCGCCCCTCTGCATTGAATGCCGGGTAAAGGAAATCGTCGCTTTAGGTTCACATCACATGTTTATTGCGGACGTAGTCAACGTGAAAGCAGACGAAAAATATCTGAATTCGGAAACCGGCAAATTTGAACTGGCCCAATCTAACCTACTGGTTTATGCCCACGGGGGATATTACGAATTAGGAGAGAAAATCGGCAAGTTCGGATGGTCGGTCGAGAAAAAGAAATAACTGATTTATGATAAAAGAAGCACTATTCACCCTCATCGGAAGCGGTGTGCTGGCAGTGAGTGAGCTGCAAGCACAGGCCGTAACTGCGCCCATGGTTACGCTGAAACAGCCGCGTTTTAATTTGGGAGTGAAAGCCGGCTTCAACTCTTCCATGTTCTTTACGGATGAGATTTCTATCAACGGGAAAGAACTGGAGCTTGCACAGAATAATTATAAAGTGGGATATTTCACAGCAGTGTTCTGCCGTTTCAATATGAAGAAACATCACTTCATACAACCGGAATTTTCCTGCAACATCACACAAGGGAGTATTTCTATTCCCAGCACATTAGCCAATTCAGAAATTTTGAAGGAGAACGCCCTTATCAAAAAAAGAATGACCACACTTGACCTGCCCATTCTTTACGGTTATAAGTTTATTGACGTACATCCGTATGGAATGGCCTTTTTCGTAGGTCCCAAGGTGACATGGGTATGGGAGAAACATTGTTCTACCGAATTTACAGGCTTTTACCAACAGGAAATAAAGGAAGAACAATATCCGTTCCAGTACAGCGGAGTCGTGGGACTGGCTGTCAACGTATCCAACATCTTCTTTGATTTCCGCTACGAGGTGGGACTTCATAATACCATCCGTTCTATCACTTATAACACCAACCTGACCGAAGCTCCGCATAACGAAGGAAAAATCAAGCTGGAGCAACGGAAAAACATTCTGAGTTTTTCGGTCGGAGTTATTTTCTAACAGGATTTTTCACTTTAAAACAACTATATCATGAAACGAGACGATTCTATTTTTAGCATCATTGAGAAAGAACACCAGAGACAATTGAAAGGCATTGAACTGATTGCCTCAGAAAACTTTGTAAGTGAACAAGTCATGCAGGCTATGGGGTCTTGCCTGACCAACAAATATGCAGAAGGATATCCTGGGAAAAGATATTACGGAGGATGCGAAGTGGTAGACCAGAGCGAACAGCTGGCTATCGACCGCATCAAGCAGATTTTCGGAGCTGAATGGGCAAACGTACAGCCTCACTCAGGTGCACAGGCCAATGCGGCCGTATTCCTGGCGGTATTGAATCCAGGCGACAAGTTCATGGGTTTGAACCTGGCACACGGCGGACATCTGTCTCATGGCTCTGCAGTAAATACTTCAGGTATTCTGTACACTCCATGCGAATATAACCTGAACAAGGAAACGGGTCGCGTAGATTATGACCAGATGGAAGAAATAGCCTTGAGAGAGCACCCGAAATTGATTGTGGGTGGTGGTTCGGCTTATTCACGTGAATGGGACTACAAACGCATGCGTGAAATCGCCGACAAGGTAGGTGCTATCCTGATGATTGATATGGCGCATCCGGCCGGACTGATTGCTGCCGGCTTGCTTGACAATCCGGTGAAATACGCACATATCGTGACTTCAACTACTCACAAAACGCTTCGTGGTCCGCGTGGTGGTATCATCCTGATGGGAAAAGACTTCCCGAACCCATGGGGAAAGAAAACTCCGAAAGGCGAAATCAAGATGATGTCACAATTGCTGGATTCAGCTGTATTCCCCGGTATTCAGGGTGGCCCGCTGGAACACGTTATTGCAGCTAAAGCCGTAGCATTCTACGAATGTATGCAACCGGAATACAAAGAATACCAGACTCAGGTACAGAAAAACGCCCGCGTATTGGCTCAGGCTTTGATGGATCGTGGTTTCACTATCGTATCGGGAGGAACAGATAATCACTCTATGCTGGTAGACCTGCGTAGCAAATATCCGGACTTAACAGGAAAAGTAGCTGAAAAAGCGTTGGTAGCAGCCGACATCACCGTCAACAAAAACATGGTACCGTTCGACACCCGCTCTGCATTCCAGACATCGGGTATCCGCTTAGGAACTCCGGCCATTACGACCCGTGGTGCCAAAGAAGAACTGATGTACGAGATTGCAGAAATGATTGAAACCGTACTGTCAAATGTAGACAACGAAGAAGTTATCGCTTCTGTACGTCATCGCGTAAATGAAACGATGGAAAACTATCCTATATTTGCATATTAACTAAACGACTAAAAACAGAAAAAAAATGAAAACAATGAATTCTATGGCTATCTTACTGAGCGCATGCTTGGTATTTAGCGGATGTGGTATGACTAATACAGCCAAAGGGGGAATGATTGGAGGCGGAAGTGGAGCTGCCTTGGGAGCATTAATCGGAGGTATTGCCGGTCATGGAAAAGGAGCAGCCATTGGAGCGGCTGTAGGTGCTGCCGTAGGTACGGGTGCCGGCGTACTGATTGGCAAGAAGATGGACAAGGCTGCCGCACAAGCAGAACAGATTGAAGGCGCACAGGTAGAACAGGTAACCGACAACAACGGATTACAGGCTGTAAAGGTAACTTTCGACTCAGGCATTTTGTTTAATACCAGCAGTGCCACACTGAGCACCTCTGCCAAATCGGCATTGAGCAAGTTTGCCAACAATGTGCTTAACCAGAATAAGGACATGGACGTAGCCATCTACGGGTATACTGACAACACCGGTTGGAAAAACAGTACAGCAGAACAGAGCCGCCAGAAGAATCTGGACCTTTCGCAAGAACGTGCCCAGAGCGTATCAAGCTATCTGTTAGCCTGCGGCGCTTCTTCCAGCCAGATTAAATCTGTCACAGGTATGGGTGAAGAAAATCCCGTAGCAGACAATTCAACCGCTGCAGGCCGTCAGGAAAACCGCCGTGTAGAAGTGTATATGTATGCCAGCCAGCAAATGATTCAGCAGGCTGAAGCTGGAACTTTGCAATAACCCCCAATTTCATAGTAACAAACATCATTATGCCGGGTCTTCAGATCCGGCATAATTTTCATCTCCATATCAGACACTAATGAACAGAAAACGAATTCTAAGATATACACGTAACCTGATTATCTTTTTCTTTGCATCTACCATTCTTTCCGTTATCGCCTTAAGATTTATTCCGGTCTACATCACTCCCCTGATGGTGATACGAAGCGTAGCACAACTGGCAAAAGGTGAAAAGGTAGTCATGAAGCACAAATGGGTATCTAAAGAGAAAATATCACGTCACCTTCCGATGGCGGTCATCGCCTCTGAAGATAACCGTTTTGCCAGTCACAATGGTTTTGACTTCAAGGAAATAAGCAAAGCAATAGAAGAAAACAAAAAGCGCAAGAAAGCCAGAGGAGCAAGTACCATCAGCCAGCAGACAGCCAAAAATGTATTCTTATGGCCCTCCTCTTCCTGGATAAGAAAAGGATTCGAAGTCTACTTCACGGTGCTGATTGAGCTGATATGGGACAAAGAAAGAATCATGGAAGTCTACCTGAACTCCATCGAAATGGGGGATGGTATATATGGAGCAGAAGCCGTGGCGAAAGCTCACTTTCACACCACGGCCTCTCAACTCACCCGCAAACAATGTGCACTTATTGCAGCCAGTCTCCCGAATCCAAGGAAATACAATTCCGGAAAGCCCAGCCCTTACATGTACAAGCGTCAGCGGAAAATCATGTATCTGATGAAATGTGTTCCTGCATTCCCGGAAAAATCCGGAAAGTAAGAAGGTTTCCCGGAACTAAGGTTCCGGATCCCCTTTCAAAATCGGAAGCGTAATCTTATATTTAACCGCTAAAATACGGGCCACAAACACGGTTACTCCCCCAATAATCTGTGCAAGTACGGATTCCATATCCAATATCAGACAAATCCAGTAAACTAGTCCGCCAATCACACAAGCCATAGCGTAAATCTCTTTACGGAATATCAGCGGAATCTCGTTGATAAATATATCACGCAGCACTCCTCCTGCCGCACCGGTAATACTACCCATAATAATGGCAATCCAGAACGGATAGCCCAGCGCATACGCCTTACTGAATCCTACAATTGTAAACAAAGCCAGTCCGATGGTGTCAAAAATAAAGAAGGTATTGTTCAAGCGAATCACATACTTCCCGAACAAGATGACAAAGAACATGGCAAAAGCCGTACAAATGAGGTACATCGGATCGGTCATCCAGGCTGGAGTCACATCCAGCAAAACATCACGAATGGTTCCACCACCGATAGCCGTAGCCAGTCCCACCACATAAGCACCAAACCAGTCAAACCGCTTCGCCGAGGCAAGGCGAATACCGCTTATGGCAAATGCAAAAGTCCCCACAAAATCCAGTATCGTTACAAACGAAGGCATCTGAAAAAAAACATCCATAGCAAATATTTTACCAAGTATAACTCAAACCAAAACTAAGCAATTCCTGCAACTGTAAATAACTTCTACCTTCTTCACGAGTCACCCCATCATCAAACCGGCCATGAACGAACAGTTTCGTAGAAAGATATTGATTAATGGTAAAGGTAAAGGTATTTTCCCATTCACCCAACACTTTCTCGTAATTGGTCGTATAAGACAAGCGGGACTCCCACATCAAGATTGAAAACATTTTCCACTTTAATGTAGACTCCAGACGAGAACCCCATACACTTTCCCGTTTATGACCTGCTTCAATGTTAAACTTTGCCGGGTCTACCCTGTCACTGGCCACACTGTACAAGGTGTAGTTTATCGGATTTATCAGCACAGACAAGTTACACACGCCATCCTTGATGAACTTATAGTCCACACCGAGACCGACGTTCAATTCGGCCGGCGAGAAGAAAGCAGAAACCAGTTTATCGGAGTTGGTCTCATAGTTTGAGAAGAACTGCGTCTTAAATTCAGCCGACAAAGTGTAGTACCATGTACTGAAGGCTTTATAACCCAACTTGGAACTCAAGCGGAGCAAGTCATTGTTAGCCTTGTAGCTGTGTACGGTATCCGAAGGTGCCGTGATAAAGCCTAACTTCCATTCAATCTTGTTTTCAAACTGAATACGCTGCCTGTCATCATAATTCGCCTGCCAGGTAAATCCGGAAAGCAACGATTTTGTACTTTCACCACCCTTATACCAGTTCTTCGAAATATAGTTCTGCGAGAACTGTAAATAACCGTTTCCACCAAAAGTCCAGAAATTAGGTTTGATAACCAGCAAGTCTTTTTCTGTCACCCGGTTCGGAAGCTCATCATTCTGCATCATATCCAGCAAGTTCTCTTTTCGCGGCTGGTCTACAAGCACTTCACCATATATCGGTTTTAACCCTTTTAAATTCTCCTCATTTTGTTTCACCAAGCTCGGATAAGACAAATAAAAAGACAGCAGCTGCCGGTTCACAGTCCTATCCACCTGTGCTGAATGACACAAATCCGCTACCAGAGGCAATTGCTTTTCCAATACATTCTCTTTTATAAAAGGTATCTGCGGTTTCCAGTCGGAAATACTGAAGGCCTGTTCTATCGGTGCCTCATAATAAGTAGCCGGCATCGACAGTTTATAGTAATCCGGATTCGGACGGATACCCGTTATCAGCAGATAAATATCATCCCATCGTTCCAGCTGCGCATTGTACTCCCGACGAAAATTCTGCATCATCCGCCAGAAATTCCGAACCTCCAGCGGAGGGAGCTCCACCTTTTTCCTTACAGCTGGAACTACTTTCACCGGTGATGGTTCCTGTAAGCTGTCTACAGGAGCTGCTACATTCAAAGAATCTACCGCATTTTTTACTGTATCCGATTTTACCGTATCCGAAGACACTTCCATTTCTTGTGCAGCCAACCCACCGCACACCATAAGCAAAACCAAGAAAAGACTCGTCTTTTTCATTTTTGTCATTCTTAAAATCTTATGCAAAAGTACGATTTATTTCTAAAAAAAGTTTGTTTTCACACCTACTAATTGTACTTAAAAACAATTTTCTGCCCACCTTTGTTTAAAATTTCATTTGTACATCCATCAGAAAACGTAAGGATATTTGAAGTTAAACGTGGTTTTGCTCTACTTACTTTTGCGGGTTCAGCTTTTTTTTATAATTTTGCAAACTTGAAGAAGTAGTTCTTCCATGCCGGAAGAAATATCGCTCACCGGCATTCCTGCTGTCACTTTCTTAAGAGAAAAGAAAGCAGACCGCATTAAATTGTTGGATTTAATTTTTAAATATTCATATTGTGGCAGAAACAAAGTATATTTTCGTAACAGGTGGTGTAGCCTCTTCATTAGGAAAAGGAATCATCTCATCATCTATTGGCAAGTTGCTGCAGGCCAGAGGCTACAGCGTAACCATCCAGAAGTTCGACCCGTATATCAACATCGACCCGGGAACTCTGAATCCCTATGAACACGGAGAGTGCTACGTAACCGTAGACGGACATGAAGCCGACCTCGACCTGGGACACTACGAACGCTTCTTAGGCATCCAAACTACCAAAGCCAACAACATCACTACCGGACGCATCTACAAGAGTGTAATCGACAAGGAACGTCGTGGTGACTATCTTGGCAAGACTATCCAGATTATCCCTCACATCACTGACGAAATTAAGCGCAATGTCAAATTGCTGGGCAACAAATATAAATTCGATTTCGTCATTACTGAAATCGGAGGTACTGTAGGCGACATCGAATCACTTCCTTATCTGGAAAGTATCCGCCAGCTGAAATGGGAGTTAGGCAAGAACGCCTTGTGCGTACACTTGACTTATGTACCTTACCTGGCTGCTGCCGGTGAATTGAAAACCAAACCTACCCAGCATTCTGTAAAAGAGCTGCAGTCTGTAGGTATTCAGCCGGATATTCTGGTGCTTCGTACAGAGCACGAGCTCAGCACGGGCCTGAGAAAGAAAGTGGCTTTGTTCTGTAATGTAGATGAAAGTGCGGTTATCCAGTCAATGGACATGCCGACCATCTACGAAGTACCTTTGCGCATGCAGGAACAGAAACTGGATGTAACTATTCTTGAAAAGATGGGACTTCCGGTAGGCGAAACTCCTACCCTCGGCCCGTGGAGAGACTTCCTGAACCGTCGTCACAATGCCACTGAGAAGGTAAGAATCGGGCTGGTAGGAAAATACGATTTGCAGGATGCATACAAGTCTATCTTGGAAGCGCTTTCACAAGCAGCCACTTACAATGACCGCAAAGCCGACATTCATTTCATCAATAGTGAGAATCTGACCGACGAAAACATCGAAGAGCATTTGAAAGATGTAGACGGTGTCATCATCTGCCCGGGATTCGGACAGCGCGGTATCGAAGGTAAGTTCGTAGCCATCAAGTACTGCCGTACACACAACGTTCCGACATTCGGTATCTGTCTGGGCATGCAGTGTATCGCCATCGAATTCGCACGAAACGTACTGGGATATGCCGATGCCAACAGCCGCGAAATGGACGAAAAGACTCCGCACAATGTAATCGACATTATGGAGGAACAGAAATCCATCACGAACATGGGTGGTACCATGCGCCTGGGAGCCTACGAATGTGTTGTTGACCCGAACTCCAAGACTTACGAAGCTTACCAGAGCGAACACATCCAGGAACGCCACCGCCACCGCTACGAATTCAACAACAGCTACAAGGAAGAATTCGAAAAGGCGGGCATGAAGTGCGTAGGTATCAATCCGGAATCTGACCTGGTGGAAATCGTGGAAATCCCGACCTTGAAATGGTTTATCGGTACACAGTTCCATCCGGAATACAGCAGTACGGTATTGAAACCACATCCGTTGTTCCTGTCCTTCATCAAGGCAGCTATCAGCAAATAAACCAAACATAACATTGTAAAGAAATAGAAATGGACAAAAACACGTTAGTGGGCTTTATCCTGATTGGAGCGGTTATCGTGGGATTCGGTATCTACAACCGCCCCAGCCAGGAAGAAAGAGCACGCGCACAGCACTATCAGGACTCTATCCAACAGGTTATCAAGCAAAAACAGGAAGCCCAGGAAAAGCAGGCAGCAGCAGCCATTGAAGCAGCACGCCCTGACAGCACTTCCCTCTTCTTCCAGGCCGCACAGGGTACGGAACAGTTTACCGTACTGGAGAACGAGCTGGTTCAGCTGACTTTCTCCAACAAAGGCGGACGAGTAAGCAAGGCCCTGCTGAAAGAGTATAAAGACCAGAAGAAGCAGCCTCTCGTTCTGTTCGACGGCGAAGATGCTTCCATGAATTTCGGTTTTGAAGGAAAGAACGAGAACATTCTCAGCCAGCAGATGTATTTCGAGGCGACTAATGTAACCGACTCTACCGTGACCATGCGACTGAACGCAGCCAACGGCGGACACCTGGACTTCAACTACCGACTGCTGCCCAACTCGTATATGGTAGACCTTACCGTTCAGGCCAGCGGCATGCAGAATTTCTTCTCTCCTTCTACCAAGAGCATGAACATCGAATGGAAACAGCGTGCCCGCCAGATGGAGAAAGGTTACAACTTCGAACAGCGTTACACCTCACTTACCTACAAACCGACAGGTGATGATTTTGACTACTTGAGCGAAACAAAGGATGAAAAAGAAACCATTCCTGAATCACTCGACTGGGTAGCTTTCAAAAATCAGTATTTCTCCTGCGTGTTCATGGCAGAGCAGAACTTTGACAACGCTACGCTCGAATCTAAAATGGAACAGCAGGGAAGCGGTTACATGAAGAACTATGCAGCCGACATGAAGACAGCTTTCGACCCGACAGGTGCCAAAGTTTCACACCTGCAGTTCTATTTTGGTCCGAACCACTTCAAGACACTGCTGGCCAGCAACGACCTGAGCTTTAAAGATAAAGATCAGGAACTGGAAGACCTGGTTTACCTGGGATGGCCGATTATCCGTCTGATTAACCGCTGGTTCACCATCAACTTGTTCGACTGGTTGTCAGGCTGGGGACTGAGCATGGGTATGGTTATCCTGCTTATGACCATCATCGTCAAGGTACTGGTACTCCCTACCACCTGGAAGTCGTTCATCTCGTCTGCCAAGATGCGTGCCCTGAAACCATATGTAGATAAGATTAACGCCAAATATCCGAAACAGGAAGATGCCCTGAAGAAACAGCAGGAAACCATGGCCCTCTATCGTCAGTACAATGTCAGCCCTATGGGCGGCTGTCTGCCGATGTTGTTACAGACTCCGGTGTTCATGGCCCTCTTCTTCTTCGTGCCGAACGCTATCGAGTTGCGCCAGCAGGGATTCTTGTGGGCTGATGACCTTTCGGCTTACGACGACCTGCTTAGCTGGAGTTACCACATTCCGCTGCTAGGCAATCATCTGAGCCTGTTCTGTCTGTTGTTCAGTATCACTACGGTACTCAATCAGATTATCATGATGAAACAGCAGGACATGGGTAACAATCCGCAGATGGCTGCCATGAAATGGATGATGTACATCATGCCTGTGATGTTCTTCTTCATCTTCAACGACTATGCATCCGGATTGAGCTACTACTACTTCATCTCCGGTCTGATTGGTATCATTACCATGTGGATTATGCGACGCATGACCGATGAAAAGAAACTGCTCGCCCAGTTGGAAGCCAACAAGAAAGAACCTTCACAGCAAAAAGCAAGCGGACTGATGGCCAAACTGGAAGCCCTGCAGAAAGAGCAGGAACGTCTCCAGAAAGAGCGTCAGGAACGCATGGGAGGTAAGAAAAGATAAAAAGAATCTCGTTTAATACGGCAGAGCGCCCCTCAATGGCATACCGACAAGCCATCGAGGGGCGCTCTTTTTTCTACTACATTCCTCTTTTTCCATTTATTGTCTTACCTTTGCAGAAAAGAATTGTCACACAGATTAAACCATCAAATAAACACATGAAAAAAACAGATTTTATGACTATGACAGCAGCCATGATGCTCGCCACATCGGCCTGTGTGGGTCCTGAAAAAGCCGCACAGACAGATGGCCCCATCATCGGCAAGCAGGAGGTTACGGTAAAAGACGGCCGTATGACCCCTGAAACGCTCTGGGCCATGGGACGCATCGGAAGTTCCTGTGTATCGCCCGACGGCAAACGCATTGCCTATACGGTATCTTACTACAGCGTGAAAGAGAACAAGAGCCACCTGGTAATCTACGTAATGAATGCCGACGGCTCAGGCAACCAGTTGCTCACCACTACAGCTGCCAGCGAGGGAGAACCTGCATGGATCAAGAACGGCAGCAAGCTTGCTTTCCTGGCACCCGATGCCGACGGTAACAGCCAGATTTGGGAAATGAATCCCGACGGCAGCGAACGCGTACAGCTTTCTTCATTTGCCGGAGGTATTGACGGATTCAAGTTCTCACCCGACGAGAGCAAGGTGCTCTTCATCTCACAGGTGAAATACGGCGAACGCACCGTCGACAAATATCCTGACCTGGACAAGGCCAGCGGAATGGTGATAGACGACCTGATGTACAAGCACTGGGATGAATGGGTACAGACCGTACCGCATCCGTTCGTGGCTCCGTTTGCCGGAAGCAAGGTGGGCGAAGCAACCGACATCCTGGCCGGTGAACCCTACGAATCGCCGATGAAGCCTTTCGGTGGCATCGAACAGCTTACCTGGAGTCCTGACTCCAAATGCATTGCGTATACCTGCCGCAAGAAAACCGGACTGGAATATGCAATTTCTACCAATTCGGACATTTACCTGTATAATCTGGAAACCAAGCAGACCCGCAATCTCTGCAAGGAAGACGCTACCGACAAGAACATGGGTTACGACACGAACCCGCAGTTCTCCCCCGACGGTGGATTCATTGCCTGGCAAAGCATGGAACGCGACGGATACGAAAGCGACCGCAACCGCCTTTGCGTAATGGATTTGAAAAACGGCAAGAAAACTTACGTTACAGAAGCCTTCCAGTCGGGTGTAGACAGCTACTGCTGGGCTCCGGACAACCAGACTCTCTATTTCACCGGTGTATGGCATGCCACCAGCATGATTCACCGCACAAACCTGAAGGGTGAAGTGGAACAGCTTACAGAAGGCATGTACAACTATGCTTCTGTAGAAATGCTGGGCGACGGGCAGCTTCTCACCAAGCGCCACTCTATCAGCGAAGCCGACGAGCTGTTCACCGTCAACCTGAGCAAGGGCAACGAAGTAACCCGCATCACGCAGGAAAACGACCACATCTTCAAACAGTTGAAGCTAGGTAAAGTAGAAGCCCGCTGGACAAAGACCGTCGACGGTAAAGACATGCTCTCGTGGGTAATCTACCCGGTAGACTTCGACCCGAACAAGAAATACCCTACCCTGCTGTTCTGCGAAGGTGGTCCGCAAAGCCCCGTCAGCCAGTTCTGGAGCTACCGCTGGAACTTCCAGATTATGGCTGCCAACGATTACATCATCATCGCCCCCAACCGCCGCGGTCTGCCGGGATTCGGCATGGAATGGCTGGAAGAAATCAGCACCAACTACGGCGGACACTGCATGGACGACTACCTGACTGCCATCGACGACATCGCCAAGGAACCATACGTAGACAAAGACCGTCTGGGCTGCGTAGGTGCCAGCTTCGGAGGATACTCAGTATACTGGCTGGCCGGACATCACAACAAGCGTTTCAAGGCCTTCATCGCACACGACGGATTCTTCAACATGGAGCAGCAGTACCTCGAAACCGAAGAACTCTGGTTCACCAACTGGGATTTGGGTGGCCCGTACTGGGAGAAGAACAATCCAGCTGTAAAGCGTAGCTATGCCAACTCTCCTCACCTGTTTGTCGACAAATGGGATACGCCTATCCTCTGCATCCACGGCGAGAAAGACTACCGCATCCTGGCTTCACAGGGTATGGCCGCATTCAACGCTGCCAAACTGAGAGGCATTCCTGCCGAACTGCTGATTTTCCCGGACGAAAACCACTGGGTATTGAAACCGCAGAACGGTATTTTGTGGCAAGGGGTGTAGCGCAGTCCGGTTAGCGCACCTGCTTTGGGAGCAGGGGGTCGTGGGTTCGAATCCCGCTACCCCGACAGAAGTCAAAAAAGTAAGAGTTATTACATTGTCCGGGGTGTAGCGCAGTCCGGTTAGCGCACCTGCTTTGGGAGCAGGGGGTCGTGGGTTCGAATCCCGCTACCCCGACAAGAAGAAAGGCAACTTATCCAACACGATGAGTTGCCTTTTTTCTTTTATTGTATTTTCCCTCAAAAAGAGCCCCCTCAAACGGCCTCCCAAAAACGCCTAAGCGTTTGCTTTCAAACGCAAGTGCATTTTAAGTAAAACGCCCTTGCGTTTTACCTAAAACGTAAAGGCGTTTAAGTTAAAACGCAAAGGCGTTTTTTCAAACCTGTTTTAAACTTTTTTTACGACAACCTATATTCCGTTGATTTTCTGAAAAAAACACACATCCTGATAAGAAGTGCCTACCCGTATCCAGTCCTTCAGGATACCACATTCAGCATAACCTGCCGAAGTGAACAGCTTCCGGCTGGGCACATTCCCCACCGGCACATAGGCATACAATTGCCGGAGACCTAACAAAGAGAAACAATGCGATTCCATAAGAGAAAGTGCCGTCTGCGCCACTCCCCATCCCCGCAAGTCTTTCCGCACTACAATTCCTACTTCTGCCCGGTTGTGACGCGCATCAAAGGAAAACACATCCACAATGCCGGCCACTCCCTGCTTCTCACATACTATCATCAGCCGCAGTTGCCCGTCGGCATACAAGTCATTCTGGCTCTCCGCAATGTAGCGTTTCATCTGATAGCGGGAATAAGGGCCCGTAGCCGTACCCAGTTCCCAAAGTGCCGCATCGTTCTCAAAAGAGAGCATCACTTCCAAATCTTCCGGCTCGGGTGCGCGGAGACTGACATTTCCCTGTTTCATGGCGTGTTCATTTTTCCGGTTCGTCTTTCTGCAAATCAAGCTCCCGCATCAGGCGGCCGCGTCCCGGCACACAAAACAGCGAAGCTACCAGCAGCATGCCCATGCACAACAGACTGGTAACATCGAGCGTGGTGTAGTACACGGTCAGATTAAACAGTGCCGGGGCCAGCAGCATGGCCAGACGGATTTCACACCAGCGGCGGTAGCTCACCAATGCTTCGGGCAAGGACAACTGACGGACATAGCGCGTCAGCGAAAGGCTGAACATGCGCAGCGACAAGGGTATCAGACACACCGTCAGCAAGATGCCGACAGTCTGCAAGATGTATTCTGCCTGTGCATCGCCCACCATACTCCCCTGAGGCAACACATCCGTTTCATACAACACACACCCTGCCACGACCAGTATCCAGAACAAGGCAAATTCCGCTTCCAGCACGCGGAGCAGACGAGTCATTCTTTTTTCCATTTCTTTCTATCTTTAAAGAGTTCCGGTAAACGCCACGCGGTTCACAATGGAGCGTCCCAGCGTCACCTCATCCGTATATTGCAATTCATCACCGATGGAGATTCCACGGGCAATGACGGTTATCTTCACATCGCAGCCCGCCAGTTTACGGAAAATGTAGAAGTTGGTGGTATCTCCTTCCATCGTAGAACTCAGCGCCAGGATTACCTCCTTGACGGTGCCTTCTTTCACACGGTTTACCAGGCTTTCAATCTCCAAATCGGAAGGCCCGATGCCGTCCATGGGCGAAATCACCCCGCCCAGCACATGATACAGCCCGCGATACTGCTGGGTGTTCTCTACCGCCATCACATCGCGTATATTCTCTACCACACACACCGTGGTCACGTCGCGCGAAGGATTGGAACAGATGCGGCACACATCCGTATCGGAAATATTGTGACACACCTTACAATACTTCACCTCTTTCTTCAAGGTAGAAATAGCACTGCTGAAAGCCTCTACCGCAGCCGTGTCCTGACGCAGCAAGTGCAGCACCAGCCGCATGGCCGTTTTCCGTCCGATGCCGGGAAGCTTGGCGAACTCCCCCACTGCTTTTTCCAGTAAAACTGAAGGATATTGTTGATTCATTCTTATCGTTTCTTTAATACGAAAGGCAAAAATACGGATAAAACAAAAACCAGCCTCCATTTCGCGGAGATTATTTTCAAGGAAGTCTTCCGCCGAATTCCGTTTTTATATTACCTTTGCATAAAACAACTCACAGATATAACCTATGGACATAACCAGCGCAGAGTTCGTCGTAAGTAACTCACGGGCCGACATGTGCCCCCAGACTCATCTTCCGGAATATGCCTTCATCGGGCGCTCCAACGTGGGAAAATCCAGTCTCATCAACATGCTGACCAGGAATCCCAAACTGGCCATGACTTCGGCCACACCGGGAAAGACCTTGCTCATCAACCACTTCCTCATCAACAAGGAATGGTATCTGGTAGACCTTCCGGGCTACGGCTATGCCCAGCGGGGGAAAAAGATGATGGAGAAAATCCAGAAGCTCATTGAATACTACGTGCTGGAGCGGGAACAGATGACCTGCCTGTTCGTCCTCATCGACAGCCGGCTGGAACCACAGCGCATCGACCTGGAATTCATCGAGTGGTTAGGAGAAAACGGCATCCCCTTCGCCCTGATTTTCACCAAAGCCGACAAGCAGAGCGTGGGAAAGACGAAGGCCAGCGTAAACCGCTTCCTGGACACGCTGAAAGAACAATGGGAAGAGCTGCCCCCACATTTCATCTCTTCTTCGGAGAACAAGACCGGACGACAGGAAATCCTCGACTACATAGAACAAGTAAACTGTTCGCTCAAGGAGCAGGCAGAATAAAAATATCCTCCAGACTGCAATTTTCACCCAAACAGTCTGGAGGATATTTTTTCATTATAGCTTCCCGCTCAACGAGAGAAAACGATGTTTCCTTCCTTGCTCACATCCAGCCGGACATTATAACAAGCTGCCCCGTCAGGGATGCAAAGTGTAGCCACGTAACGATAACCTTTTTCATCCACCTTCACAAAATCCATATCGCACAGGATGGCGTTATTCAGGAAATCGGCAGGTACCACACGGGCAAACATTTCCTTATTTATATCTTTGGAGAACAAGCGTTCCTTTCCTTTGTACACACAGATATGGATGATATTGTCATAGTAGATATTTTCCACCGGAAGACCTTCTTCATTGATGCTGACAAGGGTTACCCGCTTCTTGGTCGGGTTGATGTACGCATAACCTCTGTAGCGCTCTCCTCCGTGGAAAATAACCGAGTCTTTTTCAAACACCTCACTCTCTACCACCTTCACCGGAACCACCGTACCAAACGACAAGGTATCCGATTCGGCTTTATGCAGACTCACCGTCTCGCCCACCGACGTACGGTAGCGCAGGCTGTACGACAGGCATTCTTCTATGAAATAATGAATGGGCTGGGCACTGTACACCGTCATTGTGTCATTGTGCACCGAAAAAGACATCGGAGCATTAATCTGGCTGGCATAATAAATGCTGTCGCCTTGAATCTTGAATAAAGGTGCCTCCGTGTTGTCATCCAGCCAGATACCTTGCAACCGTTGTATGACTTCCTGATTTTCATCCTGCTTTTCTGATTCGTTCTGCTGGGGAGACAGACATCCTGCCAGCATTCCCAATCCCCCAAGGAGCATTCCCAAGCCCGTTTTTTTCATGCGTAAATGAATTTCTACATTTTTCTCCGGCAAAAATACGAATAAAAAGTGATAAAAGTAGAAAATGCAGCAAAGTTATTGGTAGATGGCTGGCTATCTGCCAAATTAGTTCTGAGAAAAGAAAGGTTATCCATCGGCCTGTTAGCAGAAAATACAGGATTTGAAAAATTGCCTATACCACAAAAAATATCCTAAACAACAAAATAAAATGTCCTAAACAACAATTTTTTCCTATTTTGTATGTAAATCAATGTTTTTATTAGGAAAAGTGAGGTTGTATAAACTCTTTTTATTTATTTTACACGCTCAGTAATATTAGAATTAATAAAATAGATAAAAATATGAGTAAAAAAATCACTTTTCTTACCTTGTTTCTGTGGCTGATGACGGTAACTTTTCCTGTCATTGCGCAGCAGAAAGCAGACACGACCTACACCTTCCGGTTCGTTCCGCAGAAGGACATGTTCTATATCCCGTGGAGTGACAACAGCGAGGAACTCGACCGTCTTTTTAGATTTGTGGACAGACACAAGTCCGAAATACTCGAAGGCAAAATTCCTGTTTACGTCTGCGGCTACTGTAATTCCCAGGAAAGCAGAAAAGAAAATCTTAAAACAGCCGCTATCCGTTCCAATCGTGTGAAATCTGAACTTATAATTAAAAAAGATTTGACGGAAGAATGTTTTGTTACTCATAATTATGTAACAAACGGTGATTTTGTTACAGTGCGTATGGAAGTTCCGGTCGTACAACAAGAAGTCGTTGATGAGGAAGAACATCCAGATTTGGAGAATAATCAAAATATAGAAAAGTCGGTTTTGGCTGAAACAGAAAAGAAAATTACCGAACCGAAAATTTCTGAACAGAAAGATGCAGAACCGGTTCAGAATCTTGAATCGGCAGAAATACCTTTGGAGCCTGAAATGAGACGATGGATGGCCGGTCTCAACGTTGGAATACCTTTCTTCTGGGGGGACATGCTTTCTATGTCTGCCGATAAGACCTATGTCGGTTTTGCGGCAGGAATACAAGGAGGTTACCGTATTTCTGAATTTTTAGCCGTATCTCTTTCGTTAGATTATGCAAAGGGTAAACTTGGTGCGCGGAGTTATGCTCAGGATTATCTTCTTGCGCCGGACGGCATGACATGGTATGTTCCGCAACAGCAAGCGATGTCCCGATATGCCGATTTATATTCGGATGTATCTTTGTTTAACTTGGGCTTAAGTCTTGATGTCAATGTGAACCGATTGTTCAGTAAGAGTGCTTTGAAGCATCGTTTTACTGTTTGGATGTCTCCAGCTGTATATGGACAGTTTTTCTCATCAGATATTCATGTAAAGGCTGATAATAGCTTGTATTCTAATGGTTCTACATCTCCTTCCAAAATATCATTCGGACTGGGAGGTGCTTTGACAATGCGTTACAGGATTAATAACAGCCTCGATTTACAGTTGAAGAACTCTGGAATATGGATGACTGACAATAATTTTGACGGGATACGTACATCGTTTGGTAAGACTAAACACAATGCCATGTGGCTTCCACAAATTGGTATAATCTGGAATATAAAATAATTATTAATATATAGGAATATGGGAAAAATAAAAACTATTATGACAGTTTTGCCGTTGGCATGTCTGTTTTTAGGTATGAATAGTTGTATGAAAAGCGACCTTGATGACATTCGCAAGGAATTACAGGAGTTGGAAAATCAGATTAACGAGTCTGCATCTCAGGATATGTCTGTTTCTTTCGATAGTGAGGATGTGTTTTATGCTTCTCCTGCCGGGAATGAGATTGCGCTTCAACTACCGGAAACACTTAAAGAAAGTGAATTTAGCAGTATCACGGCTATGGTTAGTGTTCTGGAAGGATCTGATGTACAGACACGCGGAGTTGGTGACAAATGGACAGTAAATGTGACAAAGCCTTCTTTCGATGCAGATGGTAATGTAGTGCCGGGAAGCGCAAAAGTCACTATAAAAGGAACGGAAGATACCAGCCTGTCCGAAACTTTCATTTTGCAGGTAATAATCTCTACTAAAGACGGAAAAGAAATGACCGGCAGTCACTTTGTGAAATACACAGCAGGAACTATTGCCTCCAGTGTTACGGATTTGACTGATAATAATATTACTCATCTGGCATGGAAAGGTAGTATAACAGCCGAAGATTTTGAATATATCCGTACTAACCTGAAATTGTTGAAAGTTGCTGACCTGTCCATGGCTGAAACAACAGAGATTCCGAGTAAGGCATTTTATGATGCTGCTTCACTTCGTAAAGTTTGGCTGCCATCAACCATTACAATCATAAGAGAAAAGGCTTTTAGCAACACCGGCTTGGAATATATAGATTTAGCAAATGTACAGGAGTTTGAAAACAGTGTGTTTGTGAATTGTAAAAATCTAAAATCAATAGATATTCCAGCAAGTGTAACCACATTGGGAAGATGGATATTCGAAGGATGTGCAAATTTGAAAGACATTACACTTCATGAAGGGCTTACTACATTATCTGCAAGTACATTCTATGGATGTGGAATTACAGAAATAGATATACCGACTACGGTTTCGGAAATTCCTGATTATTGCTTTGGAGAAACAAAACTTACTACAATCACAATTCCATCTACTGTTAAATCTGTTGGCTTTGGTGCTTTTTTTGGATGTACTGATTTAACATCTGCAAATATAGAAGCTGATTTAAATGAGATTCCCCCACTTATGTTTTATATTTGTTCGTCATTACAGACAGTTAACTTACCTGAAAGTATTACATCAATTGGTAATGATGTATTTGTAAATTGTCCATTGAAATTTGAAAATAATAAATTGGTAATTCCTTCTAAAGTAGAATCAATAGGTGAAAGGGCTTTTTCAGATTGTAAATCAATCACGTCAATAGAATTACCTGAAGGTTTGAAGGAAATAAAACCGACAGCTTTCGGCAATATTGAAAATATAAGTGAAATCGTTTTACCTTCCACATTAGAAAAGATGGCTGACTGTGCATTTTGTTATTATAATTACTCTAAATTGTCTAAGGTTACCTTTAAAGGAACAACTCCGCCAGAAGTCATTTATAATACTGATGCTGATGGTAATTATTCTAAACCTAATGTTGAAAAGATGCAGTCATGTCAAGTATATGTTCCAGCTTCTGCTATAGAGGCATATAAGAAATCCGAATGGTTTCAGGGAACTTATGCATATGATAGTCAATCGTACCCTGGCCTTACGGTTTATTTCAATGAGGATAATCTAAATGCGATAGAATGAAATTACTGAAAAATAGGTAATCTCAAGATTATAATATTGAAAATCACTGTATAGTATAATTCCTAATTAGAAGTAACTATGCAGTGATTTTTTATATCTAAAAATGCTGAAGCAAAAAAATTAATTGGAAAAGAAATAATTGTATCTTTACGTACACGCATAAAAAAACCGGATTCATCACCAGTAACTGAAAGCTGGGAGAGGAACGCCCGGAACTACAATACAAAAGTACAAAATATTATTGCTGTCCGATAAAAATTTTGCGAAGCCATAAAATTAGGGCTGACTTCATTTACGAGGTCAGCCCATTTTCGTTAGGTTTCAGCCGCCAAACAATAAAGCAAAAGTACACATTTTAGCGGACAGCCGCTCTATTGTCAGGTGATAAAATTTCTGGACAAGTCAACAATCCTTCGGTTAAGTCGTAAATATGGTGGAGAGCACTATGTAAAACGTTTCGATGCCTGGACTCATCTTGTCGTTATGCTCTCATGCGTTTTGATTCCTTGCGGGAGATAATGGCTTCCCTACAGGCAGAATCCCGCAAACTTTGTCATTTGGGTATCAGGTTAATGCCTTCGCGAAGTACTCTTTCCGATACCAACAGACAGTGGGGCGTCATCCCAAGACCAGCAAAAAGAAAGGAGGTATCAAGGTACACACCGTCATACATGCCAACGAAGGAGTTCCTTCAGACATAAAGTTTACTTCTGCTACAACCAATGATTCCTTCATGTTAAGGCCATCAGCACTGAACGAAGGAGACATAATTACCATGGATTGCGCATACATTGACTATGAGAAGCTGGAAACACTCACGCTGAGAGGAGTCCTGTATGTGACAAAAATGAAGAGAAACCTGAAATACTCTGTTATGGAGGACTGTATGTACCAGACTACAGAAGGATTTATGGAAGTACGGATACAACATGTTACGTTCTCAAAAGTACTGAAGGGTGGCGAAACCCTGACTCATTATGCCCGTATCATTACCTGTGCCGATACCCGAAAGCACAAACTGGTTTCATTGCTCACAAACGACATGGAATCAGATCCGGACGAGATTATAGAAATTTACCGCAAACGCTGGGAAATAGAATTGTTGTTCAAGCAGATAAAGCAGAACTTCCCCTTGAAATACTTCTATGGAGAAAGTGCAAATGTCATCAAGATACAGATCTGGGTGACCCTTATAGCTAATCTGCTGCTTATGATAATAAAAAAGAGACTCATACGTTCATGGAGTTTCTCCGGGCTTGCAACCATGATACGGATTACGCTTATGTATTATGTGGACT
>PPYE01186183.1_pt1 | contig 75649 bp, 72 predicted proteins | sample 1559881 | NCBI WGS metagenome assembly PPYE01 (sample SAMN08240022, study PRJNA423297) | Human gut metagenome, whole genome shotgun sequencing project. | reverse complement strand
GCGGTATGCTCCTCAGTGCTATCCACGAAGAAGAAGGCGAAGAAAAGCTCCATCTTCTGATGGTTGATGACCATATTCCGGCAGGCGCAAAGCTGTATTAAGCTGATGTAACGATGTACCGTTTAACCAAATAAACGAGATGTACTTCAAATGATGAAAATCGCAAAAGTAAGTGATTTACATCAAACTTACATCATTTGATGCGTGAATTTGTGCAGGGACAAAATAATCGCATAATTTTCAAGATGAATGGGCAGTCCCAATCGGGATTGCCCATTTTCAAAAGTATGATAAAAGTCTAAAATAAAATCAGGTAGAATGTCAGGTATGAAATTTCGAGAAATCAAAGAAAACAAAAAACAGTTTCTATCATTACTGCTTTTGGCAGATGAACAGGAGAATATGATAGACCGCTATCTTGAAAAAGGCACTATGTATGTGCTTGACGATAACGGCGTGAAAGCTGAATGTGTCGTCACCGATGAGGGCGACGGCATTCTTGAAATAAAGAATATTGCGACCGTTCCAGAATATCAAGGCAATGGATATGCCAAAGCCTTGATAGATTTTATAGTTAAAGAGTATGCCGATAAATATTCCGTTTTACAGGTCGGAACGGGCGACAGTCCCCTGACAGTTCCATTCTATGAAAAGTGCGGTTTTGTTCGTTCTCATATTATACCAAACTTTTTTACAGACAATTACGAGCATCCGATATTTGAATGCGGAGTCAAGTTGGTAGATATGGTGATTTTTCAAAGAAACCTATAAATTAATTCATTCAAGCCCTTTGAGAGAAGAAAAAACTTTTCTCAAAGGGCTTTTTTCATTTATACGGATATTCGCAAACTACAATAAAAAGCTGAAACCCCATATACTCTAATCAAAGAGGAAGCGGAGGTCTTGGTATGAGTAATAGTTTATCGGCAGTACATCCCGAATTGGTTGTCGAGTGGTCGGAAAAGAATTTGCCATTGACACCGGACAGTATAACTTACGGCTCGAATAAGAAAGTATGGTGGAAAGGTGCTTGCGGTCACGAGTGGGAAACAAGCGTAAAGGCTCGTTCAAATGGCGAGAAATGCCCGATATGTTCAGGTGCAAGAGTAATCACGGGCATTAACGATTTAAGTACATTGAAACCTGAATTGGCTTCTGAGTGGTCTGAAAAGAACGATATAAAGCCGACCGAGGTTTCTATCGGCTCACACAAGAAAGTGATATGGAAATGTAAATTAGGACACGAATGGACTGCTACTGTAAAGAGCAGAACCATCAATAGAACAGGTTGCCCGTACTGCTCCCATAACAAAGTGCTTGCAGGATTTAATGACCTGGCTACTCTGTTCCCGGAAGTTGCAGACGAATGGTCTGATAAAAACGAAAAGAAGCCCACAGAAGTTACGGCATTTGCAAACAGCAAGGCTTGGTGGAAGTGCAAAACCTGTGGCTATGGATGGAATACGCTTATCTCCACACGCTCCTATGGTAGCAAATGCCCTTGTTGTAGCGAATATGTTCTTGTTAAAGGCAGAAATGATTTGAAAACCACTCACCCAAACATTGCCGAGGAATGGTCGGAACAAAATTTTCCATTGCAGCCCGATGAGGTTAATGCCAAATCAAGAAAGAGCGTATGGTGGCATTGCAAGAAATGCGGTAACGAGTGGAAGTCGGTTATCAACGCCCGTGTCAAAGGAACAGTATGCCCCGTGTGTGCAGAAAGAGCAGTTCTTGCAGGATACAATGACCTTGCAACGACGGACAGCGAACTGCTTATTGAGTGGGATTATGAATTAAACAACTTGAAACCGACAGTAGTTTCAAGAAACTCGGCGAAGAGAGCTTGGTGGAAATGCAGATACGGTCACTCTTGGAGTATGAAGATAGTTGAGCGTACTGTTCTTGGCAAAGGGTGCAGAGAGTGCGAACAGGAATATTGGTCTTTGTTCCCCGCATTTGCGATTAGTTACTACGCAAAAATGAAAGGCTTAAAAATCGAACTCGGTTCAGACAGGCTACTCGGTATTCCTATTGATGTATATATCCCGTCCGAACAGGTAGCAATCGAAGTGAATTTAGGCTCGGAGAAAATAGAAACGCTGAAAGAACATCTATGCAAGCAAAGAGATGTAAAGCTCATAAGGCTACCGATAAAAGAGAATGAAACGGAAACCGAATATGCACAGCGTATCAAAGCAGCATTTCAAAGCGTACATATATTTATTTCTTCCGATACGGAAGAAGATTGCAGGATAATTAAAAGAATATTTGAGAATTGGAGGGATAACCGATGAGAGAAAAGAAATATCATCTCTACCTGACAGCCGATGAGCAAAGCAAAGTGATACAGTCGCTTATAGATTTGAAAAACAATTTGATAGCACAAGGAAGATACACAGACGCAGTAGATGATGTTCTTCTTAAAGTGTTGTCTGCAAAGAAAAAGAAATTGAAAATTGAATAGTTCACGCATTTATGCCGTCTGTTTTTAACCGAAACAGGCGGCTTTTTTGTTGCAGAAAATTTTTTTGAAAAATTTTTCGGAAAAACGGCGATTTTGGGTGTGCATTTCATACCCCTTTGTCCAAATGAGTGAAGGGGTTAATTCCGAACCACAAAATCGGAAGCCTTTCATTTGGACTTTGAAAATTGAATATACAGGTCGCTAAGACTTTAATTCTGATGATAGCCACATTATCGGGTACGCCGTAACTTCTCATTGAGAACAGCGAGAACTCCCGGTATAAGTAACAGGTTGCCCCTGTTACGGCGATGACAGTCAGATGGATAATGATACTTCTCTACGGAGCTGGCGGAGAACCCGGCAGAGGTGAAACTCCTATGATACAGATAGCAGTCTGTTCCTTAGCGACTTCCCAAAAGCGTTTTGCTCGGCAAGGGGAATTGAGAATAAATATTGCCACGACCGTTTAGGAAATGAAACGGTCAAGTACATAGTCGTGTTTAATGACTATGAATTTTATGAAAGGAGGACGCAAAAGTGTCGAACTGCAAAACGATTGCAATATGCAATCAAAAAGGCGGAGTTGGAAAGACAACCACTACGGTAAATCTCGGTGTCGGTCTTGCAATGCAGGGTAAGAAAGTAATGCTCATAGACGCAGACCCACAGGGCGACTTAACCACCTGTCTCGGTTGGCAGGATACAGATAGTTTGGGTATCACGCTTGCAACGAAACTTACAGAAGTGATTAACGAAACGATGAAAGACCCTATGGTCGGTATCTTGCACCACGACGAAGGTGTTGACCTTGTTCCGGCAAATCTTGAACTCTCAGCAATGGAATTTAACCTTGTTAATGCAATGAGCAGAGAAACGGCATTGAGAAATTATCTAACCGAAGTTAAGGATAAATATGACTATATCCTTATAGATTGTATGCCCTCACTCGGTATGGTAACAATCAATGCTTTGTCTGCTGCCGACAGCGTTATCATTCCTGTTCAGGCTCAGTATTTACCAGCTAAGGGTATGACGCAACTTGTGCAAACCATTTCACGAGTAAAGAAGCGTATCAATCCAAACTTAAAGATTGACGGTATGCTTCTTACCTTGGTGGATAGCCGTACCAACCTCGCCAAAAGCACAGTAGAAGCCTTGCGAGAAAACTTCGGCAGTCAAATCAAGATGTATCGTACACATATACCGATTGCCGTAAAAGCCGCAGAGACTTCTTCAAAAGGCAAGAGCATTTTTGCCTATGAACCGAACAGTACGGTGTCAAAGGCGTATGCCGAATTTACAAAGGAGGTGTTAGCCGATGGCAGGAAGAAAGAGCGACTTCACTCTCACGAGGCTCGATGACTTGTTTTCAACACAAGAGCAGAGAGATGAAGAAAAACTTTCAAAAATCCGAGATATTCCGTTAGAGTTGATTGACGATTTCCCCGACCACCCGTTTAAGGTGCGTGACGATGAGGATATGCAGCAACTTGTTGAGAGTATTAAGGAACGTGGAGTAATTACTCCGGCTACGGTAAGGCAGAAAGAGGACGGCAGATATGAACTCATATCGGGACACAGACGAAAACGAGCAAGTGAACTTGCAGGTTTTGATACGCTCCGTTGTGAGGTTGTTGACCTTAATCGTGATGAAGCCACAATCCTAATGGTTGAGAGCAACTTTCAAAGGTCGCAGATACTGCCAAGCGAAAAAGCCTATGCCTATAAAATGCGTTTAGACGCAATGAACAGACAAGGACAGCGAACAGATTTAACTTCCAACCCACTGGGTCGGAAGTTGGAGGGTAAAGAAACTGCACACATTATTGGAGAGCAATCAGGAGACAGTCAAACGCAGGTTCGTAGGTATGTCCGCCTGACAAATCTTGTTCCCGAATTGCTTGAATTTGTTGATGAGGGGCGAATTAAAATGCGACCTGCCGTTGAACTCTCGTATCTTGATGAGGACAGTCAGCGTGATGTGGTGGACGAGATTGATATGAACGACGCTACACCGTCTCACGACCAAACTATCCGTATGCGAAAGTTTTTTGACGAGGGCAAACTGACAACCGAAGCTATCCAAGCCATTATGACGGAGGAAAAGCCAAATCAAAAAGAGAAAATCGTGTTAAGGGGCGACAGGGTTCGACAGCTTATCCCGAAGAATATCCCGGTAAGTCAAACCGAGGAGTTTGTATGCAAGGCTTTGGAGCATTACAACAAGTTTCTCAAACAGAGAGCCGACCGTGACAGCCGATAGCCTTTCCCCTTCTCACACTCTACCCCTATATATACCTCCTGTTTACCGGCTGAAAAGATATATTCTATCTCTCTTAAATATATCTATCTCAACTAACATATAGCTGTCTATTAAAGGGTTCGCACATTTGAAGTGAAAGCAAAATGTCTGCTACGATAAAAAGTTCGGCTATTCGCACCTTTGATGTTTTTTGCCTAATTGAGTACGATTAAGGCGAAAGGAGCGATATGTTATGAAAAAGAGATTAACCGCTTGTATGCTTGCTTGTTTTATGATTTTACTTGTTGGTTGCAGCAGTAACACAGCCAAAGAAGCCGCAAAGGATGAAACGAAAACAGAGACTTCTTTTCCGGCTGGTAATACTGAAATGCAATCTCAGGAAGAAACATCATCCGAACAGGAAAGTACGGTTGTTCAGGAAAAAACACCGAATACGACTGACGAAAGCAGAAAAGTTGATGAAAGTAAGGCTATCAGCAATGTTCAGTCAAAACCGGCGGAAGAAAAAAGTTCTGAAAAACCGAAAGCAGAACCGTTAAAGCAGACAAACACACCGACTATTTCTGAAAAGCACACGGAGCAGTCAAAAGAACCGACATCAGCTATACCAAAGCCGACTGAAAAGCCAAAAGAGCCGAAACCCACAGAGTCGCCAAAACGGACTTTTGATGTAAGCGAATATGTGAGTTACGCAAAGAACTATGCTCAAAGTATCGGCTTGGAATTGGACAGTACAGCAACGGAATGTTGGGACAATCCCATTACGGCGAATAGCAGGCGAACAGGCATTAAAGACGACATTAAAAGCAGGCTGAACAGATACAAAAATGTTGAGGACTTTACAGCAGTATGGGTATGGACTGAAAAGGTATCCGATACGGAATATGAAATCTACATCGGATATTGTTAAAACTAAATCAAACACAGAATTGAACGCACTGATAATCGGTGCGTTCTTTCATTTTAAGGAGGAAAACCAAATGGTAAAAACGAAATTCAAGAGAGCCGTATCGCTTGTAATGGCTGCGGTTCTCAGTCTCGGTGTATTTGCAAATATCGGGACAACTGCCTATGCAGCTTCGGGTACGAAGTCCGATGTGTATATTATGGAACTTCCCCGTAGCGGAGATACAAACAATAACGGTAAGTGGGGTCACGGTGAACTCAAATTTATGAACGGTTGGTACTCTCACGCAATAAGCACCGACTCGCTCAGAGCAATGGGTTCGTATTCGGGCAATATTGCTTACTGTATCGAGCCGGGTACAGGTCAGCATACCGGAGATACTCTTACCGAGAAAAACGAGGACTATTTCAATAATCTCGGCTCTAACGGCACAATTTCCGGCGATGATATTCGACTTAATATCGGTCGTATTTTGCAGTACGGATATTGCGGAAGCATTAGCACAAGTTGGAAGTCGCAAAATAGCGATGACGCAGATAAACTTTCACACGCAATTGCAACACAGCTCCTTATTTGGGAAACCATTGTCGGCGAAAGAGATGAAAGTTTTAATCATAAGTCGCCCGGCAGTTATGACGCTATTCTCGACCAAATTCAAAAGGGTCATCCCCTTTATAGCCGTATTATGGCTTACTACAACAGTATGTCGGAAAGTGTACAGAAGCACACAAAAGTACCGAGCTTTTGTACTAAGTCAAGCGGTTCTGCAAAGGTGAATGAACTCAAATGGGACGGTAGCAAATATGTTACTACTCTTACCGACTCAAACGGTGTGCTTGGCAATTATGAGTTCTCTGCCAATATTGACGGCGTGACTTTTTCTAAAAGCGGAAACAAGTTGACAGTTTCAATGACAAAAGCACCGAGCAAGGAGTTTACAATTACCGCAACCAAAACAAACGGCACTCGCAAAGGTATTGTTGTTTGGACGGACGGTAAAAACTCTCCCGGTAACGGTATTCAGGATGTTGTTTCGTACAGTCAGAATGTCAGCGACCCTGTAAGCGGGTTTGTCAAAATGAAAGTCAGCTATGGTTCTTGCAAGATTGTAAAGACCAGCGAGGACGGAAAGATTGACGGCATCAATTTCACTATTTCAGGCAACGGAGTGAATCAGACTGTTACCACAGCAAACGGCGGTAAGTTCCAGCTTGATAACCTTATGCCCGGCGTATATACCGTAACGGAACAGTCCATTGATAAATATGTCCCGCAGGAGGTTCACAGAGTAACCGTTGTTGCAGGTCAGGTGGCAACCGTAAACTTCAACAATGTTCTCAAAAGAGGTAATCTTCAGGTCATTAAGTCCTCAGAAGATAATCTTGTAGAGGGTGTAACTTTCCACCTATACGGTACTTCTCTTGCAGGTATCGCCGTTGATGAGTACGCAGTAACCGACAAAAACGGTATTGCAACATTCAAAGATGTGCTTATCAGCGGAAGTACACCATATACCATTGAGGAAGTAGATACTGCTATCCGTTATGTAGTTCCCGAAAAGCAGACAGCACCGATTAAATGGAACGAGGTTACAAACCGTGATTTCACAAACATCTTGAAGAAGTTCAGCGTTACCGTTACAAAGAGCGACCGTGAAGAAGGCACAGCTCAGGGCGACGCTAAACTTTCCGGTGCAGTTTACGGTATCTACAAAGGCGAAACACTTGTGGATAAGTATGTAACCGACAGCGACGGACAATTCACAACAAAGGAATATATCTGCGATAGCGATTGGACAGTCAGAGAAATCACACCGTCCGAGGGCTATCTTCTTGATAAGACAATTCACAAGGTAGGCGCAGAACCGAAGTTCTTTACGATTGAACACAACCTTATTTCTAACGATGTTACCGAACAGGTTATAAAAGGCAATATCGCTATCATTAAACATACCGATGACGGAGAAACAAAAATTGAAACACCTGAAAGCGGTGCGACTTTTGAAATCTATCTTAAATCTTCCGGAAACTTTGAAGCAGCAGAAGAAGATGAGCGAGATACTATTGTCTGTGATGAAAACGGTTTTGCTCAGACAAAGGATATGCCGTATGGCGTATATACCGTTCATCAGACCAAAGGTTGGGAAGGTCGTGAGCTTATGAAAGACTTCGATGTGTTCATTTCTCAGGACGGACAGACCTACCGCTACCTTATCAACAACGCAAACTTTGAGTCATATATCAAGGTGGTAAAGAAAGACGCTGAAACAGGCAAGACAATTCCGTATGCAGGTGCAGGCTTTCAAATCTATGACCCTGCCGGTAACAAAGTAAGTATGACATTTACTTATCCCACACCGACAACCATCGACACTTTCTACACCGACGCAGACGGACAGCTTGTAACTCCCGAAAAACTCGAATACGGCAAAGGCTATTCGCTTGTTGAGGTTCAGGCTCCCTATGGGTATGTACTCGACAGCACTCCTGTTCCCTTTGATGTGACTGAGGAAAATTCCACACAGGAAGGCGGTATCACATTGATTAAGGTTGATAAGCCGAATATGGCTCAGAAAGGCACAATTTCTATTGAGAAAACCGGCGAAGTATTCTTCGGCGTGAATGTTTTCGGCGAAGAAGGCAAAGATGTAATTTATCAGCCTGTATATACAGTCAAAGGACTTGCAGGTGCGGTTTATGAAATCACAGCCGGTGAAGATGTTATCACACCGGACGGCACACTTCGTTATCACAAGGGTGATGTGGTTGATACCGTAACAACCGATGATGAAGGTTTTGCCAAGAGCAAGGAACTCTATCTCGGCAAATACACGGTAGTAGAAACTAAAGCTCCGACAGGTATGGTCATCAACAACGAAAAGCATTCGGTTGAACTCACTTATGCCGGTCAGGATGTAGCCGTAACAGAAACCGCAACCAGCTTCTATAACGAGAGACAGAAAGTGAAGATTTTTCTTGAAAAAATCTTAGAACAGAACGAAACCTTTGGTATCGGTAAGAATGATGAAATCAAAAATATCAGCTTTGGTCTTTACGCAAAAGAAGATATTGTATCTTCAAGCGGTACGGTAATCCCGGCTGACGGGTTGATTGAGATTATCACGCTTGATGAAAACGGAAAAGCAACAGTAAATACCGACCTTCCTTTTGGCAGTTACTATATCAAGGAAATTGCCACGGACGAACATTATATCCTCTCCGACACACAGTATCCGTTCACATTCGAGTATGCCGGTCAGGATACCGAAACGGTTGAAATCAAGATAAATGACGGTAAGCCGATTGAAAACAAACTCATTTACGGTTCTGTATCCGGTAAGAAAATTGACGAGGACGGCGAAGCATTGAACGGAGCCTTAATCGGTATCTTCAAAGCAGATGAAACCGTATTTACAAGAGAACACGCTTTAATGACTGCCGTATCACAGAAAGACGGCAGTTTTTCTTTTGCAAAAGTGCCTTACGGCAATTGGATTGTGAGAGAAATTGAAGCACCGACAGGTTTTGTCCTCGATGATACTTCTTACGAAGTGAACATTTCCGAAAACGAACAGGTCGTTGAAGTTGAAATTACCAATGAGTATGTTCACGGCAACATTCAGCTTACCAAGGTTGACGCAGATTATCCCGACAACAAGCTTACAGGTGCGACCTTTGAGGTGTACCGAGATGTAAACGGTGACGGCAAACTTGACGACGGCGATGAACTTATCGGAAATCTTAAAGAAACTTCAACAGGTATCTACGAGATGAAAGAACTTCTCTACGGAAAATATCTTGTAAGAGAAACGAAAGCACCGGACGGATTTGAGCTTGATAAGGGTGTTTACTCCGTCTTTATTGAGAATGATGAAACCACCTACAATGTTGAAAACAAAGCAGGAGTCGGCTTTATCAATCAGGCGATGAAAGGCAATCTTAAAATCAAAAAGACATCTTCCGACGGTAAGGTTGAGGGCTTCACTTTCAGAGTAACCGGAGAAAACGGTTATGACCGCAGCTTCACAACCGATAAGAACGGCGAAATCTTTATCGAGGGACTTCGTATCGGCAAATATACCGTATCGGAGGTCAGCGACAATGTTTCTGCCGGATATGTTTTACCTGCCGATAAGAAAGCAAGCGTAAAGGTCGGCTCTACCACCGTTGTGGAAATGCACAATGTTCTTAGAGATACGCCTAAGACCGGAGATAACAGCAAGGTCGGCTTGTGGACTGTGCTTGCAGGACTTTCTGTTCTCGGTATTGCAGGAACAGCCTTTGTTGCACTCAGAAAAAAGAAAAAGGAGGACGATGAGTAATGGACGCTAAAACAATCGTAGCAGTTGTATTGGTCGCCTTTATTGTCGGCGGCTTTATCTTCTTGCAGATTAAAAACAGAAAGAAATAAGGAAAAACATACAATGGGCGGAGCGTAAAAAACTCCGTCCATATTTTTTGGAGGAATGAAATGAATAATCCCAATACGATAGAAAACCAAGTGCTAACTATTCTCAAAGAGAATACAGACGCACGAAACGACGATATGAAACTTTATCTTCTCGTTTGTAATCGTTGTTATCAACGGTATGAAAATCAAGATATAGGCGGTTTGCCTTTTGCGGTGATTATGAATTGCTATAAAGAACTTCATTTACCGCATTTCGAGAGTGTCAGGAGGTCACGAGCAAAGCTTCAGGCTTCACACCCCGAACTTGCGCCAAGTCCCGAAGTTCAGAGAGGACGAAAGCGTTGTGAGCATATGTATCGAACCTATGCAAAATCGTAAATAACGATAAGGAGGACAAACAATGAAAGAGAAATTTACTTTTCAGCAGAAAACAAAGCTTCTGACGAAACTGTTTGACGCAGGTTGCAATACAGAAAAGAAATTGCAGCAGCTTGATATGGAAAGCATACTTAAAATTCCGGGTATCACTATTCCGGATATGAGCCTGATTATTGAGCTTCAGAAGCAGACCAAAGCTAATAAGCTGTTCTCTTATTTGGGAGGTGGTGCTGATGAGCAATCAGGAACAGAGTGACCGTCATATTGTTTGGAGCAATATGAACCTTGAAGCCGATGACTGGCGTGACAGTTATAAGGAATACCTTGAAATCAACGGTTTAGATGATGACCCTAACGACGAAAACAAGCTATATGAGTATATGGTTGAAGCAAATGACGATTACCTTTCCGATGAAAGGCGAAATCTCGATATTCAGCTTTCACAACCGATTATCGTTATCGGCGACCTTGGCAGATGGAATGGCAGAGTGACGGGATACAAGATGATTGATTCCGGCAATATAAGGGATTGCCTTTATGCCGATACCGATTATACCGAATGGTATGTGGACAAGTACGGCGACCTTCGAGCCAATGCCGTTCATCACGACGGCACAAACCATTATCTGTACCGTGTATTCAAAGATGGTGTTACCGATACGCAGATTGAAAATCTGCAAGATAAAATCTATAACGGAAAAGTTACAAGAGCCGACATCACACGAGTTACCAAAAGGCTCGGCGATGAGATTGCCGAAGTATATGGCTTTTCTATTCCAAAACAAAGACAATCAAACGAACAAGCGAGGTGAGAAAAATGGATTACAGAGTATTGACCGAAGCAGAGCGTAAATACACATACAGCCAAAGCCAGCAGCTCTCTATGCAGACCGGTCTTATCGGATATTTGAGAGCCGACTTCGGTACTAACGGAAAAGAGTTTTGGACGACTTGGAACGATTTCAGAAAAGACTTAAAAACCGATGAATTTAAGGCTGAATTTGATGATGTTATAAACGGATTGCGTGACGGAGATGTTTTAGCCGATAGAAGAGCAATGTCATCTTATTGCTATTCCACACCGGACAGTTCTTTTAATGATGAACGCAATCATTACGGTATTCGCCTTGATACGGATAAGTTCAGCTATCTGATGAGACTTAACCCAAATAAGGGCGAGTACAATTTGTACTGCTATTGCTATCAGAAGGAATGGTTAAACAGCCACTTGAAAGACGCAGAGCGTGGTATCCGATTTATTGACCCGCACTATAAAGAGCAGTTTCGCATTGCGGACGGCGAAAAAATAACCATTAAACTCAGCGATGGCAAAACAATGGAGAGAACTTGCAGATATATCGACGACTATCATTTAGAGGTTGGTACAAATCTCTATCACATCTGCGAATTTGCTGAGCTTTGCGAGAGAAACGGTCATACCGTAGAACCAGCCGCAAAAGAAAATATGAAGTCTGCCAAAGACAAAGAAAAATCACGATAAGGAGGTGCAAATAAATGGCGAGGAAATACGAACTCATATCCGAACTGTATGACAGAACTTGCAAGACGGTTGTTTCAAATCCGCAAAGCTGGCAGAAGTTTTTGGAGTCGGCTTGCAGAAACTACAAACTGCGATTTGACGAGCAACTGTTAATCTTTGCACAGCGACCGGACGCAACGGCGGTACTTGAAATTGAAAGATGGAATACTTCTTTCGGTCGTTGGGTAAATAAGGGAGCAAAAGGTATTGCCGTGTTTGAGGACGCAGACAGAAGCAGACAAAGGCTTACCCATTACTTTGATATATCCGATACACACGAAAGCAGATACTCTCGTCCTGTTCCGCTTTGGAATATGAGAGATGAATATGACGCAAGTGTTATTGAAACGCTTGAAAACACATTCGGTGAGCTTGAAAACAAGAGTAGTTTGAGTAATGCTGTAATGAGTGCCGCACAAAATGCTGCCGAAGATAATCTTACCGACTATCTGAATGACCTTGTGTATATCAGTGAGGACAGTTTTCTTGAAGAACTCAGCGAGGATATGATTGCAAGCCTTTACAAAAAGGTTGTTACAAACAGCGTGGCATATATGATGATGTCAAGGCTCGGTATCAATGCAGAAGAATACTTTGAAGCCGACGATTTTCGTGATGTAACAAACTTTAATACACAGGACACGCTTAATGCTCTCGGCATTGTCACAAGCGATATTGCAGAAATGGGACTTTCCGAAATATCCAAAACCGTAATGGCATTGGACAGAGAAAATCGCATAATTGATGAGCAAAGGCAATTTGATTACAATAAAGATAACAAAGACGAAAGGAGCCAAAACGATGAACGAAATCACATACACGATGGTGGGAGACTACAATCTTCCGAACTTGACTCTGCCCGAACAGTCGGAAGTGACTCTCGGCAAATGGTCGAGGATGAGGAAAACTTATCTGAAAGAACATCACAAAATCCTGTATTACAATCTGCTGACGAAAGGGACACTTACTCAGCACTTGGCGGAAGTTCAGCAGAGAGCGACAGAGTTGGAGGAAATCTTGGTCAAACAGATGGCACAGAACGAGGGACTGACAGAGCAGATGAAAGCGAACGATATGATGAAATGGGTTCGCCTAATGAACAATATCAGGAACTCGGCACAGGAAATCGTGAAGGAACAGGTAATATTCAATTAGAGTATTACGACAGAGAACACGAGGACAAGAGCCTGCCGTTTTTCGGCGGAGACGATACAATCAGAGAAATACTCGGCACTACCCCACACCTGTCCGCTTCAAAAGAAGAAATCAAAGACTTCTTTGAAAGAAACACAAGCAATTCAGACAGGACTGAATATGTTAAGAGTATTTTCAATAACGACTACACCGAACTCACATTGGAAGACGGCAGAACGGTAGGCTACAAGACATTTCAGAATGTTCTTCACTTGTGGGAGGGCAAGTACGAAAGTCGAACAAAACAGAGTTTTTATGATTGGGGCGTAATCGCACAGCACGTTGAAGCAATGCGTTTGCTCGGAGAATTAACCGACAGGATAAAGCCGTTACTGTCAACAGACAGTCAGTTATCTTTAATAGAAAGCAGTCAGGCAGAGGAAAAGAAAACCTCTGCCTTTACTTTTTCTCAGGAGATTATCGACGCAGTCCTCACCCGAGGTAGCGGAATATCCGAGGGCAAAATGCGTATCTATGAGCAGTTTGAAAAGAGCCTATCCGCAAAGGAAAATGCAGATTTTCTCAAAAACGAATATGGTTGGGGCGGTTCATATCCTGTTCTTGTCGGTGCAGGTATTGATGAAAACCACGACGGAAAAGGCATAACCCTTTCAAAAGGATTTGGAAACGACACACCTAAACTCACTCTTAAATGGAATCAGGTTGAAAAGCGTATCGGAGAACTTATCCGTATGGACAGATACCTCAATCCAAAAGAAAAGGAGCAGTATCCAAAGTGGCTTGAAAAACAAGAAGAACGGCGAGCAGAACTTGCAGAGCAGCAAAGAAATCGTGAAATACTTTCTTCTGCCCCACCCGAAACTGAAAACAACGAGGTAGAAACGGAAGCACGCTATGAATATCATCTTGGCGATACGGTATATATCGGTGCTTCGGAATACGAAATCTTATCTTTTGATGATGAGAGAGTAATGCTTTATGATACCGAAATGCCGTTATTTAACAAAGAGTTTGAGCGTTCGGAATTTGACCGTAAAGTGCGTGAAAATCCAATGAACGACCACCTGAGAGTAACGGTATTACCTGCCGCAGAAAAAGCAGATATAGGCGAAAATATCGCTCAAAACGATACCGAAACCGAACAGAAAACAGATTATGAAGATGCCTTTTTCGTTAACCGAGAGCAAGAAAGCGTTACTTGGATGTACTTCAACCCCGACAGCAATGCCGGCGGTCAGTATGTTACTAACGAACTCTCTTTTGATGAAATCAGAGAAGCGGCACAAAGCCACAAATCGGCAGATGACTTCTTTGATTATCTCGGCAGTATCGCAAATCAAACTCTTGCCGATGTAGGTACGGAATGGTTTGAAGAAGCAGATAATGCTTTCAAACAGACACCGGATTTAACCGACTGCACTTCTGCCACAATGGAAGCACTCCTTGAAAATACCGAAAGAAGCGATATGGTAGCAACCAATATCGGTAAAGTTCCGATTGAGGACTACCGAGAAATTGTAGCCGTTCAAAACGGTTTTGACAGCTACGATGAGATGTATAACGAGGGCATTCGTATCGGAAACGGTTACGATAAAGAACCTGAGCCGATAGTTCCTGCTTGGGAGCAGAAGAAAAAAGAAAAGGTAAAAAGTTTTGACCTGCACCCTGATGTGCCGATGGCGGAACGAAATAACTTTGATTTGCGTTCTAACCCTGTTGAACAAGTCGGCAAGAAAGAGCGTTTTCGCAGAAATGCAGAAGCAATAAAAGTGCTCAAAGAATGTGAGTTTGAAAACAGATTTGCCACACCCGAAGAGCAACTTGCCTTGTCTAAATATGTCGGTTGGGGCGGTTTGCCCGAAGCCTTTGATGAGAATAACTCTGCGTGGGCAGATGAGTTTGTAGAACTTTACACTATGCTCTCACCCGAAGAATATGCTTCTGCAAGAGAAAGCACCTTAACTGCCTTTTACACCCCTCCTGAAGTAATCAATGCCATATACAAAGCAATGGAGCAGATGGGCTTTCGTGAGGGCAATTTGTTAGAGCCGTCCTGCGGTATCGGTAATTTCATCGGTATGCTGCCAAAATCAATGGAAAATGCAAAAGTTTACGGCGTTGAACTTGATACTGTTTCGGCAGGAATTGCACAGCAGCTTTATCAGAAATCTTCAATAGCGGCACAGGGATTTGAAGAAGTTAATGTGCCGGACAGTTTCTTCGACGGAGTCATCGGCAATGTGCCGTTCGGCGATTTCAAAGTTGCAGATAAGAGATACGATAAGTACAGCTTCCTTATCCACGACTATTTCTTTGCAAAGTCTTTGGATAAGTTAAGACCCGGCGGTGTAATGGCTCTTATCACAAGTAAAGGTACAATGGATAAAACCAATTCTTCGGTGAGAAAATATATCGCCCAAAGAGCAGAACTTCTCGGAGCAATCAGACTGCCGAATGATACCTTTAAGGGCAATGCGGGTACGGAAGTAGTATCGGACATTTTGTTCTTGCAAAAGCGTGACAGGCTAATTGATATTGAACCTGACTGGGTGCAACTTGGCACGAATGAAAACGGTATCACGATGAACTCGTATTTTGTAGAGCACCCTGAAATGATACTGGGCGAAATGAAAACAGTAAGCGGTCGCTTTGGCGAAGAAGTAACCTGCGTACCGTTTGAAAATGCAGATTTATCCGAATTGTTATCGGAAGCGGTAGCGAATATACACGGAGAAATTTCCGATTACGAAGTGGAAGATGAACTTGAGGAAGAAGATAATTCTATCCCGGCAGACCCGAATGTGAGAAACTTTTCATACACGATTGTTGACGATAAAATCTATTTCCGTGAGAACTCCCGTATGTCGCCTGCTATAGTATCTGCAACAGCCGAAAACCGCATTAAGGGTATGGTTGCGATAAGAGATTGTGTCCGCAACCTGATTGAACTTCAAACCGAAGATTATCCCGACGAAGAAATCAAAGCCGAGCAGTCAAAACTCAACAGCCTTTATGACGGTTATACAAAGAAATACGGACTGATTAACAGCAGAGCCAATGTGTCGGCATTCGGTGATGACAGTTCCTTTGCCCTGCTTTCCGCACTTGAAGTTATCAACGAAAACGGTGAACTTGAACGCAAGGCAGATATGTTCTTTAAGCGTACAATCAAACCGCATAAACCGATAACGGAGGTTGATACGGCGGACGAAGCGCTTGCCGTATCTATGGGCGAAAAAGCAACCGTTGATATGGAGTATATGCGTGAGCTTACAGGCAAAAGCGAAGAAGAATTATTCTCCGACTTAAAGGGCGTCATATTCTTAAACCCGCTTTACGGCTACGGAAATGTAACCGAGCAAAAGTATTTGATGGCAGATGAGTACCTTTCGGGAAATGTCCGAGAGAAACTTATCACAGCCAAAAAGTCTGCGGAGGTTTATCCCGAAGATTACAAAATCAATGTAGAGGCTCTGGAGAAAGTTCAGCCGAAAGACCTGACTGCAAGCGAAATATCCGTAAGGCTCGGTACAACTTGGATACCGCCCGAAATCTTTGAGAAGTTTATGTTTGAGTTCCTTGATACTCCACGCTATGCACAATGGAACATCAAAGTACACTACTCTCAATATACCGGCGAATGGAACATTGAGGGTAAAAGTTATGACCGTTCCAATGTCAAAGCGTATAGCACTTACGGCACTTCCCGTATTAACGCATACAAGATAATCGAGGAAACGCTGAACCTGAAAGATGTCCGTATCTTTGACTATATCGAAGATGACGAGGGCAAAAAGAAAGCCGTTCTCAATAAAAAAGAAACGGCAATCGGACAGGCAAAGCAGGAACTTATCAAGCAAGGCTTTCAGGATTGGGTATGGGCTGACCCCACCCGCCGAGAAAAACTCACGAAGATGTATAACGAAAAGTTCAACAGCATAAGACCCCGTGAGTATGACGGAAGTCATATTACTTTTAACGGTATGAACCCCGAAATTGAACTGCGAGAACATCAGAAAAATGCAGTAGCTCATATTCTTTACGGCGGAAATACGCTGCTTGCACACGCAGTCGGTGCAGGCAAGACTTTCGAGATGGTATCTGCCGCTATGGAGTCAAAGCGTTTAGGACTTTGCAACAAGTCGCTGTTCGTAGTCCCGAATCATTTGACGGAACAATGGGCAGCCGAGTTCTTACAACTCTATCCTGCGGCTAATATTCTCGTGGCAACGAAGAAAGATTTTGAAACAAAGAACCGTAAAAAGTTCTGTGGCAGGATTGCAACCGGAGATTACGACGCAGTTATTATCGGTCACAGTCAGTTTGAAAAGATACCTATGTCTGTTGAAAGACAGAGGGCGATTTTGGAGCAACAACTTCAAGAATTGACCGACGGTATTATCGACTTAAAGAAAAACCGTGGAGAAAACTTCTCCGTTAAGCAGCTTGAAAAGTCGAAAAAGGCTGTGAAGTTGAAACTGCAAAAACTCAATGACCAAAGCCGCAAGGACGATGTTGTTACCTTTGAAGAACTCGGTGTGGACAGGCTTTTTATTGACGAGAGTCATTATTACAAGAACCTGTACCTTTACACAAAAATGCGCAATGTAGGCGGTATCGCACAGACAGAAGCACAGAAATCTTCCGACCTATTTATGAAGTGTCGCTATCTTGACGAGATTACAGGTGGTCGAGGAACGGTATTTGCAACCGGTACTCCAATCTCTAACAGTATGGTGGAACTTTATACCATTCAGCGATACTTGCAATACAACACCCTTGTAAAAAACAACTTACAGCACTTCGACGCTTGGGCTTCCACATTCGGAGAAACTGTAACAGCCGTTGAACTTACCCCGGAAGGTACGGGATACAGAGCCAAAACACGATTTGCAAAGTTCTATAACTTACCTGAACTTATGGCAATGTTCAAAGAGGTTGCAGACATTAAAACGGCAGATATGTTGGCATTGCCTGTACCCGAAGCGCACTTCCACAATGTAGCGGTCAAGCCGTCGGAAATGCAGAAGGAAATGGTTGCCTCTCTTGCAGAGCGAGCCGAGAAAGTTCGCAGCGGCGGTGTGGATTCAAGCGTTGACAATATGCTTAAAATCACAAACGACGGCAGAAAGTTAGCACTTGACCAGCGTATGCTCAATGATATGTTACCCGATTACGAGAGCAGCAAAATCAATGCCTGCGTTGACAACATCTATCGCATTTGGGAAGAAACAACCGACAAGAAATCGGCGCAGCTTGTGTTCTGCGACCTATCAACGCCAAAGAACGACGGTACTTTTTCGGTGTATAACGACATCAGAAAGAAGTTGATTGAGCGTGGTATTCCCGAAAGTGAAGTCCGCTTTATCCACGAAGCGGACACCGATGTTAAGAAAAAGGAGTTATTCCAAAAGACACGCAAAGGCGAAGTCAGAGTGCTACTCGGTTCTACTCAAAAGATGGGAGCCGGCACGAATGTTCAAGACAGACTTATCGCACTTCACGATGTTGATTGTCCGTGGAGACCGGCAGATTTGGAGCAACGCAGCGGTCGAATTATCCGTCAAGGCAACTCAAACCCGGAAGTAGATATTTACCGCTATGTTACGGAACAGACCTTTGACGCATATCTCTATCAGCTCGTAGAGGGCAAGCAGAAGTTTGCAAGTCAGATTATGACAAGCAAATCTCCGGTCAGAAGTGCGGAAGATATTGACGAAACCGCACTGTCTTATGCCGAGATTAAAATGCTTGCAACCGGCAATCCGTATATCAAAGAGAAGATGGATTTAGACATTCAGGTACAAAAGTTGAAACTGTTAAAATCCAATTTTCTTTCTGAAAAATATGCTTTGGAAGATAAGATAATTAAATATTACCCGCAGCGCATCACTTCTCTTGAAAACCGCATTAACGGCTTAAAAGCAGATGTGGAAACTGCAAAACAGCACCCTAAACCAACAGATGACCGCTTTATCGGTATGGAGGTTAAGGGTGTTTTTTATTCCGAAAAAGGAGAAGCCGGCAAAGCAGTCATTGAAGCCTGCAAGCAGATGAGCAGCCCTGACCCTATTACTCTCGGCAAGTACAGAGGGTTTGAAATAGAACTTCTTTTCAACACCACAGAGCGAAGTTATGAGGTTAGGATTAAAGGTGCGACAAGCAAAAACATTACGCTCGGCGATGACGCACACGGCAACATCACTCGTATTGACAACGGTATTGAGAAGTTTGCGGAGAGTTTAACCTTTGCCGAAAGCGAACTTGAAAACACCAAAGCTCAATTTGAAACCGCAAAGAAAGAAGTTCAAAAGCCGTTTATCCAAGAGGATGAATTGAAGTCCAAACTTGCAAGGCTTGATGAACTCAATATCCTGCTCAATATGGACAAAACAGAAAATGAAATTGTCGGCGGCGAGCCTGATGAGGGCGAAGTGCCGACTGCACGAAAGGAGAAAACTTATGAAAGATAATATGAAAGAAAAGGATTTGACGGTAGATTTCTTTTTCGGAAACGAGGAAATCAATCCGTTTGACGCACCACAGATGTGCGTTGTTCGCAGATTAAGCAATGCTTATCACGAATTGGAAAACGAAAAACTTCCGGCTAATAAGGCGGAAATCAATCTCAGAATTGCTAAACTCAGTTTCTATGAAGAACTCATTGACATCAGTATTCAAGCTGATTTTTCACAGGCTGACATTATCGCTCTTTATGAGGAAGAAGACCTTGCGGAAATTGCTTGGCTTTTCTGGAATGATGTTAAGTGTCCGGTCGCCGATGTTCTTTTGCTGATTGCGAAGCTCGCTTATTGCGATGAGGTAAGCGATAAGGTAATCGACTTCCTTGTGTAAAGCGAGGTGGTTTATATGCCATATATCGCACCGGAGGTCATAACCGAAGCCAAGCGAATGGACTTATTGACATATCTCAGAGAGTATGAACCGAACGAGCTTGTGAAGTATTCAAATAACACCTACACCACAAGAACCCACGACAGCTTGAAAATTTCAAATGGAAAATGGATGTGGTGGTCAAGAGGTATCGGGGGCAAATCTGCCCTCGACTACCTTATTAAAGTTCGTGGAATGGACTTCGTTGAAGCGGTTCAGACCATTATGGGAAACGGTTCGGTAAGATCTCCGACACCCGAAAACGCAAAAGGCTATGTTAATCAGCCGTTGCTACTCCCCGAAAGAAGTCCGACTACCGATGTGGTATTTGAATATCTTTTCGGGCGTGGCATTGATTATGAAATCATCAATTACTGTTTGGAAAAGGGACTGGTAATTGAATCGCTACCGTATCACAATGTTGTTTTTATCGGCTACGACGAAAGCAATAAACCAAAGTATGCAGCTTACAGAGCCACAAATCAATCAAGACTTATGGGCGACTGCACCGGCAGTAAAAAGCAATATTCTTTCCGTCTGACAGCCGAAAGCACCGGCGAGGTTCATCTTTTTGAATGTGCCATTGACCTACTCTCCTATGCAACTTTGATGAAGTTGGAGGGAAAGAATTGGCGACAGTTTAATCTCGTTTCTCTTGCCGGAGTGTACTCGCCAAAGCAAAATATCGGGGACTCGAAAGTGCCTGTTACGGTTAGAAATTTGCTTGAAAAAGACAAGTCAATTAAGCGTATCATTCTCCATTTGGACAATGATATTGCCGGAAGAAAAGCAACCAAGGCGTTGCAAACTATTCTTTCGGATAAGTATGAAGTCGTTGGTGATCCGCCCAAGTGCGGAAAAGATGTCAACGACTTTCTTTGTATTAAGTTAGGAATATCCAAGAAACACGAAAGGAGTTTTGAAAGATGAATGTTGAAAAAATCAGAGAAATGTACCCGGAGGGAACGCAAATCATTCTCCAAGAAATGCGTGGCGAGAGTCAAATGCCTTGTGGCTTGAAAGGAATGGTTAAGTTCGTTGACGACGCAGGACAAATTCATATGAGTTGGGAAAACGGTAGCTCGCTTGCACTCAATATTGATGAGGATACCTTTGAAAAAGTCGAGGGTTCTGAAAAAATTTCTGTCATTCTCATTGAACCGGACAAGTATCCAAAGGTCATTGAAATCGAGGATACGCTTGAAGCAATGCAGGCTATTGTTGAGGGCGATATTGAGGAGTATATGCCCTTTGCGGACGATGTAGCCATTATCTGCAACGAGGAAGGCAAGATGAACGGTATGCAGTTAAACAGAGCAATCTACTCCGAACCTGAAAATGTTGAGATGAGTTATCAGCAGTTAAAGGCTCATTTGCGACAGGCAGAAAAAGAAAGAAATCATACTGTCGGATATGTTGTTTTTACTGCTGACAGCTTCGACAAACCTTACACCGAGGAAGAACGAACCTATGTTGTCGGCAGTAATAATAAGGCTTTCATCGAGGGTATGGGTGGATATTCTATCTACGCTTCTTCCCTTGACGGTTCAGATAAAAATGTGCGACTGGAAGCGTATATGGCTGATGAATACGGCGGAAAGGACGGTTGGAAGATTGAAAAGTGCTATGTGAAAGACGAGAGCAATCGTGAAATTCTCGATATTATTGCCGGCAAGTTTTTCATTGCCTATGCTCCGATTGAGTCGGAGAAACTTCTCAGTATGCCAAAGGATTTAATGAAAAAGTACGAGGATAAATTCAAGTATCCGGAGCGTTTTTATCAGACAGATAACGGCATTGTAGCGAAAGCATATAAGCCGGTATCAAAGGATATGGAGAGATAAAGAGACAATCTCTGGGGCAACCCTACGAGTCTGCACAAACTTAGCGAGCAGACCATTTGGATAACCACAGGTTTCCAAACGGTAAAACTCGTTAGGGGTTGCCCCTAATACCCCAAAGAGAAAGGATATAAATTTTGCGAGAGATAGTATTGGTAGTCGCCGGTTTAATCATCGGCGGCTTTTTCGGAGTTACTTTTATGTGCCTGTTTCAGATAAATAAGGACAGGCACTATTTTATTTCAAGAAAGGATGACACAGGAAATGAGAAAAAGAAACATTCAGAAGATTGTTAGGCTCAGCCGTGACGAAGCACAGGACTTGCAGAAAAAAGCAAAGAAGGCTTGCCTTAGTGAAGCCGGACTTATCCGTTTGCTTCTCCGTGGTTATGAGCCGAGAGAAAAGCCCGATGAAAGATTTTACGATGTTATGCGTGAGCTTTCCGCAATCGGTAACAACATCAACCAGCTTGCCGCAAAAGCAAATACGCTCGGATTTGCAGACGCAACGCAGCTTAAAAAAGAAGCGGAGCGTTGGCATAAGTTTCAGGCAGATGTTGAACGAGTTTTCCTCAGACCCAATGAGAGCGATATGAAATGGCAGTAAGTAAGTTGTGGGCAGTCACTTCGAGGCTCGGTCAGGTTATTGATTATGCAGCCAATCCCGCAAAGACGGCGGCGGATAATTACACCGAGGAACAGTATCAAGCACTCCGTGATGTGTTGGCTTATGCAAAGGACGAAGAAAAAACCGAGTGTGAATTTTTCGTCGAAGGCATCAACTGCAATCCGCTTACAGCCCGTGACCAATTTGTATCGGTTAAACAGGCATACGGTAAAGAGGAAGGCATACAAGCCTACCACGGATACCTAAGTTTTAAGGAACAAGATATTTCGCCGGAGCTTGCGCAGAAAATCGGAATGGAGTTTGCCAAAGAAGTGTGGGGCAACAGGTTTCAAGCGGTAGTAACTACGCATTTGAACACAAAACATTTGCATTGCCACTATGTAATTAACTCTGTTTCTTTCGTGGATGGCAAGCGATTATGGGGCGATGAAAAAGCGTGGTTCAAGTTTCGCTTGGTTGCAGATAAAATTTGCGAGAAGTACGGACTTTATTACAATCCAAATCCAAATCGCAGTAAACAGTCATCCTACTACTACAAACAGGAACAAGCCGGAATGCCTACACGATATTCTATGACTCGTCAAGCCATAGACGAAGCGATTGCTCACAGCACGAACCTTAAAAGTCTTGACTATGCGCTGACCCAAATGGGTTATGAGCATTGTTTGAGTGAATGCCGTAAGTATTGGACGATTGTGCCGAAAGGATACAAAAAACCGATAAGGCTTAAAAATCTCGGTGAAGATTACACCGAAGAAGCAATCAAGCGTAGGCTTACTGAAAATCAAGGCGTACGCTTAATGCCGTTTACAAATCAGACGGTAGTCATCAGACAGTACCGACTGCCTACAAGAGAACACAAAATCAAAAAGGTCGGAGGTCTGTATGGACTGTATCTGCATTACTGCTATAAGCTCGGTTATCTGCCGAAGTACAAAAAGCAGAATACCGCAAGGCTTCATTACCTTCTCAAAGAAGATTTATTGAAGCTTGATAAAATCACACAGGAGACAAGGCTGCTCGGACGAGAAAATATTTCTACGGACGAACAGCTTTTCTCATATAAAGAGTCGGTGTTGTTGCAAATCGAAACCTTGACTGACGACAGAACGCACCTGCGAAAACAGTTAAGAAGAAATTTGAGCGACGATGAGCTGTCAAAGGTCAAAGAACAGATTTCGACAATCACCGGCAAATTGTGGACTCTCCGTAAAGAGGTTGGTCTTTGTGATGACATTGCCGAGAGGTCAAAGGTCATTGAAGCCAATCTTGAAACGGTAAGAGCCTACGAAGAAAAACAAGAAAGAAAGGAGCAAAACCGAAATGACAAATTCAGGTGACGCAGCAGAACAGGTCGTAAGATTATCTCTTGAAGGCTTTGAAGTTGCTGCCAAACTAACCGGTTCGGCTGCAAAGAATATTGCTATTCTTCTCGCTTCCGTGTTAAAGCAGGAAGCAACGCAGGCGAACAAGACAAGAGGTAAAGCCCGTCTTACCAATATGATTAAATCGGGCAAAGAGTTGAAAGTGTTTTCTATTCCTAATAAGGACTTGAAGAAATTTACCGAACAGGCAAAACGCTACGGCGTTCTTTACTGCGTGTTAAGAGATAAAAACACAAAGGGCGATAATGTACCGATTGACATTATTGCTCGTGCAGAGGACGCTTCCAAAATTCAGCGTATCGTTGAGAGATTTGAACTCGGTAAGGTTGATAAGGCTGCTATCGTTACGGAGTCGCAGAAGGCGGTTGAAAAACGAGAAGCTTTGGAAAAAGATAAGCCGACTAAATCCAAAAACGAAATCATTACCGAGGAAGCAACCCGAAAGCCAATTCAGAAAGACGGGTACTCGCAATCAAACCCCACAGTCGCCAAGACGGACAAAAACCCTCCGTCAAGGCAAAACTCAGAGCCGGCAGATATGCAAACTGACAAGGGTGCTGTAAGCGACGGACAGAAAAAGCCATCGGTCAAAGAAAAGCTCGACCGATACAAGGCTCAGTCCAAGCAACAGAAAGAAGCAGAACGCAAAGAGCCGGAAGTCGATAAGGCAAAGAGTAACTCTGCGCCAAAGCAGACGGTACACAAACAGCCGAAAAATAAACCTAAGAAATCGAAAGAGAGGTAATTACAATGACAAACAATTTTACTCCTGCAAAGGCAGGCGGTCAGCGACCGAGACTTTCCAAAGAGGAATATGCCGAGAAAATGAAAGCGGAAAAGGAAGCAGTATATCAGATGGCTGACGACGCCGCAAAAGCGATTGTTTCCGACCCGGAAAAGTTCAAAGCGTTTCTTGATACACAGAGCCGTCTTGACAGATACTCTGCGGTCAACGCTCTCCTCATTTTTAAGCAACTCCCAGAAGCGAGTCAGCTTAAAAACTTTGACGATTGGAGCAAAGACAACATCAAAATCACGAAAGGTGCTAAGAGCATTTCCATTCTTGAACCTGTTGAATATGCAAAGCGTGACGGTACAACCGGAATTTCCTACAATGTAAAAAAGGTCTTTGATGTATCTCAGACCAATGGCAAACGACCGCCTGCGCCGACAGTCAACCGTGACCCGAAAGCACTCATTACCACAATGCTTGATTCTTCTCCGGTCAATGTGGAGGCGGCAGACGACCTGCCGTACCCGAATATGGCGGCGTTCTATAACAACGATGAACAGACCTTGTATGTTAAGCGTGATGTAGGCGACAGCGTAGCGGTTGCACAGTGCGTAGCACAGGAACTTGGCCACGCACAGCTTTCTATCAACAGCGACAGTTACAGCCGTTCCGATATGGGCTTTCAGGCGGTATGTATCGGATATATGCTTTGCAAAAAGTACGGTATTGATACGCAGAATTTTGCCATCAACCGTATTCCGGATAAGCTCGCTAACAAAGAGCCAAAGGATATTCGCTATGAACTTTCCAAAACGAGAAATGCGATGGCGGATATTCATTCCCGTGTTTCCGATGAGCTTTACAAGAAAAAGCAGGCTCGCTCAAAAGATTATGAAAGATAAGAGGTTAGATTATGGCGAAAGAAGAAATGTATCATATAGCGTTGGACGATTACGAACACGGCATTATTATCCGTTCTCTCAATGATGAAAAAACGGACTTGATGAACGAGGGTAAATCCACCGACGCTGTTGACGACCTTATCATTAAGGTCGGAACTGCCCCAAAGAAAAAGTTCAAAGTTATCGAAAAGGAACGCTCTTGTGAATCGAGATAACGAAAGGCAGACTGCTGTTATTCTTTCAGTCATCGGTATTATCCCGGTCGTATGGCTGGCACTTTTGATTGCACCCTCTGTAAAGGGAGGATTGCCGGAAATTCTGCCGAGCCTTTTATCGGCTTTTAACGAACCGTTCCATATTGAAGTTTGCGAGGACAGCCTAAAAACTGTCCTCGTTTTGCTTCTATGCTACGGACTCGGTCTTGGAATTTACTTCTCAACACAGAGAAATTACCGAAGGCGTGAAGAACACGGCTCTGCTAAATGGGGCAACGCAAGAGCCGTAAATAAGAAATACAGACAGTCGCCGGATTCCGCAAACAAGCTGATGACGCAAAATGTTTGTATCGGGCTTAATGCAAAGAAACATCGAAGAAATCTAAACACACTTGTATGCGGTGGTTCAGGTGCAGGTAAGACAAGATTTTACTGTAAACCGAACCTTATGCAATGTAACACATCGTTTGTTATTCTTGACCCGAAAGGCGAAATTCTGAGGGACACAGGAAAACTGCTTGAAAGCAAAGGCTATGAAGTCCGTGTACTCGATTTGATTTCAATGGAGAAAAGCCATTGCTACAACCCATTCGTCTATTTGCAAAATGACAATGATGTGCAAAAGCTCGTGACGAACCTTTTCAAGAGTACCACTCCAAAGGGCAGTCAGTCCCAAGACCCGTTTTGGGATACTTCGGCTTCAATGTTGCTTTTGGCATTGGTGTTTTATCTACACTACGAGGCACCGGAAGAAGAACAGAACTTTGCAATGGTTATGGAAATGCTCAGAGCCGGTTCAATCGAGGACGAGGAAGATACAAGACCTTCTCCCCTTGACGAATTGTTTGCCGAGCTTGAAATGAAAAATCCTGACCATATTGCTCTTAAATATTACCGTTCTTATCATTCGGGTGCGGCGAAAACATTAAAGTCCATACAGATAACTCTTGCGGCGAGACTGGAAAAGTTCAACCTTGAAAGCCTTGCTTCTTTAACTACAACAGACGAACTTGACCTTCCCTCATTGGGAGAGAAAAAGGTCGCCCTGTTTGCGTTAATACCGGATAACGACTCCAGCTTTAACTTCTTGGTATCTATTCTTTATACGCAACTGTTTCAGCAGTTGTTTTACGCTGCCGACCACATTCACGGCGGCTCGCTTCCCGTTCCTGTTCATTTTCTTATGGACGAGTTTGCCAATGTGAGCCTGCCTGATGATTTCGACAAGATATTGTCGGTTATGCGTTCCCGTGGAGTTTCTGTAAGTATCATCTTGCAGAACTTGGCACAGCTAAAAGCCTTGTTCGAAAAGCAATGGGAAAGCATTGTAGGCAACTGCGACGAGTTTCTGTATCTCGGCGGTAACGAGCAAAGCACACACAAATATGTGTCGGAACTGCTCGGCAAGGAAACAATTGATACCAACACATACGGTAAGAGTTCAGGTCGAAGCGGAAACTACTCCACTAACTATCAGATTAGTGGTCGAGAACTGCTTACTCCCGATGAGGTGCGTATGCTCGATAACCAATATGCTATTTTGTTTATTCGTGGAGAACGCCCGGTAATGGACTTCAAGTATGACATCTTAAAGCACCCGAATGTGGTGCTTACAACCGACGGTAAGGCTTCGGCTTACAAACACGGAGAAGTTACCGTCAAGCATTCGTCTATCTCTGTTCTTTCTCTTGACCCGAAAGAGTTACCGGAGGAAAACTACGGAGAAACCACTTACGAACTTCTGTCTGATGAGGACTTTGAAGTAAATAAAAACATATATTAACGGAGGAATTTACAATGACTAATTTCAATAAGAACAATGAAAAGAAAACTACTCAGAGATTGCCTATGACCGGAAAGGTTAAGAAAGGCTTTCATACTTACTGCGCCGTTGTTACAGCAGTAACCCTTGTTTTCGGTATGAGCGTTACCGCTTTTGCCGCTAACGACCCGATTACCGTGGTAAATAACCTGTCTGACTTCATCTTCGGACTCATTCGTGCAATCGGTATGATTTTGCTCGGCTTTGGTATCGTTCAGGTCGGACTTTCTTTGAAGTCTCACGACCCGTCTCAGCGTGCCAACGGCTTCTTGACCCTTGCAGGCGGTATTATCATTACCTTTGCAAAGGAAATTCTTAATCTCATTGCCGGTTAAAAGAACACAGTTATCAAAGGGGCATATCCGATTTTGGGTATGCCCCTTAATCTTTAAGGAGGTGCAAACAGATGAGTGATAACTGGGTAGTTCAAAACCTACAAAATGCCCTCGACACTTGGAACAGCAAGTTATCGGAAATATGGCAACTGCTTACCACTTCACCGCAGGACTTCAAAGGCGGAAGCATTTGGAATGTGATGGTGACAATTAACGGTGCGGTTCAGGCTATCGGACTTGCTTTGCTTGTTTTATTCTTTGTTGTCGGTGTAGTTCGCACTTGCGGAAGTTTTACCGAAGTGAAGAAACCGGAACACGCATTAAAACTGTTTATCCGCTTTGCCATTGCCAAAGGCGTTATAACTTACGGCTTGGAGCTAATGCTCGCTTTATTTAACATCGTGCAAGGTACGATTTCAACCATTATGACATCTGCCGGATTTGGCACACCAAATCAAACAACCCTGCCTTCCGAAATGATAACAACTATCGAGGAGTGCGGATTTTTTGAGAGTATCCCGCTATGGGCTGTAACACTTATCGGCGGACTGTTTATCACAGTTCTCTCTTTCATTATGATAATGACGGTGTACGGACGATTTTTCAAACTGTATATGTACACGGCTCTCGCTCCTATACCGCTTTCAACCTTTGCCGGAGAACCGTCGCAGAATGTTGGTAAGAGCTTCATTAAAAGCTATTGTGCCGTACTGCTTGAAGGTGCGGTAATTGTACTTGCTTGTATCATCTTCTCTTTATTTGCTTCTACACCGCCGGTGGTTGACACAAACGCAGCAGCCGTTACTCAGGTGTGGGCATATATCGGAGAACTTGTATTTAATATGCTTGTACTTGTCGGTGCGGTTAAAATGAGCGACCGTATTATCCGTGAAATGATGGGCTTGTAATCGGAGGTTTTGACTGAATGAAAAACAAAAACAGAACAGGTCGGCAGAAGTATATTCCGTCTGACCGCAAATGCAAAAACTGCGTATATAACGGCGGTAAAAGAAAAGGCGAACGAGTTTGTCTTGCAGATACCTGTATCTATACTGACGATAATCGCAGAGAAAGGAAAGTTTAATGGAAGTTAAGATTAACAGAGAAATACGAAATTACACAGAATCAATGTTCTTTGGACTGTCGCTCAGGCAGTTCATTTTTTCTGTTCTTGCTTGCGGTGTGGCAGTAGGATTGTATTTTTTGCTTAAACCGCATTTCGGAACAGAAACGGTATCGTGGGTTTGTATTTTGGGAGCAGCACCTTTTGCGGCTCTCGGCTTTGTGAAATACAACGGAATGACTGCTGAGAAGTTTATATGGGCTTGGGTTAAGTCCGAATTTCTTATGCCAAAGAAGTTGGTGTTTCACTCAACGAATACTTACTACGAACTTATGAAACCGACAATCGAACAAAAACAAAAGGAGGCATACAAGAACAATGATTAAAACCCTTACAAACCTGCTAAAGCAGGATAAAGAAAAGTTTGTAGTTCCAAAGGGCGTACAGGACTGTATCCCTATTACCGCTATTTATGATGATGGCATTTTCCGTGTTGGAAAGGACAAATATTCAAAGTCTTTTAAGTTCACGGATATTAACTATTCCGTTGCAAGTCGTGAAGATAAGGAAGCGATGTTCCTTGAGTATTCGGAACTTCTTAACTCTCTTGATAGCGGTGCAACTACAAAACTGACAATCAACAACAGACGGCTTAACCGTTTGGATTTTGAAAAAACAATCCTTATTCCCGAAACCGGAGATGACCTTGATGTTTACAGAGAAGAATATAACAAAATGCTTCTTGATAAGGCAACCGGTGCAAACGCAATCGTTCAGGATAAGTATGTAACTATCTCTATCAATAAAAAGAGTGTTGAGGACGCAAGAACATATTTTGCCCGTGTGGGTGCGGATTTGATTGCTCACTTTTCAAGGCTCGGAAGCAAATGCGTGGAGCTTGAAACAGATGAGCGACTTCGTATTGTTCACGACTTCTTCCGTGTGGGAGAAGAAACCGCTTATCACTTCGATATTAAGGAAACCCGAAAGAAGGGACACGATTTCAAGGACTATGTTTGCCCCGACACAATGGAATTTGAAAAGGACTATTTCAAGATGGGCGACCGTTACGGACGAGTGCTTTTTCTTCGTGAGTACGCTTCGTATATCAAGGATAGTATGGTAACTGACCTTACCGATTTGAACCGTAACCTTATGATGTCCATTGATATTGTACCTGTGCCAACAGATGAAGCGGTGCGTGAAGCCGAAAGCAGACTTCTCGGTGTAGAAACCAATATCACCAACTGGCAGAGAAAGCAAAATCAAAACAACAACTTTTCCGCTACCGTTCCCTATGATATGGAACAGCAGAAAAAGGAAATGAAAGAGTTCCTTGATGACCTCACCACTCGTGATCAGCGAATGATGTTCGCTGTACTCACGCTGGTTCATACTGCGGACAGTAAAAAGCAGCTTGATGATGACACCGAAGCGTTGCTTACGGTAGCAAGACAGAACTTGTGTCAGTTTGCCGTTTTGAAATATCAGCAGCCGGACGGACTGAATACCGCAATGCCGTTTGGCACACGCAAGATTGACGCATTCAGAACGCTTACAACCGAAAGCCTCGCAGTCTTTATTCCATTCAAGGTTCAGGATATTTACCACGAAAACGGTATTTACTACGGTCAGAATGTAATCAGCAAAAATATGATAATTGCCGACCGCAGGCAGCTACTCAACGGTAATTCCTTTATCCTCGGCGTATCCGGTGGCGGTAAGTCATTTGCGGCAAAGGGAGAGATTGAAAACATTATTCTTTCTTCCGACGCCGATGTAATAATTATCGACCCGGAGCGAGAATATTCACAGCTCGTAAAGGCTCTCGGCGGTGAAATTATCAATATTTCCGCTACTTCTCCGAGCCACATTAACGCTATGGATATGAACAAGGAATACGGCGACGGTGCAAATCCGGTTATCTTGAAATCTGAGTTCATTATGTCCCTTTGTGAACAGCTTATCGGCGGTACAAATCTCGGTGCAAAGCAGAAGTCAATCATTGACCGTTGTACCGCAAGTGTGTACCGAGATTATCAGCAGAGAGGTTATACCGGTACTGTTCCTACTTTGCAGGACTTCCGAGCAGAACTTCTCAAACAGGACGAGCCGGAAGCAAAAGAGATTGCTCTTGCTATTGAGTTGTTTACCAACGGCTCACTCAACACTTTTGCAAAGCCGACCAATGTGGATACGCACAATCGCCTTATCTGCTATGATATTCTTGACCTCGGCAAGCAGCTTATGCCTATCGGTATGCTTGTCGTCCTCGACAGCATTTTGAACCGCATTACGCAGAACAGAGCAAAAGGTAAACAGACCTTTATCTTCATTGATGAGATTTATCTTCTGTTCCAACACGAGTATTCCGCTAACTTCCTTTTCACTTTGTGGAAGCGAGTAAGAAAGTACGGTGCTTACGCAACGGGTATTACGCAGAATGTTGACGACCTTTTACAGAGCCACACCGCAAGAACAATGCTTGCAAACAGCGAGTTCTTGATTATGCTCAATCAGGCTTCTACCGACCGTTTGGAACTTGCAAAGTTGCTTAATATCTCCGACCGTCAGCTTTCGTATATCACTAATGTTGACGCAGGACACGGACTTATTAAGGTGGGCAGTTCGCTTGTGCCGTTTGCAAACAGGTTCCCGAAGAATACGAAGCTTTACAAGTTAATGACAACCAAACCGGGCGAGGGTGTATAATTTTTTTCAAAAAACTATTGACTCTTACGCAGCGTAATAGTTTATGCTATAATTACCACGAGGAGATGATAGAGATGATGACTGTTAATAAGGTTAGCAAACTTACCGGCGTCAGTATCCGAACCTTGCAGTATTATGACAAGATTGGATTGCTGCATCCGGCGGAACACACAGAAGCTGGTTACCGATTGTATGACGATACAGCTTTGGAACGCTTGCAACAAATTCTACTGTTTCGAGAACTTGAATTTTCGCTCAAGGAGATTCAAGCAATTCTGCAAAGTCCGGACTTTGACAGAGATAAGGCATTGGAACAGCAAATTGAGTTGCTATCCTTGAAAAAAGAACATTTAGAGAACCTTATCACCTTCACTCGTGGATTAAAACAAGTTGGAGGAACAAATATGGATTTCAGCGCATTTAACACAAAAAAGATGGAAGAATACGCCACAAAAGCAAAGGAACAATGGCAGCACACCGACGCCTATCAGGAATTTTCAGAAAATAGCAAAGGGCGTTCTAAAGAAGCGGAGGAAGCACTTGCCCGTGGAATGATGACGATTTTTGCGGATTTTGGCAAGCATAAGAATAATGACCCCGCTTCTGAAGAAGTACAAGCTTTAGTTAAGCGCCTGCAAGCATATATCTCGGAAAACTATTATCACTGCACTTCCGAGATTCTGAATGCTTTGGGTGCGATGTACGGTGCCGGTGGCGAGTTCACTGAGAATATTGATAAAGCCGGTGGCAAAGGAACTGCTGAGTTTGCCGAGCGTGCAATCTCCATCTACTGCAAATAAACAATAACGGTAATTAACTTATCATCAATACCAAACTGGGCGAGGGTGCATAACCCTTGCACCATTTTTATTCAAGAAAGGAAACGCTTATGAAAAATAAAATCTATATTGCTTTAATCTGTGCTTTCAGCATTTTGCTTGCCGTCAGTTCCGGATTTCTTATCAAGCACTATATTGACTCCGAAAAACAGGCGGAGATGTACGATAATTTGATTGAAACCGTTGAGAAAACAGATACCGAAAAGGATACAATGACATATTCGCAGGATAAGTCTTTCTTGTCGGACTATCAGGACTTGTACCTGCAAAACAATGATATGGTGGGTTGGATAAAGATTGAGGACACCAAAATAAATTATCCTGTTATGCAGTCAAAGAATAATCCGAATTTTTATTTGAAACACGGTTTTGACAAGGCATACACCGATTATGGTTGCCCCTATGTTCAGGAAAACTGCGATGTTGATATTCCGTCGGACAACCTCATTATCTACGGTCATAATATGAAGGACAGTTCGATGTTTTCGGGGCTTATGAAGTACACAGATAAATCTTTTGGGGAAAGCCATAAGATTATTCGTTTCGATACTTTAACCGAGAAATGCGACTATGAAGTTATCGCTGCATTTAAGACGGTGGTATATACCGACAGCCCCGAAAGTTTCAAATACTATAAGTTCGTCAATGCAGATACGGCAGATGAATTTAATGCGTATATTGCCAAGTGCAAAGAACTTGCCTTGTATGATACGGGAGTAACCGCAGAATACGGCGACAAATTGATTACGCTTTCCACCTGTGAGTATTCCCGAAACAACGGAAGATTGGTTGTTGTTGCAAAGAAAATAGCCGAATAAGGAGGAATGAACCTTGTATGATTAGTTTCATAAATTTAGCGGTATTGTTTGCGGCTAAGGTTGCGGACAACGCCCTAAGTACAACAAAAACAATATTGGTACAGAGAAGTCGGTGGATACTTGCAGGCATTGCGGTTATCATATCCGACTTCATTTATTTTTGGATAACAAAAAGAGTTGTCTCTGCAAACAACGAGATTGCAATGCTTGTTGTTGCCGTTGCGGGCGGTATCGGTTGTTCTCTTGCCTGCTTTATTAACGAGAAAATGTCAAAGGACAGAACCTATGTGAATGTGATTATGTCCGACGACCTTGAAGAAATGAAGCGTTTGCGAGATTTTCTTGCAAAGCACCACATCACGAATGTTGCAAGTGACAGCTACACCCTTGACTGGAATGCAAAGACAATCTCTATAACCGCTTATCCCGAAACAAAAGCAGAAAGCCGATTGATTAACGAGTTTATTGCCGACAGCTCGACAAAATTCAAAAGAGTTATTCAACCGGCTTAGAAAGGAGGTTCAGCGTGGCTGATATAAAGACAAGAGATACCGTCAAAGGCACGATAAAGACCTTGGATAAAGCAACGGTCGCCGGTCAGAAAATGAAAGAGGCATATATCGCCACAAAAGAGAAAGCGGAACGCTCTGTCAATGCCAATGAAAACACGGCAGAAGAATATGCTGCCGACAAAGTGCAATCCGGTATTGATGAAATCTCCCACGATGCTGTTTATGCCTTTGATAAAGCCGGTCGAAAAGGAGTCAGAGAAACCAAACGGAATATTCAATCCGCCAAAGACGGCTTTCAGCGTTTTAAACAGCAGCGAGCCGAACAGTCATTGAGAAAACAGACTGCACAGAATACTAATTCTGCGATTAAGACTGTTGATACGACTGAAAAGACGATTAAGCAATCGGCAACTTCTTCGGGCAAGAAAACAATTAAATTTGCCGGGAAAGAAGCCGCAAAAACAACGCAGAAATCCGTTAAGACCGCCGAGAAGACTGCAAAAGCTGCGATAAAGACAAGCCAACAGACAGCGAAAGCCGCACAGAAAACAGCACAAGCCACGGTTAAGACTTCGCAGAAAGCGGCACAGGCGGCTAAGGCAACCGCCAAAGCAACGGCAACTGCTGTAAAAGCAGCAGCCAAAGCTACCGTTGCCGCAGTAAAGGCGATTATAGCGGCAGTAAAAAGTCTTGTTGCTGCAATAGCAGCCGGAGGTTGGGTTGCCGTTGTTGTGATTATAATCTTATGCCTTGTGGGGCTAATTGCCAGTTCTGTTTACGGCATTTTCTTTTCAGGGGAAGATTCCGGTACGGGAATGTCAATGCAGACTGTTGTGCAAGAAATCAATCAAGAATACGATGACCGATTAGAACAAGAAAAGAACTCTGTAAGTTATGATGTTCTGGAAATGAGCGGAAGCAGAGCTGTATGGAAAGAAGTTCTTGCGGTCTATTCCGTTAAAGTGAATACAAACACCGATAATCCGATGGAGGTTGCTACGGTTGACGAAACCAAGAAGCAACTGCTGTCGGATATTTTTTGGGAGATGAACAGTATTTCTTCCCGAACCGAAACGAAATCCCATACCGAAATTGAAGAAAGCGATGACGGACACGGAAATATCGTTGAAACTGAGAAAACCGTAACCGAGACATTCCTATATATTACGGTATCCCATAAGACCGTGGATGAAATGGCGACTGCCTACGGCTTTAATCAAGAACAGAAAGATTATCTTGCCGAGCTTTTGAAAGATGAAAACAATCAGCTTTGGTCGCAAGTTCTTTACGGTATCGGTTACAGCGATGACCAAATCGTATCGGTTGCCTTGTCGCAAGTTGGAAATGTCGGAGGTCAGCCTTACTGGTCTTGGTATGGATTTGACTCTCGTGTGGAATGGTGTGCTTGCTTTGTTTCTTGGTGTGCTAATGAGTGCGGATATATTGACGCCGGTATTATCCCGAAATATGCCGGTTGTGTAAACGGCGCTCAATGGTTCAAAGACCGAGGACAATGGGCTGACCGTAATTATGAGCCTGCGCCCGGAACAATCATTTTCTTTGACTGGGAGGGCGATGGAGAAACCGACCACACAGGCATTGTGCAAAAATGCGAGAGCGGAATTGTTTATACCGTTGAGGGTAATTCCGGTGATGCTTGCAGACAAAGACAATACGCAGTCGGTAGCAGCAGTATCTACGGATACGGTATCCCGGCGTATTAAAAAAGATGGCTGCTCGTTTGAGTAGCCATCGAGTACATATTAACTTTCAAAATCATAATTTCCAAAATTGATGATGTTTAAGCCTTTTTTCTTCGCTCTTTCATAAGTCTTTGCGGCTCCGCCCCATCCGTGATTAACATAGCATATAGCGTAGTTTGCGTTATCCACCATAAATTTGTTTCTTGCAGGAATGGCGGCTTTGAAGTAATATTTTTCAAAGCCATCGGGATATATTATCGAATCGAACAACTCTTGATTATATACATTGAAAGACAGGTAAGGGATAACGAGATAGTTATTTATGTTAGGATATTGCTTTTTGACTTCATAAACACAACGACCACATAAACGGTCAAATCCGCCTTGTCCTCCACTTAAAAAATCAGTAACGCCTTTATCTATAAGTGAAACAATGGCTTCTTTAATCTGTTCACTTGTTACTCCGTAGCATTCATTATGCCCTATAAATACAGCAGTATTTTCTTTACTCATACTATACCATCACCCCGTGTTTAATACAGTATAGCATAAAAAAGTTAAAAATCATTACTAATAGTTATTATGACTTCCGTTTAGTGTGTGTATGTTTAGGGAAACGCAATCTATACTATTAGTGATAGAAACACACCAAGGGGGGTGATGAGATGAAACTCGCTACAATCGGTAAAAATATCAGAAAATATCGACTGATGAAAAAATTACGCCAAGAAGATTTAGCGGAGAAAGCAGGGTTGACTACTAACTATATTGGTATGGTAGAAAGAGGCGAGAAAATCCCGTCCCTTGAAACTTTTATAAATATACTCAACGCATTGGGCGTATCGGCTGATATGGTTTTGAGTGAGGTTTTGGACACCGGATACACAGTCAAGAATTCAATGCTGAATGAGAAACTTGAAAAGCTCACTCCCGAAGATAGAAACAGAATATATGAAGTGTTAGATACGCTCATAAAACAATCAAAGCAAATACTTCCGTAAATTACAAGGCTCGCCGTTATCAGCGGGCTTTTTTGTTTTTGCTTACGCTGATGAAGGGTGATAAGGTTGTCAAGTTTGGCAAAAAACGAGGATAACTGTTCCCGTTCTTCTGCTTGTGTTGGTATCTGAATTACAATGTCTGCCATTACATTATTCATCAGTTTTGGATTGCCAACATAAGACACATATCCCTTTGCTACACTGTTCAAGGCTTCAGCTATCATCTGATTAGCCTTTACTTCATTTGAGAGCAAAACCCCACAAACATTGGTACAATAAAACTTTCCGGCTCTATAATTAACTGTTCCGGCGTTTGCGCCATCAGTTGTCCAAGTAATTGCATCTTCATAAAGATAGTCTTTGTAGTATCCCATCAACCCTTTATCTTTGGTCTGTGAAGAATAGACCGGATAAGGCTTTTCGTCTATTTTCGTCGTTTCTGTTTGTGTCGCCGCAAGAACATACCCACGGGTAACTCTAAACAGTTCTGAAACCTTACGCTGTTCCCAAGTAATAGACCGTTGACTTTGGACAGCGTAAAATTCGGATTTTACATTTACGCTGATGAAGGGTGATAAGGTTGTCGAGCTGCTGAAAATAACCGCCTATTTTTATCTGCTCGGCTGTTGTCGGTATTTTGACCTCAGCATTTTTAATATTGTCTGAGTTAAGAGATTCAAATGTTGAGCCGCAGGAAAGTGTTTTCCAAAAACCGTCTGCATCCATTTTTACGAGCAGTTGATAAATAAATTCATTTCCTTTAATTGCAGCAACACCACGCCCGATTACCGCATTATAAGCGGTTTTTCCCATTGCTCCAGCCGGAGCACGGACACTCATTATTAAGTCACCTGCATCTGCTTTCTTGGTAATTTGAGTTGTCCAAATGCGAGGGCAAACCAAGCCGTTTTGCAAATCGGCATTACCTTGAACAAGGATATAATCGCTTGGCTCATCCGAATAGGTACTACCATCCGGCGATTGCCCCATAGTTATTTGTACGACATCACCGAGCTTACGCTGTTCCCAAGAAAGTCCGAAAAGATGCTATTTCAAATTAGGTTTCAACAAGGCTCAAAAGTTTGAAAAAGCAAACTTAAATTTGATTTGCTGACCTTATATTGAAAAATTCGGATTTATATGATATAATAAAATCACTTACACTTTGACAGAAAAAGAGGTGCAACAAAATGGCTGTTAGTTATAAAAAATTATGGCATATTCTTGTTGACAGGGATATGAAGAAAAAAGATTTAGAAGCCTTAGCAGGATTAAGCCATTATACAATGAGCAAAATGAGCAGAGATGAAAATGTAACTACCGAGGTGCTTGGCAAAGTATGTGCTGCTCTTGATTGTAAGGTTGAAGATATTATAGATTTTATTCCGGATGATAATGTCTGAGCCCGTTTTATGGGGCAGCCATCAGATTATACTTTATTGTAGGGCAAATATCAGATAAGATTAAAATAACTAAAAAACAATACGGAGGTTTGCTATGAATAAGCAACAATTAGCCGCAAAAATTTGGGAGTCTGCAAATAAAATGCGTTCCAAAATAGAAGCAAATGAATATAAAGACTATATTTTAGGCTTTATTTTCTATAAATTCCTTTCTGAAAAAGAAGTTAAATATCTGAAAGCAAACGATTGGACTGACGAGTATCTTCCTGAATTGACAGAAGAAGATACAGACACGGTTGTAAGTATTCAGAAAAACTTGGGATACTTTATTTCTTATGATAACTTATTTTCAACTTGGCTTGCAAAAGGCAGTGATTTCAGCGTGCAAGATGTTCGTGATGCTCTTTCTGCATTTAGCCGTTTGATAAATCCGACACACAAGAAAGTGTTTGAGGGTGTATTCGATACTCTGCAAACCGGTCTTTCTAAATTGGGAGATAGTGCAGCTTCGCAGTCAAAGTCTATCAGTGAGCTTATTCAGCTTATAAAAGATATTCCTATGGACGGCAAGCAGGGCTATGATGTACTTGGTTTTATTTATGAATATTTGATTGAGAAGTTTGCAGCAAATGCAGGCAAAAAAGCAGGCGAGTTTTATACTCCGCACGAAGTATCTTTGCTTATGTCCGAGATAGTTGCAAATCACTTAAAAGACAGGGATAAAATCGAAATATTTGACCCTACAAGTGGTTCGGGTTCATTACTTATCAATATCGGTAAAAGCGCATCAAAGTACATTGAAGGCGAAAACAAGGTGAAATATTATGCTCAGGAACTGAAGCAGAATACATACAACCTTACTCGAATGAATTTGGTTATGCGTGGTATTGAAGCAGATAATATAGTTACAAGAAACGGAGACACCTTGGAAGATGACTGGCCGTATTTCGATGAAAACGACCCGACAGGAACATACAATCCGCTTTATGTTGACGCAGTAGTTTCCAACCCCCCGTATTCGCAGGCTTGGAATCCGGCAGATAAAGATACCGACCCTCGCTATGCCGGTTACGGACTTGCACCGAAAGGAAAGGCTGATTATGCCTTCTTGCTTCACGACCTTTATCACATTAAGCCTGACGGCATTATGACTATTGTACTTCCTCACGGTGTTTTGTTCCGTGGCGGTGAAGAAGGCGAAATTCGTAAAAATTTAATTGAAAAGAATAAGATTGACACAATTATAGGTTTGCCTGCAAACATCTTTTACGGCACAGGCATTCCGACAATCATTATGGTGTTGAAGCAAAAAAGAACGAATACAGATATTCTTATTGTGGATGCCTCAAAGGGATTTATTAAAGAGGGTAAGAACAATAAGTTGAGAGCTTCCGACATTAAACGAATTGTCGATGTTGTAACACGGAGAGAAAGTGTGGACAAGTTCTCACGAGTTGTCAGCCGTGATGAAATCAGAGAAAATGATTATAACCTTAATATTCCGAGATATGTGGACTCCTCCGAAGCGGCAGAGTCTTGGGATATATTTGCGTCAATGTTCGGCGGACTTCCAATATCTGAAATTGATGAACTCAAAGAATATTGGGCTGCTTTCCCGGCGCTTCGTTCAGATTTGTTTGAAAACACCTCTGCCGAGTATTGCAAATTAGTCGCAGATGATGTAAAAAGGGCGATTAAAGAGCATAACGATGTAAAGAATTTTGAAAACAAGTTCAAAACTGCATTTGCCGATTTTGACTCGTATTTATATGACGAGTTGATTGAAAAAATGGAAAGCCTTAGCATATCTAAGACTGAGGAATTTTTATCAAAAAATATTTTTTCTCGAATGACTGATATTCCTTTGGTTGACAGGTATGAAGCATATCAACTTCTTGATGATGATTGGTCTAAAATTGCTGTTGATTTGGAAATTATCCAAACAGAAGGTTTCAAAGCAACTAAAATTGTTGACCCTAATATGGTGGTTAAGAAAAAAGGCAATACCGAGCAGGAAGTACAAGAAGGTTGGAAAGGTCATATTATACCATTTGACCTTATTCAAAACACATTACTCGCTTCTGATAAACAATCTTTGGCTGAGAAAGAAAACAGACTTTCTGAAATTGCTTCTGAATATGAAGAAATTCTCGACACTCTTTCTGAGGAAGAAAAGGAAGAAGATTTCGTAAATGAGGACAGTTGGGTATTTGCAGAAGTCAAAAAGTCTATTAAATCCGATAGCTTTGAGGCTGAAACAAAAGATAAACTCAAAGCTGTTTTGGAACTTAACACAGAGGAAAAGGATTTGAAGGCTTCAATTAAGCGTGATAGTGCATTGCTTGAAGAAAAGACAAAAGACACTATTGAAGGTTTGTCGGATGAAGAAGTTATTGAACTTCTCAAAGACAAGTGGATAAAACCGCTTATTGATAATCTTATGCAGTTGCCTAACACTATCGTAAGCAAATTGGTTGCCAAAATTGAAGCACTTGCAAAGAAATATGAAACTACCTTTGCAGAGGTTGAAAATCAAATTGAAGAAACCGAACAATCACTTTCATCAATGATAAATGACCTTGAAGGCAGTGAATTTGATATGCTTGGATTGGCAGAACTGAAAAAATTGCTTGGAGGTAGTGCAAAATGACGAAAAAAACAGACACTCCGGCAATCAGATTTAAGGGGTTTAGTGACACTTGGGAACAGCGTAAGTTGGGAGAAGTGATGAATGTTACTTCTGTAAAGCGAATTCATCAATCGGACTGGACAGACTATGGAATACGCTTTTTGCGAGCAAGAGATATTGTATCCGCTTATAAAAATGAAGAGCCTGACGACTACCTATACATATCCAAAGAGAAGTACGATGAGTACAGTTCAATATCGGGAAAAGTTAGCATTGGAGATATGCTCGTAACAGGTGTCGGTACAATCGGAGTGCCGTATTTAGTGGAAAATTCCGAACCTTTATACTTCAAAGATGGAAACATAATATGGTTTCAAAACGAAGATAAGGTCTTTGGAAAATTCTTGTTTTACTCTTTTGCTGGTAAGTCAATTCAAGATTTTATAACAGAGTCGGCAGGTATTGGGACGGTAGGTACATATACTATTGAAAGTGGCAAAAAGACGCCTATATCACTGCCCAACAAGGAAGAACAAGAGCGTATCGGTTTATTCTTTGCAAACCTTGACCACCTTATCACCCTTCATCAGCGTAAGTATGAAAAGTTGCACAATATCAAAAAATCTATGCTTGAAAAAATGTTCCCGAAAAATGGCTCAAATGTACCCGAAATTCGTTTTAAGGGATTTACTGAAGCTTGGGAACAGCGTAAGTTCTCAGAATTGGTTCAAATAGAACGAGGCGGTTCACCAAGACCAATTGACGATTTCATAACGGATGCACCAAATGGGTTGAACTGGGTTAAGATTGGTGATGCTCCAACACAAGGAAATTACATAACCAAAACCGCTGAGAAAATTCGACCCGAAGGGCTGTCTAAAACGAGAGAAGTTCATCCGGGTGACTTAATTCTTTCCAACTCTATGAGTTTCGGAAAGCCCTATATAATGGGCATTGATGGCTGTATTCACGACGGTTGGTTGCTCATAAGAAATACCTATGGGGTCTTTGACTTAACTTTCCTTTGTCATCTACTTGGTACACCACAAATGCTTAGCCAGTATAGGTCACTTGCTGCTGGTAGCACAGTAAATAATCTTAATAAAGAACTTGTGGGAAACACATATGTAACTATTCCAAGTATAACCGAACAGCGAGTTTTGGGCGCTTACTTGGAGCAACTTGACAACCTTATCACCCTTCATCAGCGTGAGTTAGAAAAGCTTCAAAATATCAAGAAATCTATGCTCGAAAAGATGTTTGTTTAGGAGGAAAAGAGAAAATGAAAAAAATAACTTTATATCACGGTACTCCTGACAAAATTGTAGTGCCTACATTCGGCAAAGGCGAGGAAAAACACGACTACGGACGAGGATTTTATCTTACTGAAAGCATAGACCTTGCAAAAGAATGGGCAGTATGCCGTCCAAATGAGTTAAATGGATATGTTCATCAATATGAACTTGATACAGAAGGACTTGAAATTTTGGATTTTCAAGAAAAAGGTGTCCTTGCGTGGCTTGCAGAACTTATGAAACACAGAGACGCAGCCGACTCAAAGCGTTACCGTATGCTTGCAAAGAAATTTATTGCAAAATACGGTGTAGATACCGACAAGTACGATGTTATCAAAGGTTGGAGAGCAAACGCCTCATATTTCTATATCGCAAAGGAATTTGTAAGAGACAATATCGATATGGATATTCTTGAGGAATTACTTTCTCTCGGCGGTTTAGGTATTCAGTATTGTATAAAGTCTGAACTTGCTTATTCCAAACTGTACGAAGTGGCAGACGGCTTACAAACTGTTGAATACACAGAGTTTAACGAAAAGTACAATCAGCGAGACATTACCGCAAGGCAGAAAATGCGTGAACTTGTTGATTCCGACGCCAATCGAGTAACAAAAGTATTTAGCACACTTTTTGAGGAGTGATGATTATGAGAGCCTATTCACAGGATTATTTGAATGATGTGGTAGAAAATCAGGGTAAGCTCTTTGACTTTGTTGCTCAAACTTATCCCGATAAAGATACCGAGGATTTTATCAAGACTTATATGACAAGCAAAACACGAAAAAGTATTGACGAGGCAAAGGCCTATGTCAATACAATGGACGCCAAAGAATTGTGGAAATACTTTACCGAAACAGAAAAGTATTCCTTGAAGTCCGGCAAGGCTCTTGACGGCTTTATGCCTGACTGGATTGGCGAGTTTTATGCTTACTATCAATGGTATTACAACATTCCGAGTACCGAGGTGCTGAAAAAGATACCGCTTGATTTCATAAAAAAAGCATACTACGGTTTGCACGACTTGGAACTTGATTTGGCAGTGCAAAAAGTCGGTGAAGTGTAATGAATATTGTTTGCTTTCACAATCCCGATGAAGATAACGGCTATTTGAGCAATTGGTATCCGTCATCTTTTACGGTGGACGGTGTAGCGTTTTCTTCGATGGAACAATTTATGATGTATCGCAAAGCAATCTGCTTTGGAGATGAAGCGGTAGCAGCTCAAATCTTATCAACAAGTGATGTTGCCAAAATCAAATCACTTGGCAGGCAGGTATCAAACTACGATGAGAGTATGTGGAACGGCATTCGTCAAATTGTGGTTTACGAGGGGCTTTTGGCAAAGTTCTCACAAAACGAGGAGCTAAAAGCAAAACTTAAAGTAACAGGAAATGCTGTTTTGGCAGAGTGTGCCGTAAAAGACCGTATTTGGGGCATCGGTTTGTCAATGAAAGACCCTGATAGACTAAATAAAGCTAAATGGAATGGTCAAAATCTGCTTGGATATGCCCTTATGATGGTGCGTGAACGCTTGCAATAGGATTATTCTTGGGAACAGCGTAAGCTCGGAGAACTTGCGTTATTCAATCCTAAAGATGAGCTGCCTCAAACATTTGAATATGTCGATTTGGAGTCTGTTGTTGGCACAGAGATGTTGTCGCATAGGACTGAGGTAAAGTCATCTGCTCCATCAAGAGCACAGCGACTTGCTAACACCGGGGATCTATTCTATCAGACTGTGCGTCCATATCAAAAGAACAATTATCTTTTTGAAAAGCCCGATAATAACTATGTTTTTTCGACTGGATACGCACAAATGCGTCCCTATGTTGACGGGTATTTTCTGCTCAGCCTTGTTCAGAGCGAACGCTTCGTAAAGGTTGTTTTGGATAACTGCACAGGAACAAGTTATCCTGCAATAAATGCGAATGATTTGGCTGAGATTGAGGTGGCTGCACCATCGGATGAGAGCGAAGCACAAAAGATTGGCGCAATATTTCGTAGCATAGACAACCTTATCACCCTTCATCAGCGTGAGTTATATAAATATTTAAGATACCGAATTTTGAAAGTTAGGAGGAAATCGTAATGATTTTTAATAAAGAGTCAGATTTTGAAGAGGCTTTAATTAAAATTCTGTCCGAAAAAGGATGGGAAAAAGAAGTTCTTAAAAACTACTCTGAACAAGATTTGCTGCGAAATTGGGCTAATATTCTTTTTGAAAATAACAGAGATATTGACAGACTGAATGATTATCCTCTGACTGATAGCGAAATGCAGCAAATCTTAGAGCAAATAGAAGCTCTCAGAACACCGTTAAAATTAAATGGCTTTATTAACGGCAAAAGTGTGTCTATTGTCAGAGATAATCCTGATGATAAACTACATCTTGGAAAGGAAGTAAGTCTCAAAATTTATGACCGCAGAGAAATTGCCGCCGGTCAAAGCAGATACCAGATTGTTCAGCAACCCAAGTTTCCTACAAAGTCAAAACTGTTAAATGACCGTCGAGGAGATTTGATGTTGCTTATTAACGGTATGCCAGTTATTCACATAGAACTCAAAAAAAGCGGCATTCCGGTGAGTCAGGCTTATAACCAAATTGAAAAATATTCTCACGAGGGTATATTCAGCGGATTATTTTCTTTGGTTCAAATTTTTGTCGCAATGGAACCAAACGAGGCTGTTTACTTTGCAAATCCGGGACCGGACGGTAAATTTAACCCGGATTATTATTTCCATTGGGCAGATTTTAATAATGAGCCTATTAACGAGTGGGATAAAGTGGCTTCTACTCTTTTGTCTATACCTATGGCACATCAGCTTATCGGATTTTATACAGTCGCCGACGATTCTGACGGTGTACTTAAAGTAATGCGTAGCTATCAGTATTTTGCGGCAAGTGCAATTTCCGATAAAGTTGCAAAAGCAAAATGGGAGGGCAATAATCAGCTTGGCGGATATGTTTGGCATACAACCGGTTCCGGTAAAACAATGACAAGTTTTAAGTCCGCTCAGTTGATTGCAAGCTCGAAGGATGCCGATAAGGTTATATTCCTTATGGACAGAATTGAACTTGGCACTCAGTCACTTAAAGAGTATCGTGGCTTTGCAGACGAAAATGAGTCTGTACAAGCAACTGAAAACACCAATGTGCTTATAACTAAACTTAAAAGTAGCAATCCGGCAGACACACTTATCGTTACTTCCATTCAGAAAATGAGTAATATTAAAGATGAAGCTGGTGGATTGAATGCTCGTGATATTGAACTTATCAGCGATAAACGCATTGTTTTTATTGTGGATGAAGCTCATCGCTCAACTTTCGGCGATATGTTGCTTACAATAAAAAATACTTTCCCGAAAGCAATGTTCTTTGGGTTTACAGGTACACCAATTCAAGATGAAAACCAAAAGAAAAAGAATACTACAAGCACAGTATTCGGCAATGAGTTGCACCGATACAGCATTGCAGACGGAATTAGAGACAAGAATGTTCTTGGCTTTGACCCGTATAAAGTATTAACTTTCAAAGATAAAGATGTGCGAAAAGTTGTTGCTTTGGAAAAAGCCAAAGCTCAAACTGAGGAAGAAGCGATTTCCGACCCGGTTAAAAGTAAGATATTCTACAAATATATGGACGCAAATCAAGTCGGAATGGTTGGACATTTTGACGCAAAAGGCGATTATATAAAGGGTATCGAAGATTATATTCCGAATGTTCAATACACAACAGACGAACATACTACAATAGTGGTTAAGGATATTCTTGAAAATTGGGTAACATTAAGTCACAACAGCAAGTTCCACGCTATTTTTGCTACAAGTAGCATTCCGGAAGCAATTGACTATTATAGATTGTTCAAAGAAATGAAGCCGCACCTCAAGGTTACGGCATTGTTTGACCCAAGTATTGATAATAACGGCGGAGTTCAGTTCAAAGAGGACGGACTTGTGGAAATTATCTCTGATTATAACGAACAGTATGGTCAAGAATTTTCTATTCCCACATTTGCAAAAATGAAAAAGGATATTGCCGCCCGACTTGCCCATAAGAAACCTTATGAGCGAATAGCAAATGAACCTGCAAAGCAAATCGATTTGCTTATTGTTGTTGACCAAATGCTTACGGGTTTTGACTCAAAGTGGATTAACACTTTATATATGGACAAGGTGCTTCAATATGAGAATATAATTCAGGCATTTTCTCGCACGAACCGCCTGTTCGGACCCGATAAGCCGTTTGGAACCATTCGCTATTATCGCAAACCTCATACAATGGAGCGTAACATCAATGCTGCTGTGAAATTGTACTCAGGTGACCGACCGCTTGGATTATTTGTTCAGCACCTTATAGACAACTTAAAGCAGATGAATGAGCTTTTTGAAAGCATTACTGATTTGTTTGCTGACTCCGGAATTGAAAATTTTGAAAAATTGCCGGATGATACATCGGCTTGCAGAAAGTTTGCAAAGGATTTCAATGAATTTAACAGCTATTTGGAAGCAGCTAAAATCCAAGGCTTCAAATGGAATGTCCTTTCGTATGTGGACGAAGAAACCGGCGAGGTTATCGATGTTACCATAGATGAGAATACATATTTGATTTTGGTTTTAAGGTATAAAGAATTAACCGGAGGCGGCGGTGACACCGGAGGCGATGATGTTCCTTATGACCTTGCGGGATATATAACGGAGATTGATACCGGCTTAATCGACGCTGACTATATGAACTCAAAATTTGATAAGTATATTAAGTTGTTGAGTGTCGAAGGAACAACTAAAGAAGCTATTGAACAAGCTGAAACGGAGTTGCATAAAACATTTGCTACACTTTCTCAAGAAGAACAGAAGTACGCAAACATCTTTTTGCACGATATTCAAAGAGGTGATGTTAAAGTTGCCGAAGGTAAATCGTTAAGAGATTATATTAACGAGTATTTGTCAAAAGCGAGAAACGACCAAATTCACAGAATTTCCGTTGCCATTGGTGTTGATGAGAATATGCTTAGAAATGTTATGGGATTGAAACTTAACGAAAACAACCTCAACGAATTTGGCAGATATGACGAGTTGAAAAAAACAGTCGATAAGGCAAAGGCAAAGGAATATTTTGAAAAAGTCGAAGGAACTAAAATAATTCCGCCCAAGGTTAATGTTAAAGTTGACAAATTACTTCGAGATTTTATTATCAATGGTGGTTATGAAATCCAAATGCCAACAGAAGATGAATAATTAAACATTATTTTAGGAGTCAAGGGCTTTCCCTTGGCTCCTATTTTATATTACTTGGGAACAGCGTAAGTTGACTGAGTTTGTCGAGTTCTTTTCAGGATTAACTTATACGCCTAATGATGTTCAAGAAAATGGAACTCTTGTGCTTCGTTCATCTAATGTAAGCAACGGTGAAGTTGTCGATGCAGATAATGTCTATGTAAATCCGCAAGTTGTTAATTCTGAGAATGTTAAAGTCGGCGATATAGTTGTTGTTGTTCGTAATGGCTCTCGTTCACTCATCGGAAAACACGCACAAATTAAGGCTTTTATGCCCAACACGGTAATCGGAGCGTTTATGACTGGTATTCGTTCGGAATGTCCAGAGTTTACAAATGCTTTACTTAATACTTCAAGATTTGAAGAAGAAATCGCAATGAATATGGGAGCAACAATCAACCAAATCACGGGATATATGTTTTCCAAAATGGAATTCAAAGTGCCGTGTTTGGACGAACAAAAGAAAATAGGCGAATATTTTGAAAAGCTTGATAACCTTATCACCCTTCATCAGCGTAAGCCTAATATTTATACAGGAGGATATTATGCTGAATAATATAAACAAAACAGACTTATTTTACGATTATTATACTCAATGGATTACGGTCTATAAGGAAGGGGCGATAAGGAAGGTTACAATGGATAAATATCTGCTTACGCAGTCTTGGATTAAACAATTGGCACCGGATTTGAAAGTATGCGAACTTTCAAGGATAACATACCAAAAGCTCTTGAACGATTACGCCAAGTTGCACGAGAGACAGACCACAATGGACTTTCATCATCAACTTAAAGGTGCAATTTTAGATGCGGTAGATGAGGGACTTATTGAACGAGACCCGACAAGAAAAGCTATCATTAAAGGGAAAAAACCGAGACATAAGAAGATTAAGTATCTCAATCAATTTGAGTTGCACAAATTATTGTCAGTACTGGAGCTTAACCAAGAACTTAATTGGGATTGGCTTATTTTATTAGTGGCGAAAACAGGAATGAGATTTTCGGAAGCATTAGCAATAACACCAAATGATTTCGATTTTTCGAAGCAGTCGTTATCAATTAACAAAACTTGGGATTATAAGGGCAACGGAGGCTTTATGCCAACTAAAAACCAATCTTCTGTTAGAAGAATACAGATAGATTGGCAACTGATAATTCAGTTTTCGACATTAGTTAAAGACCTGCCGCAAGATGAACCGATTTTTATTTCGGGAAAAGTATATAATTCTACCGTGAATGATATTCTTACGAGACATTGTAAGAAAGCCGGAATTCCAATAATATCAATTCACGGTTTGAGGCATACACACGCTTCACTGCTTTTGTTTGCTGGAGTATCAATAGCAAGTGTTGCACAAAGATTAGGACATTCAAGTATGACAACAACGCAAAAAACTTATCTTCATATTATTCAAGAACTTGAAAACAAGGATGTAGATTTGGTGATGCGTTCGTTATCAAGTTTGAATTGACGACAACCGCTTACGCTGATGAAGGGTGATAAGGTTGTCAAGTTGGCGAAAGAAGTCACCGATTGCCTTCTGTTCTTTCAGTGACGGAAAATCCACCGATAGTTCTTTGACAATAGTTCCGGATAGGTTTCCTTGCCCACCTTGCAGGTATGTTTCTATAATGCTATGCTTGCTTTTTCGTAGCCATTGAGCAAGGTATTCCGAGTCGTAATCCGTATGAGGTTTTATTGCTAAAATGGCTTGATTTATAGCACCTTTAAGCCTTGCTCGCCCCACTTCGCCACTTGTTGCACCATATAAAGCGTACAGAATATCGCCCACAGCCACAAGTCGTGCTGAGGAGTTTTTCAAGCCTTCTTCGGTTAGAAAGAGTTCAGTTATTTCGCTATTGATTTCTGCAGAACGAATGAATGGTATTTGTCCTCCGTAATACTCTTTGACACCTACCGAAGGCGTTCCACCAGAGTAGGATTCGCTCACTTCTCCAACCTTACGCTGTTCCCAAGAAAGAGCGGAATTTAAGGACATAAAAATGACTGTCAGATCTCATTCGAGACTTGACGGTCTTATATTTTATGATTGTATTTAAGAAAGTCGTTTCGGTGGTCTTGCTTCCGAAGTTGGTAGCCTTGCGCTATGAGCGTATCTACTTTCAAAGCAATCAGGTTGATGTCAGAACTCATTGCTCGTGCAATTTGCTGAATGTCGTAGCCGTTTTCAATGTACTCCAAAATGGTGTCATCAGGCAGCGAAGCCTGAGAAGCAAAGATATTTGCTTCATACTCCATACGGTTTTCTCGCATATCGAATATATTAAATTCTTTGAAACCACCTGCCGCAACAGCTTCTTGTCTATGAAGAATATCGTGACCGATTTCGTGCCACAATACTATCTGTTCCACGACAGGGTGCATACCGTTTTTGAGAAAGATGAAGCGGTTCTTTAATATGACCTTATATGCTCCACGCTGTTTGTCGAAGTTCCGATAGATGATATTTATGCCAAGCTCTTTTGCCACCCGGTAAGGGTTGCGAGTGCCACAGCGGTCAATGAGCCTGTTTACGATTTTTACAATCTCAGCCGTAGTGTAATATCCCAATTCGGCTCACCTCCTTGTAGGATAATTGTACCTGATATTTACCCTATAATAAAGTATAAACTAAATACTGTCCCATAAAGCGGACTTAGTTTCACTTCGAGGATTGCTCGTCTTTGCGATATTTCTTCGGGGTGTATTTTTTATTGTTCTTTTTGGCAATAAGATATGCTTCCTGAATAGCGTCAACCATCTCACGCATATCTTCGTCAGCCAATTCGCCGCCGGCAAACAGACCGGTTACTTCTGCAAGTAATTCCTGAGCCTGCTTTGCCCCTCTGCGTCCATATTTATCTTCAACCTCAGCGATAAATGCGTCATCTTCCGAAAGCAGATAGTTTACATTTTCACCGAGAGCTTCTGCCAATGCTTTATATCTTTCCATTCCTCTCGGACGAGATTTATCTTTTTCATAAGAACAGATTACACGAACGGTAACGCCTATTTTATTAGCCAACTCTTCCTGAGTAAGACCGAGTTTAGTCCTTCCGGCTTTGACTTTTTCACCGAATGTCATCTTTGTGTCCACTCCTTAATTAAGAATTTGTAGTTTAACTTCTTGTTTCCTCTTGACATTTGTACTTGAACTGCGTATAATAAGAAACAGGAAGTTGAACTACATATAGTTTACATTAAACTTCCTAAAAAGTCAAGGGGGTTCTGAAATAATGCGAAACATACTTCATTGCGATATGAATAATTTTTATGCCAGCGTTGAATGTATGCTCGACCCCACATTAAAGAAGTATCCTATTGCTGTTTGCGGTTCGGTCGAAGAACGACACGGTATTGTGCTTGCGAAGAATTACAAGGCAAAAGCATTTGATGTCAAAACGGGCGATGCAGTATGGCAAGCCAAACAGAAGTGCAAAGATTTGGTAGTAGTACCGCCACATTATGAGGAGTACATAAAATACTCAAAGCTCGCAAGAAGCGTATATGAGCGATATACAGACCAAGTTGAACCATATGGTATGGATGAGTGTTGGTTGGATATTAGTGGGACAGAGAAGATTTTCGGCTCGCCGGAAAAGGTGGCAAATGAAATTCGTGAGACAATGAAGTTCGAACTCGGATTAACGATTTCTGTTGGTGTTTCCTTTAATAAGATATTTGCGAAGCTCGGTTCGGATATGAAAAAGCCGGACGCAGTTACTGTAATATCAAAGGATACATTCAGAGAACAAATTTGGAAACTTCCTGCCGCTGATTTGCTCGGTGTAGGACGGGCAACGCAGCGTGTGCTTGACAGCTACTATATACGAACTATCGGGGATTTGGCTAATACCGACCCTGAATTCTTACGCCAAAGGTTAGGAAAAAACGGAGTCGCATTATGGAATTATGCTAACGGCAACGACCTTTCCCTTGTTGCAAAGAAAGACTTTGTTTCTCCGATTAAAAGTGTAGGACACGGTATAACTACGGTAGCAGACTTAGAGAAACCGGAGCAGGTGTGGCCCGTGTTTCTCGAATTGACCCAAGACATCGGACACAAACTCCGTGTTCACGGATTGAGTGCGGAAGGTGTCGCAATTCATATTAGAGACAATACACTTGATACAAGGCAATGGCAAACGAAGATAGCACTTCCTACACAGTCTCCGATGGTTATTGCAAAGACTGCTTTTCAACTCTTTGAAAAGAGATATGGGTGGCTTCACCCTATCCGTTCTGTAACGGTACAAGCCATAAATCTAATTCCACAGGACACGCCCCGTCAAATAGATATGTTTATGGATGCCGCAAAGCAGGACAAATTAGAGCGAATGGAAAAGTGTGTTGAAGAAATCAGAAGGCGTTTCGGAAAGGACAGCATAAGGAATGGAGTTCTGTGTCAGAACTTGCGGCTACCACCGGAAAAAGCCGAAATCACTATGCCGACAGGTATGGTGGGTTAAGGAGGTCTTAATGTGATTGATGAAAATGAGGTTATGGCTTATGTAAGAATGCCCGCTTGTTTTATGCAGGGGTGCAGTGAAGATATTGTTATCTTTCGTGCGGACGGCGGAAACCATTTTACCGATTACGGAATATATGAAGGAATGTTTCTTTTCTTTGACAGAAAAAAGCGTTTTAGGAAAGGGAGCCTTTCCTGTTACATCAATACTGCCGGAGATGAACGACCTAAGTACAAGGTTTCGGACAAGAGCATTACAGGATACCGGCACTTTGGAAGATTGGTTTTGACTTTGAGAAATTATGAGGTATAAAAATGGAATCCGAAAGACGAAAAGTATATGTTGAAGTAAATGTTACACACAGACCTGATGGAACGGCTCGTCCTTGTTTCATCAAGTTTGAAAATGATGAAAAATATGAAATAGACCGTGTTATTCAAAAATGCAGAGCCGCTTCTACCAAAGTAGGCGGAACCGGCATTCGCTACACGGTGCAGATTTGCGGCAAGCCCACATTTCTGTTTGATGAAGAAAACGGGAAGTGGTTTGTTGAAGCAAAAACCTGATGATAGGAGGTTTTGTGATTTGAAGCACTTATCGAGATTTGACATCGAAGCCATAGCTGACAAATATGTTAAAGCATATATGGAACTTCCCGATGTCCGTAACACAAAAATATATAGGATTGACCCGGAATTGCTGTTAGAAAAGGTTCTCGGACTTACGGTCGAGTATCAACATTTATCTTACGACGGCAGTATTCTCGGAATGACTTCCTTTACAGAGCTTGGAGTACAAGTTCTTGAAGATGACGATAACGAAGCTTTTTTCTTCTTAGACGGTAAGACCGTCCTTGTCGAAAAAGACTTGGCTTTTGATAACAAGCTGAGAGGAAGGAAAAACTTTACCCTTATGCACGAGGGTAGTCATCAGATTTTCAAAATGCTTTTTCCGAACGATTACGGAGTAACGCAGAAATCTTCGGGAGTACATTACTACAAGGCAAACTCCGAAAGAAACAAGCCTATATCGGATTGGGAAGAATGGCAGGCAAATACGCTTGGAGCAGCCATTTTATTACCGGAAAACCTTATTAAGCAAGGAATGTTTCTTTTCAATCTCGGAGATAAAATCGAATGTCTGAATAAGATTTACTCGCCGGAAGTATATAAGAGATTTGAAGCACTTGCCGATTTTTTAGGTTGCTCCAAAAAAGCATTGGCAATCCGAATGAAACAACTTGGATTGCTCAAAAAGGAATACCTCGATAATCCTTTTGACATTATCAATATTTACCCGGAGGGATGTAGCGTATGAATAACTTAGAGCAAAAGATAATCGTAAGGTGCAAGCACTGCGGTTGGCGTATCTTTGATAAGGTTACTATGACCACCGGAGTAATTGAACTGAAATGCCCAAACTGCCACAGAGTAGTAGAAGTTGACCTTTCTCTGCGCCGGGGCAATGTAAAGTACAGATTAGTAAGAGTAAAATAATCGAGCGAACAATTAAATAGCGGACAGATGTACCGAGCCACGAGTCCTTGAGCGAAAGCTCTTGAGTCATCAAATTGCCGGACACTGAGAATTGAAGGATAGAAATATCCTAAGTTCTTGGTGTCCGGCTTTTTTGTCGCTCCGAAAGGAGCAAAACCGTGACATATAAGTGGCTGGCGTATATCGCCAAATACCCGTAATCTCCGAATTTTTGATTTCAAACCAAATTCAAAAATTCAAGGAGATTACGACAATGACAAAACTTACATTAACCGAACAGGAAGAATTATTTGCAAAGGACTGCAAGCTCATTAACTTGCGCTATGAGTACACCAATTATACAGGCAAAGAAAAATGGGCTGTTGTTACCGAACTTACCGAAAAAGAACTTCGGAAAAAGTATCCCGACATCATCAAGAGATACACGCCTTTTATTTTGCTTTCTATGGCTCAGGGCGAAGTGATTAACGAAGCAGATAGGAACGATGATAAATACGAAAAGCGAGCAAAAAGAACGCTTGATGTTTACGGCTATGAAGATGATATTTCAGAACAGTTCCACCGGGAACTGATTACGCCTTTCGTTGACCCTTTTGAACAGGCGGAAGAAGAACGGCTTGAAATAGAAAGAGAGCAGCTCCGCCGAATGGAAATAGAAAAAGTCAGAAAAGTCTTGGCGATGATGAAACCTATTCAAAAGGAAAGGCTCTGCAAGGTTGTTCTGTTGGGGCTGAGTTCAAGAAAAATCGCACAAGAAGAAGGCATAAATTACAATGCCGTAGATAAGTCTATCAAAGCTGCAAAGAAAAATTTCAAAAAATATTATGAAAACCTCTGATTTTGGGTGTGCATTTCGACCCCCTTTGTCCAAATGAGTGAAGGGGTTATTTAATTCCGGACACGAATGAACTTCAAGATTAAGAAATGAGAGGTTTTACATATGAAAGAAAGAACAATTTGCCGTGGAGATTTATTCTACTACGATTTCGGAAACAGAACCGGCTCGATTCAAAGCGGAGAAAGACCGGTGCTTGTAATACAGGCAGATGATTACAACAAGAACGCACCGACAATTATCGTGGCAGCCGTTACAAGTGTTATCAAGAAAAGGTATCTTCCGTCGCACATTCAGCTTGGTGAAGATTTCGGATTGAAGAAGCCGTCAATGGTGCTATTGGAACAGGTTCAGACGGTCAACAAAGAAGATTTGAAAGACTATATAGGAACAGTAGATGATGAGCAGCTTATCAGACGGATAAATACAATGCTCAAAAAGACTTTTGGACTTTGGATTTATAAAAAGGAAAAGGAAGAAAATATCCGTTGCCTCTGCCCTAAGTGCCTGAGCGATTATATTGACAACCCTAATTATATCGTGCGTCGCCTTGACCCGTTCGCAAAGGAAAAAGACCGTTGCGACAAATGCGATAAATCTGGTTGGGACTATGTCGTGACCGAAAGATATTCCGTTCGTAAGGGTAAGAGTGGCAGCTATGAATAACAAGATTAGCATTCCGATATGGAAAAAGACAAATCTTACGATTGACGAAGCAGCAGCCTATTGCGGTATCGGAGTAAAGAAGTTAAGGAAGATGACCGAATCCGAGGATTGTCCGTTTGTTCTTTGGAACGGAACAAAGCGTTTAATAAAAAGGCAGCAGCTCGATGAGTACCTTGAAAGTATGAGTTCCATATAGTCTGATTGTCAAGTGTGCGATAGGTCTATTCGCATAATAGGCTTATCGCCAACTTTGAATTATGATATGAACATCAAAAACAAGGAGGTGCGTCAGAAATGGCAGATATAAAATTTGATGTGCCGATATGGCATAAAACAAACCTGACGGTAGAAGAAGCCGCAGCTTATAGCGGTATCGGCTCACAGAAATTAAGGGAAATGTCCGACTCCGAATACTGTCCGTTTGTTCTTTGGAATGGAGCAAAACGACTAATCAAGCGTGAAAAATTGGATAAGTATCTCGCTGAAGTGTATTCGATATAACTGTAAGGAGGTGCTTGAAAAATGGACGATACAAGAAAGACAGTCGGTCAGGGTTTCGATGTTCCGATACGGTATAAAGCAAACCTGACGATAGATGAAGCTGTTGAGTATTCAGGTATAAGCAGAGCAGGACTTTTGAAAATGACAAATCAATATGATTGTCCGTTCGTTCTTCGTTTAGGACATCGCAGACTGATAAAAAGGAGGGCTTTTGATGAATACATTACAAAACTTGTTTTTGTCGAATGAGGATGAAACATTGAATCGTGAAGTAAAGGCATATCAAGAGAAGCTTACTTCAAAAACAAACGAAATCCCAATATGGGAAAGACAATGGTTGACGATTGAGGAAGCTTCAGAGTATTCCGGCATTGCACGAAGAAAACTTCGAGAGCTATCAAACACATCGGGTTGTCCTTTTGCAATATGGATGGGAAACAAAATTCACATCATAAGAGAAAAACTTGATAGATACACGGAAACACACAATAGAATTTAGGAGGGATGAAATTATGGCTGAAAAGCGAAAAGACAAAGCAAGAACCGTCTTAAAAACCGGAGAGGTTCAGAGAAAAAACGGTACTTATCAGTATAGTTGGATGGATGGACAGTTAAAAAGGCGTTTTATATATGCCAAAACCTTAGCTGACCTGCGTGAAAAAGAGAAGAATATCTTGAAAGATAAATGCGACGGCATAAAGACCGAAGCTCGATACACCACAGTTAATGATTTGTTTGACCTTTGGCTCAATTTGAAAAGGGGGTTGAAAAACAATACCTTTGAGAATTACAAGTATCTTTACAACACCTTTGTACGACCAGTCATTGGAAACAAACGAGTATCTACTTTAAGAAAGTCGGATATTAAGAAGTATTACAACTACCTTGCCGATGAGAGAAACCTGAAAGTTTCCACGATTGACAGTATCCATACTGTCCTACATCAAATATTGCAGATAGCGGTTGATGATGACTATATCAGAAACAATCCTTCGGACAATGTGTTGAGAGAACTGAAAAAGTCTCACGCTTTTCAGTCAGAGAAGCGCCGAGCGTTGACAAGACCTGAACAGGATTTATTCCTTGATTACCTTAAAACACATCCGGTTTACGAGCATTGGTATCCCGTTTTTGCGGTTATGATAGGAACGGGATTGCGTGTCGGCGAGGTAACAGGCTTGAGATGGTGCGATATTGATATGGAAAGCGGAATGATTGATGTAAATCACACGCTTGTATATTACGACCATCGTACCGAAGGAAGCAAAAAAGGCTGCTATTTCAATGTGAATACGACTAAGACTCCTGCAAGTATGAGACAAGTACCAATGCTCGATTTCGTCAAAGAAGCATTTGAACTTGAAAAGCAGAAACAGAAAGACTTGGATATTCATTGCGAGGTTACAATAGATGGTTACACCGACTTTATCTTTATCAATCGCTTTGGACAGGCGCAGCACCAAGCAACCTTGAATAAAGCAATCCGCCGTATTATTCGTGACTGCAACGATGAGCAATTTGAAAAGTCCGAAGAACCCGAAGTGCTTTTACCCCATTTTAGCTGTCATTCACTCAGACATACATTCACAACGAGAATGTGCGAAGCCGGAGTTAATATAAAGGTCATTCAGGACGCACTCGGACATACAGATATTTCAACCACGCTGAATATCTACACCGATGTTACCAAAGAATTGAAAACATCAGAGTTCAAAGGACTTGATAATTATTTCAAGGCACAGTAACAATCGAATAGACAGAGAGCATACAATCCGTTTCGGAAAGTATGCTCTCTTTATTTATATACATTTATAATGGGATTTGGGTTGCAGGTTGACTTTTAGGCAGCAGATGAATATAATAAATGTTAGTGGAGATTTGCCGGGTTTCATAGTTCGACTTACATCATTTACATCAAAATATACATCATTTGAGTGCCAAATTGCCGAAAATGAGTCCGAAAAAGTTGTTTTTAAGCCATTCAAAACGGCTTTAATGCCCGTTAAAGCAACTTAATGCCGTAAATGAGAGAACCGCAACAAAAATCCCCACGATGAAGCCTGTGGATTGGAATTTGACGTATAATCGCTATAAAATGGCGTAAAAATGCGAATTTCTGGCACCATTACACCACTACTACACCAACTTTTCCTATTTTATATAAAGGAGCCTTACAAATAGTGGTGTAAAAACGCTCTGCAAATAGTCCTAAGCCCCCAAGCCTGACCCGCTTGGGGGCTTTTTGTATACGGTGAACTTGACAGCGGGCTATAATGCGCTTACAATAAACATGAAATGGAATGTTTTCTGCTTGAGAAGAAAGGGCGTTGTTCCATGAGCGTAGAAGATAGAGATTGGTACAGAGAGGACTTTAAGCGCAAGGAAGAAGAATATGGTGGCGATTTTAGTCTTGGTAGTAGACCAGTTCGCAAACAACCACAGCGCTATAGAGAACGACTTTCAAATAAGCAACTCGATTTGCAAAACGCGATTATCTGTCCCATTTTGTGTTATTTTGGCCTGAGACTAGCTTCTGGTCTTGTAGCTGATAAACTTCAACTCGGGGGTGTTATATCTGTTATATTGGCGATATATTCCATTTGGTGCTTTGTGACGGCTATTCATCGTAATGAGAAGGAAAACGATAAAACTGTAGTAAATGTTATTGCCTTGCTTTCCGGTGCAGGTTGCACGATTGTTACGGTTGTCATTGCATTTATGATGATGTCAAGTTTGATTAGGTAAAAGAAAATGGTGCAATATGAAAGAGCATTATGAAGATGACCGCTGCATTATCCCCGAAGAAATCAAGAAAATGAGCAACGATGAACTTCAGAAGAAGATTGCGCAATTTGAGCAGGCCGGAAAGACGCATAAGACCGCGCAAGCACCGTATCGTCCGACCCGTGTAACACTACCGTATCATTTGGCATAATACAATAAGAGTGGCTACCCTGCGTGGGGTAGCCACTTTTATTTGAAATAGAAATTTTTCTTTAGGCGTATAGCGCCGTCATCACAGATTACAAAAAGGTCTTGTTCCAAATGTGCAAGGTCGGCGGGCTTGATGATGGGCTGTGGTTTCTGGTTAGGGTCTGCTGCCAACAAAGAGCGTTTATCGCCAATCATTTTTGAGAAATACTCTTGCGTTTCGGTGTCCTTGCAGCCCAGTATGACGGTAAATTTAAAGTTGCCGAGCATTGCTTTACGTTCGTCTTTTCCGTAAATCATATCAACATCCGACACCGACTGGGTCAGGACAAGGATTCTAATTCTTCGTTTCCGCAGCTTGCGCAGACTTTCAACAATTTGCAGCTTGCCGAATGAAGCGAACTCGTCAAGACAGAACAGAATCGTTTGCTTGTTTTCTGGCGGTCTGGATGAAAAATATTCCATCGACTGCGCCGTGATAATGCGTAGCAGGTCGCCATAGATTTTGAGCTTTTCATCTGGGATATAGATGTAAATACTGTTTGTTTCCAGTGTGGCCGGGCTGATTGATTGCTCGTAGCTGGCCGATTTTCTAAGTGCATTTTTAATTTTTTCGTTTGTGGCAAACAGTTTCAAGGCATCGTCTGCCGCCTGTTTACAGCCCGCCGTGTTCTGCTCTGACGCGCCTGCGAACGAACTGATGAACATATTAGCAATCGGATTCTGCTGCTTTGCAATATCGTTTAGCAAACTACGCCAATCGTGACCGAGAAAAAACTCGCAGATTTCCACAAAGCCCCAGCCCATACCGTAGTAGCAGATAAGCGCTGCCGTTATCATTTTTCGGCCATTCTTTGTAAAAAATATGCCTGCCTCGCTGTCGTTGGCTTTGTCTGGTAACAGTAGATAAGCAAGCTGTTCCAAACGCTCCTGCCGTTCTGTCTCATCCGTTACTGCATTGATTGAAGCAAACACATCATACGGGATGCAGTTTTCTGATGTCGGGTCAAATACAATTTTGTTGGGCGTGTTGACGTTAGCTGAAATATCGCCGGAAATATCCACCACCAGCGCCGTACCCTGCCAGCTTCGCAGTGTTGGAATCAGCAAAGCACTTGTTTTGCCCGTACCCGATGGCCCCAGTACAAGAATATGCCCCTCGTCCTGTTCGGGGGAGTAGGCCAACAGACCAAACTTCTTACCAAACAGAATCCCTTTTGCTTGCGCCGGATGTCGATACACAAGATTCTTTTTTGCAAATGGATTTGGAAAATGATTCATCTGCCCGCGCAAATATACTATCAGTACCAGCACAAGGAGCATTACTGCTGTCGCTCCGTACAGATAGCAGTTGATAAGCATTACCGCCTGATTCATGGCTGTACCTCAAAAGTGAAGTTCCGGCCCGGACGATTCACCAAAGTACAGCGCAGGGCGTTCCACTTCTTGCTGGTATTCTTGTTCGCGTTCGGCTTTCAACTGCGCTACAGTGCGGTTGCCGCCCTGCCGCTTCGTTACACCCGTCATAGCGCGAGCATCTTCTAAACCGTGGGCATCTAAATAGCGTTGCAGGTCAGGATGAAAATTGCGCAGTTCGCGGCGGTCAAGGACATCGTTTGCACAAATTTTATAGCCTTGCTCGTGTTTTAAATCTTCCTCTACTGGGATAAAACAGAAATGCAAATGCGGCTGGCCGCCCTCGTCATCGTGGACGATAGCCTGCACGACATTTTCCTCACCATAGCGATTTGCTAAGAAATCGTATGTTGCGCAGAAAAAGTCATCATAACGCTCCGGGTCTAAATCCTGCGGAGCCGTCACGACCCAGCCTGCCATAACCTTTACGTCATCGCGGTTATAGCAGTAAAGTTCCGATTTTCGTTGCAAAAAATAGTCATACTCGGTCATGCCCCTATCGGGGGACAGAACATAGTCCTGCCCCTGCCGAGACGGGTCAATGTCAGAATTGCCGGAATGTTCGATTTCGCGGCGATTGTGCCGCAGTTGATTGCGGACTGCGCCCGCTGAAAACTTCTCTACACTTGCCATTGTAATCTCACTTTCCTTTACGGGGTTCATGTCCCCTCCGCCCACGCCTTGAAATGCCCTGCACAACGAAGCAGTGCATTTAGTCGCGGACTGATGTGCCATACAAGGTATGGCAGTTTCCCCGGAAACTCCCACCGCCCTTGCGGGCTTACCTTGCCAAAGGGGCGTGACCCCTCTGGACTCCCCGCTGCCGACAAGACCTGCTTGCCGTCAGTGGGGGCTGCGGCCCCCATCGGAACGACTTTTCGCCGTTCCTGCCCCTATAAGATTGGCGGTGCCCAAGTTCTGCACTTTCGCGCAGAATTTCAGCACCGCCCTTGCTGCGACCTGTACGCCTTACTATCGCAAAGGCGTGTCAGGTCTTATTTTTTGCACTTTGGAATACGGCTCCACTGACCCAGTGCATCGCGTTCGATGCCGGAGAGGAAAGTAATGCCCTCAAACCAATTAAACGGAACGTCCGGCTCACAACGGTATGCAAGCGTTGCCAGCACATCGTATACAGCCTTTTCAAACCAAAGGGTATCCCAATCGGCAAAAATGTCATCAACCAAGCGTGCGCCGTCCAGTTTGCTGCAATCACTGGAAACAGGCTTTCCCAATGCCGCGTAGACTTCGACAGCCGACTCCCACAAAACCTCATCGTTTGCGATGGAGCAGTTGTCGCGCTTCTCGTGCAAATGGTAACGGGCAAAGATTCCCTGTAGCCGTTCTGAATCGTAAACAGGGCGTGTTCCCAGCGCTCTGATGCCGCGAGACATGGATTGCTTGATTTCCCATGCGTCCAGCGTGCCATTTGCATTGCACTGAAGAATGAAAGCCGCCTCCGTGCGGAACGGTTCCGTCACAGGCAGAAATTCGTTTTTGAGCGCAATATTGATAAGCTCACCAATTTTCAGCCCATACAATTTTGTTGCGAGAGCGATAAGCGTATCACTCTCACTATCAGAAACAAAGAAACGATTCATAAAAATATCTCCAATCTGAAACAGAATGTATCATCTGACTATATTATACAATATGTATTTTACAAAGTCAATATATACGAACCGTATTATTTACGCGAGGGTTGTGTTCTTTGTTCCATTTGTAAAACTATTACCGTTGGTATCGCTACAATCATTGCAACCATTATAACCATTGCCATCGTTATAACCGTTGCTTCCGTTGTAAACGTTGGTACGGAAGTTCTTAAAAGAAGAAAACGCCGCTGCGGCGGGACGGGAAGCGTGGCCCTGCCGCTCAAAAAAGTATATAAGCCCCCAGCCCTAAGTCAACAGACTTTCGCGGCATATTCTCGCACTTTTGCGGGGAGTGCTGCGATATTCCACGTTCTGTTGACACCGGGATGGGGGCTTTACTTTTTCTTTTCGCCGGCAGGGGCCAAACCTGCAAACCGCTTCGGGCGGGGATTAAAAGTAAACTTTTAAGAACGAAAGGAAAGTACAACAATGCGTAAACAAACCGTCAAAACCAGCCGTGTAGCCGCCCAACTCGAAAAGATGTTTCGTTTGCTTAACGAGCATTTTTATAACGGACAGTTGCCAGAGGTGGTTATCAGCCTCAAAAAGACAGTTGGAGCCTACGGACATTTCACCTGCGGGAAAGTTTGGCAAGCGGGAAATGAGCGCCGCTACGAAATCAATATTAGCAGTGCAACACTAAACCGCCCTATAGAGCAAACTTGCAGTACCCTCCTGCATGAAATGGCACATCTTGCCTGTGCTGTTGGCTACGGTAACACAGAAAAGGATGAAAACGGCAATCCGTTACCAATTAAAGATACAAGCGGTTCTGGAAATACATACCACAACAAACGTTTTAAAGCAATGGCCGAGGCTCACGGTCTGGAAATCGGAAAACACCCTAAATATGGGTGGACAATCACAAGCCCTAATTTAGAGCTGCTGGACTTTATAGAGCAACAGGGCTGGCAAGACCTCCAAATGGTTGAGGGGGTAAACCTACTTGATATTTTAGGCACGCTACCCAAAGGAGCCGCAGGAACAAGCGGCAGAACAAAAAAGCCAACCAGCACCCGTAAATACATTTGCCCCAAGTGCGGTAACAGTTGCAGAGCCACAAAAACAATAAACATCATTTGCGGCGATTGCATGGAAAAAATGGTTGTTTCCGAATAAACAAAACAACAGCGATTATGGTCGAGTGAGAGTAGACCGTTATTTTATATGTACACTTTTAAAGGAGTTGCGTTATGTGTTATGATTTTTATTCTTGCCCGTTTGAGCCGGATACCTGCTATCCCGGTTGTGGGCTTCATTTAGAATGTTATAGTTGTAGTTGGTGTAAGGTGGTTGTTCCTGGCACCAAAAGCAACAACAATTACAACGGTAGCAATGGTAACAACGGTTATAACGATACCAACGGTTCCCACAATACGGCAATGGTTCCCTGATAATAAAACAAAGAACTGCATCACATCCACAAAGCGAATGTGATGCAGTTCTTGTCGTTTAAGATGTGCTACTTTCTCGAAGCTCTTTTTTATATTTGTAATAGGTGTTTCGTGCAATTCCAATCAGCTTAATGCACTCGGCATCGGAAAGAGAACCGTCAAAATCTTTGCTGTATTTTTGTATTTGTTCCTTGGACGGGACGGCTTTCTTCACGGATAACTTGCGTCCGGCCACTTGCCCGATTTGCTTTCCGTTGAGCTTGGCGGTCAACATCCCCTCTCTCGTGCGCTGGTGCAGGTCGTCAACTTCTTTTTGTGCCTGTACAAATGCCAGCTTGATTTGTTCCTTTGCCAGAGCAACAGTGTACTGATTTAAAGCGTCAATAACCGCAGAAACGAAACTATCGGTTGCAACGTTCCCCGTCTCGAACTGGGCATAGATTTGCCGCTGTATGGTTTCCCGGTAGGTTTCCGTGTTGATGTGCGGCTCTTTTAAAAAGCGTAGTTGAATATTTCGGGCAAATAGTTCTTCATACAGTTGGCAACCCTCGTCTGCGCTGCGGCTCATACGGGAAACGCTGTCAAACACGATAGTATCCCCCGGTTGCACGATGCACAGCAGTTTGTCCAGTTTCTTGCGGCCTTGATACTTAGTACCCGTATAAACTTCCTGCACGATGTGCGCGTCTGGAAATGCTGCCTTAATGTTTCGGATTTGTCGGTCTATATTTTGTGTCGGAGTAGAAATCCGGCAGTACCCATAAATCTGCATTTATATCACCTCTGGGGTTCGATTGATTTGATACTTATAACTATACCCATATCGCAGCAATATGCAAGCACTTTTGGTATAATCCCCAGCGGCCCCAGATTTGATATTAAGCGCACAAAATTGAAAGTGCAGGTTTAATTTATTTCACTGGAATAGTGACAGCTATTCAAAAATTATGTATAATATATTTAATTATATTTTATATTCGACACAGGAGAAAGAATTATGAAGCTGGAGGGCATTGCGCTAAAAGGGTATCGGGAGATTTGCCCGGATGACCGTTATCCGGCATATAAGGGTTACCCTTGGATTGAGCCGATAAACTTGCCATCAAAATGTCCTAAATGCCAAACTACGTTGTTGGATAGCGCAGGAAACCCAACAGACGAATTGGGGTATGATGAACAGAAGCCTCCAAAGAAAATCAAAGACATCAAGGACGGCAAATACGATGTTTTTGGAAACTACATAAAATTCAAAGACAGAATACGGGAAATTGTGCTTTTCCGCCAGCGCTATAAATGCAAGGCTTGCGGCAAACGCTTCTTTGCGGAGACCCCGGAGATTGACAGTCAACTGCGCTATACAAAACGTTTCTTGGACGCAGTAGCTGCATACGCATTGCAATACGGCTATACGGGAAGAGCTGTACAGGAAACGGGACTTAGCACTTCTTCCCTGACGAAGTATGTGAACGATGCCATTGAGCAAAAATATTTGAATCGGCGCTGGCACGGGGCCAGAACGATTGCCCTATATACCCAAAAATTCTTTCATGGGAAAAAATACTGCCTGTGCATTAACGTGGAGAACATTTCTCTGATGGAGATGATTCTCTGTACGGGAGATAAAAAAGAGCGCGAGGGCTTTGACTACTTTGTGCAGCATATGCAGGTCAAGCCGGAGCGTGTGCTGATTGACATTGACAGTGATAATACGGCCAAGCGTGTAGCTTCAACTTATTTCCCAAATACGGAGATTCTTGCGGATTCTATTTATGTACGCAAACTTCTTGACAGAATATTGCGACAGGCCTATGACAACACATTAAGCACCTGCAATAAAGATTACAATTTCAGTTTGCTAAAAGATAGAGGAAAGGACGTTTTTGTTGCAGAGGATGGAGCAAACCGAGCAGTTCCCGATAATGTACGCCAGAGAATGCAGACAGCATACCCGGTGTTGTGGAATCAGTATATAACGCGCTGTCACGGATTGCGCCCGTATAAAGTGGAGCCGCAAAAGCAGGAGCCGACTTTTGATAACTGGTCAAGGGATGTAACGCACGAGCCTGACAACGCAATTTTTATACCTGCACTTTTAAATATTGTGCCTTTTAAAGAGTTACTTCTTGCATTTGCGCGGGTCTATTATAATGTGCCGCGTGTAGATTATGTGCAGGAAGTGGAATCGCTTGAATGTAATCTCAAAGAGAAATTACAGGACGGGTTAAGAAAGAACGTCTCGTGGGAGTTATTCCGTGGCCGTATTTTATACGGAACGATTGTTGACGTATATGCCAGACGCTATAATCGTGTGGCCCGCAGTATATACGGTGCGATGAATAAATGCTATTTCTGTATGGATATTTGCATGCTACCATCCGGCAACGCCTACGGTACGATTGAGCGACTTGTGTCATCAGAAAATTTTGAAATCAGCATTGAAAGCGTTCTATGGGCGTTGGCAAGTCCACTCCAAGACTATGCACCTTATGAGTCGCCACGGGCTACAAATGATAATGTGGCAAAGGATTTCTATGGTAAGGCACGGGACATGCTGCAATCCGAATTGGAATTGACCGCAGACGAAATTGAAGATAAACCAATTAGCAGCTATCCCAAACTGCGGATGAAGTGGTGGGATATGCCAGCAGATGAAGTAGAAGAATCAGGAGAAGATTGATAATGGCTAAAAAAGAGAAGAAACAGGTTCCTTTGGAGGCAAGCCTTTGGTCGGCCTGTAACAAGCTACGCGGCAGCGTGGCGGCCACTGATTATGTGAATGTAGTACTGGGACTGCTGTTTCTGCGCTTTGCTTATGACAAGTTTCAAGTCCAGCGTGAAAAACTGCTGGAAAATGAGGATACCAAGATTTTCGTTGATAATCCGAAATTCTATTCCCGCGATAATGTTTTCTATTTGGGAGAGGCAGAGCGCTGGCCGTACATAAACGCACATTCCAAGCAGAACGACATTTATCAGGTCATAGATACCGCTTATACCAACATGGAGAAGAACAACCCCGCCTTAAAAGGTGCGTTACCGATTGGCTATTATGCCGACCTGCATATTGAACCGTCGAAGTTTTCTTCTCTGTTGGATGAAATCAATAAGATGCAGTATTCCCTCACGCAGACCGACGATGTGATTGGCCGCGTGTATGAATATTTCTTGCGGAAATTCTGCATTGCGGCAAAGTCGGAGAAAGGCGAATTTTACACGCCGGGTAACATTGTCGATTTGATGACCCGGATTATCCAGCCATATCAGGGGTCTGTATATGACCCTTGCTGTGGTTCCGGCGGTATGTTTGTTCAGTCTGCAAAATTTGTGGATGCTCATCAGGGAAACCGTAAAGAAATCACGATTTACGGACAGGAAAACAGCCCGAAGTCCTACCGTCTAGCCCGCATGAATCTGGCAATTCGTGGTTTGAGCTGTGACTTGGGGGAGGAAAACGCTGACTCGTTCCTGCATGACCTGCATCCGAAGCTGTTGGCAGATTATATTCTGGCAAATCCTCCATTCAATTTGAAAGCGTGGCGCACAGAAAAGCAGTTGACAGAAGATGACCGCTGGAAAGGCTATGCAACGCCGCCTGTTGGTAATGCAAACTACGCATGGATTCTGCATATGCTTTCCCATCTGTCTTATGACGGCACGGCTGCGTTCCTGCTGGCAAATGGCTCTTTGAATGCAGGTGCTGAAGGTGAAGCTGAATATGAAATTCGCAAAAAGCTGATTCAGGATAATAAGGTCGAGGCAATTATAGTCTTGCCCCGTGATATGTTCTACGCTACGGATATTTCTGTGACGCTTTGGCTGTGTGGTAATCACAAAAAGCAAAAGAAGGTTTGGCATGATGGTGCGGAAATTATGCTGCGGAACCGTGAGAATGAAGTTCTGTTTATTGACGCTCGGACTTTAGGCGATGGCGGCAATAATGATGACGGGTACACGTTGTTGACGGAAGAAGATAAAGAACGCATTGCGAACACGGTCTTTGCGTGGCGGTCACCTGACAAAGATACTCTGTACCATGATATTCCAGAGTTTTGCTATTCTGCTACGAATGATGAAATCGAGCGCAACTCGTTTAATTTAGCACCATCGAAATATATTGAGTTTATTGACCGGGACTTTGAAATTGATTACGAATCAGAAATGACATCCATTCAGGTGGCTATGCAACGCTTAATGAAAGAAGAAACTGATTTGCAACAGGCGCTAAAGGAAGCGTTTAAGGGGATAGGTTATGCCATTGACTAAAATAAAGTTGGCCGATGCAATAGAAAGAGTGGAATGTCCGAATACGGATTTGCAATATGGTGTATTGGATGTGCGCGGTGTAAATAACTCAAAAAAGTTTATCCGCACAAAGGCAAACATAAACAATCGAGATTTAAGCAAGTTTCAGATTGTATTTCCCCATTGTTTTGTTTTTAATCATCGTACTTCCCGAAATGGCAGCAAGTTTAGCATTGCGTACAACGATACAGAGAGCGCGCTTATCTGCACAGAAGATTATGTTGTATTCAGAGTAAAGGAAGCGTATGCGGAGATTGTTGCCTCGGAATGGTTATACTTATATTTTAACAGAAGTGAATTTGACAAATATGTTATCACCAATTCATGGGGAAGCTCCACAGAGTTCTATAACTGGGAAGATATTTGTACTTTAGAATTAGAAGTTCCGCCGCTTGCGGTTCAGAAAAGATACATTTCTGTATATTACTTGATTGACGATGCGTTAAAAGCGTATATTCAAAAAGGTCAGTATTTACAGCAGCTATGTAAAAGCTATTTAGAGTCGGTAAAATATACCGCAAAAAAAGAAAAGATTGGGAACCTTTTGCGCGAAGTCAATTACCGCAATGCAGACGGCGTATTTAAAGAAGTCCAAGGAATTAACATTTCAAAGCAATTTATGCCTTCGATTGCCGACACGCGAAGCGTTGATTTGACAAAGTACAAAGTTGTTCCTCCGCGACACTTTGCCTGCAATCTGATGCATGTTGGCCGTGATGAAATTTTTCCCATCGCACTTAACCACACAGACGTTGCCAAACTTGTTAGCCCAGCGTACACTGTTTTAGAAGTGGCACCCAATGTTGTTCCTGAGTATCTTATGGGATGGTTTTCTCGTGCTGAGTTTGACCGTATAAGCTGGTTTATGACGGATTCGAGTATTAGAGGCGGCCTTGACATAAACGAATTTTATCAGATGGAAGTTCCTATTCCTACATACGAAGTCCAAGAAGCTGTTGCAAATATTCAAAAATCATTTAGAAGAACTATCTCAATGACCGATGAAATGAGCAAAATTTCCAGCACAATTTGTCCGATTTTGGTTTCTGGAGCGCTAAAAGAGGGTGCAAAATCATGATTTCCTGCAAATATCACGAATGCGATTATGAAAAAGCTGTTCTGGAATTGTTGCAGAATCAGGGCTGGCAGTATACTGGCGGCTATGACATCCATCGAAAGGATGATGAGATATTGCTCAAGGATGATTTGCAGCAATATCTTACTGCTCGTTATGGCGTTTTCAGCCCGGACGAGTTAGGCCGTATTGCCGGGTATGTTGTTGGTGGTGAACACCAGTCACTTTATAATAACATGAAAACGGCATATACGCGCCTTATGCGCGGCTATACGCTGCATCGTGACGATGATACAACGCTTTTTATTGAGTTTTTTGATATGGAAGATGGACATTGCAGCAACAATATCTTCCGTGCCGTAAACCAGTTTGAGGTGGACGGCTATAAAAAACGCATTCCTGATATTGTGCTTTTTATCAATGGTATCCCCGTATCGGTCTTTGAATTAAAGAATCCTGCCGATGAAGATGTTTCCATTGCGGACGCATATACACAGACTCATGTGCGCTACTGCAAGGATATTCCCGACCTTATGAGGTTCGATTTTATCAATGTTATCAGTGATGGCGCTAATACAAAATATGGCTCCCTGTTCAGTGACTATGAGTTCTATTTTGTCTGGAAATCTACGGATGGGAAAGATTATGCCGCTGATGCACAGGGAATTGTTCTAACGCATACGCTGATTGCCGGATTGTTTGCCCCGGCTACGCTGCTGCGTGTACTCCATGACTACATTTATTTCCCCGATAACAGCAGCACGAATCTGGTTATCCTGCCGAAATATTATCAATACTACGGCACGGAAGAACTGTTTGCCAGCATCCTGAAAGCTCATAGGGATGGCAGCGGAAAAGGCGGCACCTATTGGGGCGCTACGGGCTGCGGTAAGTCTTATACAATGCTGTTCCTTACGCGCCGGATTACAACTTCGGTAGAGATGAACAAGCCGACTGTCATCCTGCTTACAGACCGCAACGATTTGGACGAACAGCTCTCCACGACCTTTGAAAATGCAAAAGGCTATCTGGTCGATGATAATACCCTCTGCATTACCAGCCGGGAAATGCTGCGGAAAAAGCTGTTCAATATCCAGAGTGGCGGCATTTTCCTGATGACGATACAGAAATTCTCCGAGGGCATCCAGCTTTTAAGCCCTCGAAGCAACATTGTCTGTATCTCGGATGAAGCGCACCGCACCCAGACCAATACGGAGGCCCACTATAAGACGGTCAACGGCCAAACGAAAAAGTCTTATGGCTTTGCCAAGTATCTGCGCGATTCTTTCCCGAACGCTACTTATGTTGGCTTTACTGGTACGCCGATTGACGCGACCCTGCGCGTTTTTGGAAGTGTAGTTTCAAAATACACGATGCGGCAGTCCTTGGCTGATGGTGCTACTGTCCAGATTGCCCGTCTGCCCGGCCCCCGTGAAGTCCGTGTGGATGACGCCATCCTGAAAATCTGTGATGAATATTATAATCAACAGCTAAAGGACGGCGCAAACGAATTTCAAATTGAAAAGTCCAAGCGGGAAATGTCCCGCTTAAGGCAGATTATCGGAAGCCCCAGCCGCCTTGATGTGGTTGTAAATCACTTTATATGGCACTACGAAAAGCGCTGTGAGGAAGCCTCCACGGTCTGCGGCAAGGCAATGTTCGTTTGCTATGACCGTCAGATTGCCTATGATGTCTATAAACGGATTAAGGCGCTGCGCCCGGAATGGTTTGTAAAACGCAAATGTGCGCCCGAATATGATGGGCAGCAGCTTGACCACGAAAGCATGGAAATCGAAAAGGTCAAGCTAGTCTGTACAAACGACAAGGACGACCCTAAAGAACTGGATGAAATTCTCGGCAACAATAATGACCGCAAGAATTATGCCAAGGCTTTTAAAGATGTACAGAGCAACTTTAAAATTGCCATTGTCGTTGATATGTGGATTACGGGCTTTGATGTCCCCAGCCTTGATACGATGTATCTGGACAAGCCCGTGGAACTGCATAATCTGATTCAAACGATAAGCCGCGTAAACCGTGTGTACAAGGGCAAGCAGCGCGGTCTGGTGGTTGACTATATCGGCCTCGAAAATGCGATTGCTGCCGCCATGAAAATGTATGACGGCGACCAGCAGCCTATCAATGGCGTGGATACCTCCCTGCGCATTTTCAAAGACCATATGAAACTTCTGGCCGATATAATGCACTCGCTCGATTTCTCTATTTTCCTCAATCCGAATATTTCCCCAGTTGCACGGCTTAATATTATCCAGTCCGGCGTTGAGTATGTAATGCAGGATGAACGCCGGAAAGCTGAATTTATGGGATATTCCCGCCGCGCGAAAAAGGCATATGATGTTTGTATCGGCCACCCGGATTTGACGCAGAACGAGATAGACACCCTACATTATTATATGTGTGTCCGTTCCGTCATTTATAAAATGACAAAGACGGGAACGCCTGACGCAACCCTAATGAATCGTAAAGTGGCCGAATATGTGGATAAGGCTATCCGCTCTACTTATTCTGAAAACACATTTGGTTTTGAGGGCGCTTCTACAGATGGTTCCGAGGACATTCTGACAGACGAGTTCTTGAAGAAATTGAGCGATATTCCTTACCCGAACACAAGGTTCCAAGCGCTGCTGAAATTGCTGCGACAGGCAATCAAGATGTTCTCGGACACGAACAATATCAAGGCAACGGTTTTCTCGCAACGGCTAAAGAAAGTTGTTGACCGTTACAATGCCCGGAATGACCTAGGCAAAACGCAGGCAGTTGTAGATGATGTGGTTGACGGGTTGAGTGCTGAATTGCAGAAGATTTTTAGCGACCTCAAAACCGAGCAGAACTCCTATCAGGAATTGGGCATCACCTATGACGAAAAGGCGTTCTACGACATTCTGATTTCCGTTGCTGAAAAGCACCAGTTTAAAGAGCAACTTTCCGAGGATAAATATATCTATCTTGCCAAGGAAATCAAAAAACTGGTTGCTAATAAGAGCAAATACACGGATTGGACGAACCGCCAAGATGTCAAGGATGAGCTTTATACGGATGTTGCGATTTTGCTCAACAAAAACGGATTCCCACCGCAGCCGATTGATGAGGCTTATGACGAGATTATGAAACAAGTAGACAACTACAAAAAGAATCACGATAGCGATTAAAAGTACATATTTAATAACCGAGACCCGACTGGCGTAAAATGCGCTGGTCGGGTCTCTTTTTATTTTACCCACGGGTGCAAAGTTTAGAAATCCGGTTTGTAAGGTATCATAGAGTCATCACCTAGGAGATATAAAAAAATATGGAAGCCACCCAGACGTGGGCGCATGAGGTTGACCATGAAACTTACAAGTTTTGGTTCCCGGTGCAGCGAGCATCGGGACGCAGATGGCAGCGTGGAGGTTATCACGAGCGAGTACACCGTACCCAGCGTGCATGACAAGACCAAGGCCATCAAGTACGCAACGGTGATTGTTTTGCGCTCGATTGGCAGCGCCGACAACCCGCAAGTGGACGAAATTATCCGTAATTACCGCAGCCGTGGATACCGACTCAACATTGTACATTGCAGCAGGAAGCTGTTCAACGAGTGCCTTGCCGATTTGTTCAATATCGAGGACGATACCGAGAAAGGACCAGAAAAATGATTGTGAATACAGCCGCCGAATTGGCACAGTACATCAAGAACTCCAAGAAGTACGAGAACTACTACATGGGACAGTGCGTCCTGCATGATGACAAGCATCCCAGCTTCAAATTCTGGGATGGCGATGATGGCCGCCCTGCCGGGTACTGCCTTGCTTGCGGAGGAAAAATCCGCGCTGCATTTGATAAGCTCGGACTTGAATATCCCTCCGCCAAGGAGAAATATACCCCCGAAGCAATCAAGTACCGCTATTATAACGAACTTGGCAGCTACATCGGAACGAAAGTTGTCTCTCATAAGCCGGATGGAAGCAAGAAAATCCACTGGGAAATTGAGAGCCAGAACGGGCAGGTCATTTACAAGCAGCCAAAAGGCGAACTGCTGCTGTTCAACCTGCCGAATCTGGCAAACACGCCGGAGGGAAAGACGGTCTATGTGGCAGAGGGCGAAAAAGACGCGACTACTATTAGCAACCACGGAATGCTTGCAGTGAGCGCTCCCAATGGTGCAGGCCCCGGAAAGTTTCCTGTCCCTGCAGCCAAATATTTTGCCGGAAAGCACGTCATTATCTATCAGGACAACGACAAAATCGGCAAGGATTTTGCACAGGAAGAAGCCGCGCTGATTTCTACTGTGGCCGCGTCTGTCAAGGTTATCGACCTCTCGGAAATTTGGGAAGATATGCCCGAACATGCCGACATCACCGATTATATCAAGCGCTTTGGCGATAATGCGTTTGACGAGGTCAAAAAGCTGGTTGAAAAAACGCCTGTCTGGACTGCCTCGAAAACCGCTACGGAACTTCAAGGGCTTCAAATCCGTTCGGCTAAGGACTTGATGTTGCAGCATTTTGAGCCGGTTCCCTTTATCGTGAACTGCATCCTGCCTACGGGCTTGTCATTAATGGCAAGCCCGCCGAAATCCGGCAAGTCTTGGTTTTCCCTTGAACTTTGCCTCTCGGTTTCAAAAGGTGAGACGTTTTTGGGCTTGGGAACTACCCAATCGGACGTGTTGTATCTCGACTTGGAAGATGGCGATGCAGAGTTGAAAGAGCGTATCAAAAAGGTAAATAGGGGCGAAGATGTTCCCGAAGGCTTTATGTACCTGACCGAAGTTCCGACTATGGATAATGGCTTGGTCGAAATGCTGGAAAAGACGCTTGCTGAACATCCGACGATTAAATTGGTCGTTCTTGACACGCTCGGAATGGTTCTCGGTACGCAGACGAAAGACTCGAATCAGTTTGCACAGGATTATGAGATGTTCCGCACTCTCAAGCAGGTGGCTACCAAGTATTCGATTTCCCTGCTGGTAATCCACCATACCCGTAAAACGAGTGATGACAAGAATCCGTTTAATCGTATCTATGGCGGCGTTGCTGTTCAGGGCGCACTTGACACGATGATGGTTCTGGATAAAGATACCCACGATGCCGATACGGCTCGCCTGTATGTATCGGGCCGCCGTTGCCGTCAGCAGGAATTTGTACTGGCCTTTGACGCAGATAATTGTATCTGGTCTATGGTTGGTGACGCGGAAGAAGTCGATGAAAAATTCCGCCGTGGGCAGTACGAGCGCAGCGAGGTTGCATCTGCAATTAAAGAGGCTGTTGCAAGCGGCAATGGTACATGGAGTGGCCGTATGAGCGACCTTAGCCGTGTGGCAGAAAATACGCCTGATATTGGTCACGGTCTTGGAAATCCTCGCTCCCTCGCAAGCGCAGTTAAGCGCCTTGAAGATGACCTGTATCGGTATGACGGCATTTCTTACACCACTACCTCAAACGGAACTGGCGGTCAAAAGTACACTTTTACCCAAGCAAACAGCAAGGGTCTTGAAAAGTGGGTCGAAACGGACGTTTCGTTCGAGGACGTAAAGGTTTCAAACTGATTTTAAGCGGTGACGGAGTGACCTGACCTTGTGTCCCAGTTTACTCCGTTGCGGAGATGGTATCAATAGCTTTCGCGGCATATTCTCGCCAAATGCTGCGATATTCCACGGTCTTATTGACACCACCTCCGCAGCGGGGTACTGGGAAGCCACAAGGTAGGAACCTAAACGCCTTGCACAACAACGGAGGTGCGTATAATATGCGTAATGTAAACGAAGTCCCTATTTGGGAAAAGAGTAATCTGACACTGGAGGAAGCCGCTGCCTATTCTGGTATCGGAATTACCAAGCTGCGTGCAATGTCCAATGACGAAAACTGCCAGTTCGTGCTGTGGAATGGAGCAAAGCGGCTGATTAAGCGCCGTGAACTTGACAAATACACGGACAAAGCATATTCAATCTAAGCAAAATTCGTAATGGACAGGAGCCTTACAGAGTGGTATACTTCATTGTGTAAGGCTCCTTTTTTCAAAAAGGAGTAATTACTATGTCTATTGCTAGAAGAAAAGATTCTCGTGGTCGTGTCCTTAAAGACGGTGAGGTACAGCGCAAAAATGATGGACTTTATATGTTCCGCTGGACTGCCAAAAATGGGAAGCGCCATACAATCTATGATGCAACTTTGGAGGGGCTGCGCGAAAAAGAGGATAAAATTCGGCACGACCTTACCGATGGAATCCGTGCTGTTGAAAGCAATGTCACTGTAAACGATATGTTTGCACTTTGGCGTAAGGATAAAATCGGAATCCGCGAACATACGCTCACCAACTATGTGTACATGTACAATCGCTTTATTCGTGATGCGATTGGGAACATGAAAATCAAGGATGTCCGTAAATCTGACATTCGCCACTTTTACAGTGATATTCTGCGCAACAAGAAAATGGCGGTCAATACGCTGGACACCATCAACAACGTTCTCCATCAGGTATTTGCTGTTGCTGTGGATGATGAATACATCCGTGGAAATCCGACAGATGGTGTATATGCGTCAATTAAGGCTGCGTATCATTATGAGACGCCCAAGAGACACGCATTGACACTGCCGCAGGAACAGGCGTTTCTTTCGTTCATTAAACACACCCCAAAATATCTGCACTGGCTTCCGCTTTTTGTTTTCTTACTGGGAACGGGCTGTCGTATTTCAGAAGCAATCGGCTTGTGCTGGGAAGATGTTGATTTTGAAAGCGGAACTATTACCATCCGGCATAATTTGGTTTATCATCAAGACCAAGCGGGAAAATGCTATTTTACGCTTTCAAAGCCCAAAACTAAAGCGGGCGAACGCACGATTCCTCTAATTGATGAAGTCCGGGATGCGTTGCTGCAAGAAAAGGCACATCAAGACGAATTGGAAATGACCTGCCAATACCAAATTGAGGAACTGAATAGTTTCGTTTTCTTAAATCGTTTTGGAAGCGTTCAGAATCCTCAGGCTGTAAATCGGGCGATTGCACGGATTATCCGTGATTACAATGAGCATGAACTTGACCTTGCCGAAAAGGAAAAGCGTGAAGTTCAGCTCCTGCCCCCGTTCTCTTGCCATCACTTGCGGCACACTTTTTGCACAAGGCTTTGCGAAAACGAAACAAACCTGAAAGTCATCCAATCGGTCATGGGGCACAAGGACATCCAAACGACTATGGATGTCTACGCTGAAGCGACTGAGCAGAAAAAGCAGGAATCTTTTGAAAGACTGGCTGCAAAACTGGACATTTTTTAATCGTTGAAGAAGCGCTCTGATGGGGCGCTCAAAATGACAGCAAAATCATTGAATGACAGCAAATTGACAACAAACGAAGGAAAATAAAAGCGTAGTTTGAGGGATGTTTGATTAGCAAGCAAGTGATGTCAAAGCATCACGAAGCCTTGTAGGGCACATAGGATCAGAATTCCCACGATGAAGCCCATCGACTAAAAAGCATTGATTCTACGCCTTTTATCAACCCGGTTTGGCTGATTTGACACCACATTGACACCAAACTTGCAGAAAAGGCTTTACAAAAATAGCAGAGAGTTATCCTCTTACGGGGATGGCTCTCTGCTTTTTAGTCCAGTTGTGCATTTCTATACATAGTATGGAGAAAATTTTATCTCCCTCTGTTAAATTTCCCCATAAATTGACGCAGGCGGCTTATCGGTGGTATAATTTACAATAATTATAAAGGCAACACCGCACAATTCCCGCCTGACGGCTTAAGCACCGCTCCGGCGGCTGCGGCACGGCATCTGCGTTGCCAA
>PPYE01311162.1_pt1 | contig 75706 bp, 69 predicted proteins | sample 1559881 | NCBI WGS metagenome assembly PPYE01 (sample SAMN08240022, study PRJNA423297) | Human gut metagenome, whole genome shotgun sequencing project. | reverse complement strand
GGGGGGGGGCAAGCCATCCTTTAGATTGGGTTAGTAGCTCAGCTTGTTTTTATTTGAAAGATAATCTTACCGGTGTTTGTTTTAACGAGGCTGATTACCAGTGGCACACAGAAACTGTGATAGGGAATGACGTGTGGATAGGAGCAAAGAGTATCATAAAGGCCGGCGTTAGGATTGCAGATGGAGCTGTTATAGGAGGAGGCAGTGTGGTTACCAAAGATGTCGGACCATATGAAATATGGGCTGGGAATCCTGCAAGGCTTATAAAAAAGAGATTTGATGACGAAACGATAGAAATCTTACTTGAGAGTAAGTGGTGGGATTGGGAAGAGAATAAACTACGGGAAATGGCATCGAGTTTTAGCAATCCAAGTAATATGGTAGTCGCCCTTAAAAAGCTTACTCAATAACTATAGATTGCTGAGATGCCGATACCTTAAAAATCCACTCATGGGGGAGCAGTCCTATTTTAAAGAAACCTAGAAATATACATAATACTTAAGGGAGGTATTAAAAATTGAAGAATAATCTAGAAATGGATGTGGTTAGTTTTATCGTGCCTGCCTTTAATGCAGAGAATACAATAGAACGGTGTCTTCAAAGCATTTTTGAATACTCATACAATTATGAAGTTATTGTTGTTAATGATGGCTCTACTGATTGTACCGAGGAAATTTGCAACAAGATTGTAAGCAGTCATCAGAAGATTCAATATATGAAATGCAGAAATCAAGGCGTGTCAGCTGCAAGAAATGTTGGGATTTCATTAGCAAAAGGTAAATATATTGTTTTCTTAGATGCTGATGATGAAATCGTGGCTGATGAATATGAAAAATTATTTAAAGCTATGGAACAATATGATTTATCGTGGATACAAGGAGATTTTTACAAGGTAAAGGAAGATACAGATGTTTCTTTGAGCAGAGAATCTGGAGACATTTTAGTGAGTGATGAAGATGATTTCCAGGAAATATTGGGAAAATATGAGCTCGGTTATGTTTGGGGTAAACTGTATAAACGACAATTATTGATGCAAAATCATATGAAATTTAATGAGCAGATGACATTTGCTGAGGATTTAAATTTCAATCTAAGATACGCGCAGCTGGTTGATAAAATTGGATTTAGTACAGGAAAGTGTAATATTTACTATTTATATGGTAATTCGTTGTCAAGAAAATACTGTGAGAACTTTGAATCAAACTTATCAAGTAATTATAAGGAATTTAGTGCTTTGTTTAAACTCTATCCGCGATATAAAGAAGTATATGAAGCAAAAAACAGTTCGATTGAATTGATGCTTTCTGTGGGCTTTATTAGAAACTTATTTCGTAACAACCAAATCACCCATTGGCAGAGGATTAAGTTACTATCAAGCTTTCTAGAGAGAAACGAATACAAGTATTATGGAACAAGAAAGCTTGATATGGTTTACTCGAGAATTTTAAATACAAAAAGAGTTTGGTTCATATATCTGTGTTTTGGTATTGTGTATATGATGAAAAAGTAAAGTGGGAAATAGTGCATATGGAAATAAAAAAGAATTTACTTAGAATATACAGCAATTTTTTTGGAAAAAATAAAAAATTGTGGAGTAGTCAAATTAAAAATAACGGCGCATTGATAAAAAAGTGTAGATTTCATATTGAAGGAACTAATAACATAGTTGTTATTGGAGAAATGTGTCGATTAGAAAATACTGAGTTTTATATATCGGGATCAAATAACATGATTGTAATTGACCATAACTGCAGATTTATTGATGGTAAGTTTTGGATGGAAGGCGACAAGAATATCATCAATATTGGTAAAAATAATAAAACTTCTGGTAAAGTTATATTTGCAGCAATGGAAGGAACTTCCATTGAAGTGGGAGACAATAATTTACTTTCATACGATATAGAGTTTAGGACGAGCGACGGACATTCGATTGTTTCAACAAATGGGCAACGTCTAAATCAGGCGGCGGATATATACGTGGGTAATCATAACTGGATTGCAAAAAAAGTAACATTTTTAAAAGGCTCTTGTATTAGAGATGGCAATGTTGTAGGGTATGGAAGCGTGATTACAAAAAACATAGAGTGTGATAAATCCATTGTTTTGGGAGTTCCTGCAAAAGTGAAAACACAGGGGATTGAGTGGAGATACGAATTAGTATGATAGTTAGGAAAGATAATCTTAAATATATATTAATATTTACATTACTGGTACTCTTGCAAGAAAGATTCTTTTTTTTGACAGGTAACAATCTCGTAATGGTAATATCAATATGCGGGTTGTTAATATTCATAAAGAAGTGGAATAGACTATTACAAAGGAATTACGTATTTAATTTACTGATTATTGCATATTTTATTATACAAGTATATGGTATTTTTCTTGCATATTTTAGGTATAATCAGCCTTTGTCAACCGGATTTATTGGAACGCACTACATATTCATTTATGGGTTTTATTTTCTCTTCGTTGATTGGTTTAGAAGAGGTAATGAGGAGAGAAAACTTGAGGTAATAAAAAATGCATTTATTTTCTTTGGCGTGCTGTTTTCAATCCTACTAATAGTTCAGGCGTTAATTTATCCGACAGTAATTTTTAGTTTGTCATATTCCATTCGGAATGGTTTGAGAGTGCAGGGCTGTCAAATTATCCAGTTTTCCTTCGTGGTTGCTGTGTGCGACGCCATTTATTCGTTTAGGCCAAAAAAAATAATACCTATAGCAATTATGGGATATGAACTTTTTTTTGTAAATCAATCAAGAAATGTTATTCTTTTGATGAGTGCGATTATTATATTTCTGTTTTATCGACGATTAAAAGAAAGTAGTATGAAAAAGTTTATTATTGCTATATTGTTTATACCGATTCTAGTTTTAGCAACCTGGAATATGGGACTTGGAGATGTTATTTCCGAAATAGTTTTAGAATTGCAGACAGTTGATGGAACATCGGGGATGAGAGTAAATGAATTAATGTATTATTTAGATTTATTCAAGAAATCAAAGTATTGGGGCATTGGAATTCTTGGTGACCAATTTCCATTGAGAAGTACAATTTATGGAATAAATGTCGGATATTATATGGAAGATATTGGAGTTTCGGCCTTCGTTTTTAAGACAGGTATTCTTGGGTTGTTATGGTTGATTTTTTATCTGAAAAAGCTTGGGAAAATGGTGAAGTATACAAGTGGCTGGATAAAGTTATTGACTGTATTTATATTTTTGAAAACAATCTTTAGCATGTTCTTTTCGGTTTCGTTCATATTTGATATTAAAGAGGGATTAATTTATTTGGTTATACTTCTGGCAATGATAGATGCTAATGTAAATCAGAATTTAGAGGAGAGGAGGAGTTGAATAATATGGTAATACAGTTACATGGTCAATTTGAAACGACTAATTATGGCGATATGCTCTTATGTATTTTGTTTGCAAACTATTTGCATGAAAGAGGACATCAGGTGATTGTAAGAAATGCCTGCAACGAGCTGTATGAATATTTAGGAGAGAAGGTTTTAAGGGACGGAAGTCCACAAAAAATGGTTTGTTGTGGTGGAGGTTATCTTTGTGATGGTGATATGCATTTTTCCCTCCACATGATTAAACGCATTTATTTAGAAATGGCTATGTGTAGGTTAAAAGGTATTTCCTATGCAATTATTGGGGCTGGTTCTAAACCGTTTTTTAATAATTTCACAAAGCCATTTATGCGTTGGTGTATAAAGGGGGCAGATGTAATATGTGTTAGAAATTCAGAATCGAAAGTCGATTTGAATGGGATAGGTGTAAAAGGTGATATAAAAGTTACAGCAGATAATGTTATGGCAATTGACGGTTCAATTGTTAAGGAACATGAATTTGCTAAAGTGAGAGAAATTATTAATCGGTTCGACGAACCTAAAAACAAGAAAATACTGATTCATATTAATTATCTTCCGATAGATGGAAATGATGACATTAATCGAGGTGGAGCCATTCTTATAGATGCTATTGAAAAATTTGCGACTCAAAATCCTGAATACAATTTTATAGTCATGTATGACCACAAGATAGAAACATTTGAGAAACAATGTGATTCTATATTTCAAAAATTACCAGAGGGTCGAAAAGCTATTATTAAAGGTGATACAGTTGATTCGGTTTTGGCTACGGTTTATGCATGTGACATTATTATCACTACAAAGCTCCACGTGGGGATTACTGGAGTTGCACTAAATAAAAATGTAATTTCATTTCCGATGCATATCAAGGCAAAACGATTTTTTAGTCAAATTAATGAAACCGGACGATGCATTCTTCTACAAGAATGTAAAAGCAGTGAGTTAGTACTCAATCAATTAGAAAAATATGTTGGACAGTCAATGAATAAATCTGCTGTAGAACGCGTGAAAGAAATTGCAAAATACAATTTTGAAATTTTAGATCACTTTATTGAAGGTTAAACAGGGAGGATACGCAATTGATGAAAGAATATGCATTTGCTTTTAGTACAGATTTAAATTATTTAAATTATACATGGGCGTGTATATATAATTTGTGCAAAAAAAAAACAATAGAATCGTTTTATAAAATATATCTAATTGTTACTAGTGATGTGACTGAATCTATGCTTCCACATTATAACGATTTGGTAAATTGTCAGATAAAAATAATACGGTTTGATGAGAATCTTATTAATGGTTTTGCCGGTATAAGGCATGTGTCAAAAGCTACATTTGTAAAAATTTTTATTCCTAGCCTGATTGATGAAGATTATGTGCTATATATGGATGGTGATATTTATATTAACCACTCTCCAGAAACGATGTGGAATGATCTGCCTAGTAACCAGTATGTGGCTGCAGTATGGGACCCTGGGAATAATATGGAACATAATTTATTGGGACTAGAAGAAGGAGAAAAAACTTTCAACTCCGGAATGATGCTTATGAACTGTAAAAAGATTAAAGAAGACGATATGATAGAAAAATTTTTTTCTTTTTATGAAGAAAAAAAAGAAGACATTCAAAATGCGGATCAGACTGTATTTAATGCTATTTTTAAGCATAAATGGAAAGATTTAAAACCACAGTATAATCTGCAAAGAGCACATTTTCTATTTAGCGCTCGGCAACTAGGGCTTTCACATGTAGAAAAGAGGGCTCTGATTGATAACCCAATTATCATACATTTTACAACACATTCCAAGCCGTGGATGATTCGATGTGCGAATCCGTTTAAAAAGGATTACATGAGCAATTACTTATTTTTATACAAAAACTTTGACTATAGGGATGATAATGTAGATGCTAGAATAAAATATATATATGAGAAAATGCAATATTGTATAGCTTATATAAAATGATATGGAGATAAAGGGAGCTATATGTATTCGAAATTAGAAAAAGTAATAGAAAAATATAAAAGTATTCCGAAACCGGCTAAAGCAACTTTTTGGGCTATGGTATGTAGTATTATCCAAAAGGGAATATCGTTTATAACAACGCCTATTTTTACACGTATGCTTACTACTGAGCAATACGGAATCTGTTCAGTTTTTGATTCATGGTATATGATTATAATTCTGTTCACGTCGTTAAGCGTTTATCAAAATAGTTTTAATAATGCAATCATAAAATATGACAAGGATAAAGATGGATATATTTCATCTGTGCAATCCCTTGTTGGATTAATTGCAATTGTGTTTGGCATAATATGTATTGTTTTCAAAAATCCTATTTGTGCATACACATCTCTGCCATTTATTTGCATTATAGTTATGATTTTAGAATTGATATTTGTACCAGCATATAGTTTATGGATGGCAAAGAATAGATTCGAATTCAATTATGTTAGTGTGGTAGTAGGTACACTGGTAATATGCATTCTTTCACCAATTATAGGAGTTATTGCTGTACACCTCACTCCGTATAAAGCAGAAGCCAAAATACTGGCATTTGCTTTTGTACAGATTATAGTGGGAATTGGTTTGTTTATTTATAATATATATAAGGGACGAAAGATATATGACAAAGAAATTTGGGTATATACCTTGAAGTTTAATATTCCCTTGATTCCGTATTATTTGTCAAGTATTATTCTTTCACAGGCTGATAGAATTATGATTAACAGCATGGAGGGGGCATCTAATGCGGCAATTTATAGCCTGGCTTATACATTATCTTTGATTATGACGATTATAAGTAATGCAATTAATCAGTCTCTTATTCCCTATATCTATAAAAAAATTAAAGCAAATATGTATGAGAGCATTGCTTCAATTGTGAATTTTTCTTGTATTGTAGTTGCAGTAATGAATCTTGTTATCATGTTTTTAGGACCAGAACTGATTGCCTTTTTTGGTACAAAAGAATACATTGAAGCAAAGTGGGTAACTCCTCCTGTTTCAGCATCTGTTTTTTTTATTTTTCTGTATCAGATGTTTAGTGTTATACAGATGTACTGGGGGAAGACCAACACAATGGTGATGTCTTCAGTAGGTGTTGCAGTATTAAATATCGTTCTTAATTATTTTGGAATTAAATATTTTGGCTTTATTGCAGCCGGATATACTACATTGGTGTCTTATATGATACTGACAGTGACATATTATATCCAATATAGCAAAGTGGTTTCAAAAAATATGGAGAGGAGAAAAGTCTATGACATTAAGATAATGAGTGGGATATCTATCTTAGTTTTAGGTTCTGTATTAGTTACTCTAACTCTATATAATTTGCCAGATGTAATTCGATATATTGTAGTTTTACTAGTTGCTTTTGGGGGATTCATGGAGCGTAGGAAAATAATAGGTATTATTAAAATTGTGAAGGAAAAGTAGTGATATGAAAAAAATAAAACAATGGATTGTCAGTAACAGGTTAGCGTATTTTTTTTCGAGAAAAGTTATTGATGAATATGGAAATTTAAAGTTAAATAGATTTATTAAAAAATATTCGAAGAATCCTGAAGGATTTATTGCCTCACTTAAAAAGCAAGGAAAATATAAGATTATTCGTCATGGAAAGTATAATTACAGAACCTTTTCAGCGTTTTATCTGAATAATATGCTTGGTCTCATTCTTAAAAGCTTGATGGATGGATATATTCCTGTTGTAAAAAATGAAACAATTAGTGAAGAAGAGAAAAGCAATAATTGGGAAGACTTTTTTTGCCAACCATTTGGAGATGCGAATTCAAGTTCTGTTATAGACGAGACAAATAGGAACAATATATATAAACCAGCATTCGACTATATTTATGATGACAAAAAAAAGAAACTCTGGAGTTATATTTATAATGAATTTATAAAATTTAATCAGGAGACAGAAAATTATATTAATGATGAATACAATCGTATTTTAAAAGGTAAAAAGGTGCTTGGTATTATCTGTAGAGGCACGGATTATACGAAGACCAAACCAAAATATCACCCGATACAGCCTAATATTGAGGAAATCATTGCCGAAGCAGATAAATTGATGAATAGTGGAAAGTATACACATTTGTATGTCGCTACCGAGGATGAAACCTATTTCAATATGTTTGTAGACAAGTTTGGAAAGGACAGGGTGCTTTCCAATTCCAGAAAGTATTACGACACATTATACGCTCAAATGGATGAGAATGCACTGCTATTTTCAGTTAAATTCGATAGAGAAAATGATCAGTATATGAAAGGAAAAGAGTATCTATCATCCATGATTCTTTTGTCAAGATGCGACGCCTTAATAGGAGGACATTGCGGCGGTAGCGATATGGCCATTTATTTTAACAATTGCAAGTATGACTATCTACATATCTTTGACTGCGGGGTATATTAACTATGTTCAAAAAGCTTTTGATTCAAGTATATAACATAATAAAAACTACAATCTGCGGAATTGGCGGTAATCTGGAAAAAAAGAAAACAATATATATTGGGAAGGGAAGTCGAGTTATAAATGGTAGTAAATTTGAATTAGCCCCGAATACAATAATAGGGAAGAACTCTTACATGGCTGTATATGGCAATGGAAAACTAAAAATCGGTGAGGGTAGCAATATTGGAATGTACGGGATGATGGCTGCAATCAACGAAATCCATATAGGCAGGAATGTTCTGTTTGGGCCTAACGTTTATATTGCAGATTACAATCATTGTTATGAAGATGTAAACATGCCAATTTCCAAGCAGAATTTAAGTCGGGGGGGCGAATCCAAATAGGTGATGACTCATGGATCGGCAAAAATGTAGTTATTGTAGGGAATGTAACAATTGGAAAGCATTGCGTTATCGGGGCAAATAGTTTTGTGAATAAAGACATACCTGATTATAGTGTTGCAGTGGGTAATCCTTGTAAGGTGATTAAGCGTTATGAATTTAAAAGAAATCAGTGGGTGAGGGTTTAAATGCTATGAAAGAACAAAAATTTACAAAGAATATTCGTATCTCTTATCTGGACAGTGTTAAAGGTATTGGTATTTTACTAATAGTATTGAGCCATGTTGCAATGGGAGAGACGGGAGAAAATCCGTTGAGAAATGGAATCATGTCTTTTGCAGTTCCCCTGTTCTTTTTTGTAACCGGAATACTTCTCTTTATTAAAGACGCATATTCTGAAAAAACTATAAATACCCTTTTATTTGACAAAATGAAGGCGTTAATATACCCATACTGTGTTTTTACTACGGTAGCTCTCCCAATCTATGTTGTAAAAACAAAAGTGGGGGGGGTACAGTAAAACCGACCTTTATACTTGATTCGTTGCTGTATGGCTATAATACCCTTTGGTTTTTGCAATCTCTGTTTCTTTCTGAAATGTTATCTGTGATGCTGATTAGAAAGAAGAAGACGAGATTTTTTCTACCTTTCTTGTTGGCTTCAAGTTTAGTGATGACTTTTTTATTTTCAAATAAAATCCTAGGCCATGATTCGTTCGGAAATTTTTTGAATGTAATAAATAGATCTTTAATAGGTACTGCTTTTTGTTTGATAGGGTATTGCTTTCAAAGAGAATCCGGCAGACCAAAATTCGTTCACAACAAAACTAAAATTTTACTTATTACGATGATGCTTTTTTTTGCAGGTGCAATCTATAGATTACAATTTGATGTAACAGATATAAGAATATCGCATATAGAAAATCAAATTAGTTTTTATCTTGTGGCGGTAATAGGCTGTGTATTTACGGTTTTACTCTGCAGCTATTTTTTAAATAATGCAAGATTCATACAATACTGTGGAAAGAATTCACTGATAATAATGACCACTCACGGGATACTGCCTATTATAGGAATTCTATTAAAAATTTTGTGGAAAATAGATCCTGATATTAACTTTTATATTCTGGTTTCCGTTACATTTATATGTGTAATAGTTATTGAAATTGTATTAATCGAGATTATTAATAGGTATGCTAAATTCCTTATTAAGTTTCCGAAACGTAGCAGAAGGGCTCAGGAAGTGCGTCCAGCTAAGGGCGAATAATCCGATGGGTGGAAATCCAATCATGCAAGCCACAAACCACAATACAAGCAATGAAGAAAAGGAGGCTCTCAAATTATGCAAATTGAAAGAATTGGTGTTCATGCGGTTGCGACCATTATTGAAGAAATGGGATTTGTGTTTAGAGAGCAACCGATTGAAGATTACGGTATTGATGCAATTATTGAAGAGAGAAGACCCGGTTATCTTTCAGGAAAATTGATTGGTGTTCAGATAAAAGGTGGGGAATCATATTTCTCTGGTAAAGAAATAAATACGTATTATATTGATTCAAATCATTATGATTATTGGCTAAACTATTCAATACCGGTGATTATTGTTCTCTACAATCCATCCTCTAAGCTTTGTGTTTATGAAATGATTGAAAAAGACAAGCTGGTCAAAACAAAGACTGGTTGGAAGATTGATATTTCAAATGCGAATAAATTATCGATGGCAGCGAATACATTGAAAAACATTGCTTCTGGTCAGAATGAATATCAGAGAAGATTGTCCACATTAGCTTTGTCAAAACATTTAATGGAAATCGCTCAAGATGGAGAACTGGTGTTACTGACCAGCTCGGCTGTCACAATCCTGATTCGTTTCACTGACACGGTATTGCTCATGTTTGCGTCAATGATTAATTCTTGTTTAGCCGGCAGGCGGAGCCTGCCAGCTAAGTGTTACTGAATATAGTTGCTTAATTCCATCAACGCGGATGCCACACTGCAGGCATCTACTTTGGAGAGTTTTGAATACTGAATCAGTCTTTCTGTATTCCAGAACAGATCTGTGAGCGATGCAAGTTCACTCCCCACATTCCAGTTCGGGATGCAAAGATAGTTTCCATAGGCATGGGCTCCGAACAAGATATGAAAGCTGCAGCCTCTGGCTGTGACCTCGGCTTCGTAAGGAGACCCCTTTTGAAGCAGCTTTATTTGTCCTTCCCATTGTTTCTGCTTCATTTCCGGTAAGCCATGGCAGATGTATGGAATCGTCATTTACTCACCGCCTTTCAACATCTCATGATCGAGGACAAATCGAATCATTCCATCATCAATGAGACGGCGGTTTTGCTGAAATGCATACATAAGACTTTTCTCACAAATACGGTTAATTCGCCTTGGTATGCCCGCTGATTCCTTATAATCTGAACTTTGCAAAAAAGTTACACTAAACGCCTGACAGTCCCCCAGATTATACATCCAGGAAGGTCATCCTGTTTTTCTTGCAGTTTAACAAGCTCTGTTGTAATCTTTTCGATTTCGGCATCAATCGAAGATATCGAACGTGGTCTCGCCATCGTCATACACCTCCTCGCCATCATCTGTTTCCGTTGATGTCAGGGACTGGTTATTGGCAAGCAGTGTTCCAATCTCCGACGCCAGTTTGTGAATATCGGTATCATTCATACCAAATGCACTCAGAATTGTTTTTTGTCGTTTTGATATTGCATGATCCAACCGGTACTGGCCATTGTTACGACGCACCATTTCAATCTTTTCAAGCTCCCGAAGCGCTGCTGGTACTGTCAGATAGTCCACTCTGGTTTCCAGCCGGAGCAGTGTTTCCTTCAACAGGTTGTATATTCTGTTCCGCACAATCAGGGCAACGAATTCAACAAAGATTTTTGACGACATTGATTCAGCCGTATGTACACGCTCACTTCTGGAGCCGATGAATGACTTGTCAGCGCAGAATAGTTTTTCTGAAACATCCCTGCCTTTGTAGTGTATCAGTGCCTCGGATGCAGTCATCTTCTCAGCAGTAATGATGCAGAAATAACCGCAGAGTTCCAGCTCCTGCCGGATAACATCGGCACGTTCTTCATATGAGAGCAGCCCCTTCTTTTTATTGTAATGCAGATTGAAATACTTCTGATACAGTTTCCCAAGTGTCATCGGCTGTCCCAGATGCTTGTCCATATATAACTTCATTTTATCAAGGCTCTGCTCCAGCTGTTCTCTTTCAGCAGCCTGTTTTGATGGGTTGAAATATATATGGAACTGCCGGTCTTTGATATCGTCTTCATAGAGTCGGGCAGCCACAGTTTTGCCATATACCCTGTAGGATCGGATGACACATTCCCTGTTGGTCTCAAAGGTATCCCTGTGTCCTGCCACAAGTGAAGCAACCAGATCTTTCTGGCCTTTTACCATGATGATGAAAGGATACTGGTTGTCCTCCATATACCGGATGTTTTCCTTGCTGAAGTAACCTCTGTCAAGGATAAAACCGGCTTTTTTATAGCCATATTCTTTCACTTTGTCAACCATATATATGAACTGCGATACATCCGTAATGGATCCCGGATATTCTTCGTAAAACAGTGGCAGGCGGTTGGTTTTATCAAAAGCCAAAGCTAGATTGAATATCGGAAACCCCTTATTATCCTTGGGTTTTCCATATTCGATGATATCGATATCCCCGGCCTGACAGTTTTTGTTTGTTGAATCATAAGAAATATAAATACGCTGCTTATGGTCGCGGATACGGTTCCAGTGTAAGCGATGAATAACCTACCGTATTGCCCAGTTCTCCTTTGGTGATATAAAATTTAAATCGGCAGGGGAGCATGCTTCTCCGCTGTGATATTTTCTACATCAATTAAACCTGTACTGTGTTCTTTTATAAAATCACTCCACGGAAGCAGCTGTTCGATACCTTCGGGCTCATTTTTGTAGTCCGGCATATACAGCAGTACCGTGTATAGATATTGGAACACATTCAGTTGGTTCGCTTTTGCTGTTTCAATCATGCTGTACATGACTGCACTTGCATTTGCCCCGGCGACAGATGTGTGGAATAAAAATGCTTTGCGTCCAATCGCATAGCTTTTCGCTCTGCGTTCCGCTGCATTGTTTGATATTTCGCATCGGCCATCCAACATGTAATTACTAAGTGTTTCACGGTGCTTCAGGGCATAATTCACCGCTTTTTCAAGTTTGCTCCCGCCAAGTGGCTTTAGTGTTACAATCCATTCCCAGAAGCCATTCCATACTGGCGTCTCGAGCTCTTCCCGTCTGGCTTTTCTTTCTTCTGCTGAAAGCTCTTTTAACTGTCTTTCAATGTAGAAAAGTTTATTACAGTAAGAAAGACCGATTTCAGCTGGAAGCTTTTTCCCCAGCTCTTTGGTATCCGGAAGGATTGGTTCCTCTATCCATACTTCTGAATTGATATCCAAAAGCTTGAGCTTTTTTCTTCGCCCAGCCGGAACCGCCTCAAAAAATTTCCTGCGGCAATGGGCAAGGCAGCACACTAAGATAACATCGGGCACCTTGTTATACCCCTGATATCCATCGCACATAATCCGATATCGGATTATAAGTGATTATTCCGACAAAATAAATATTCCGACTTTTCTTTATAAAAGACTGTATTTCGGTCTCTCAGCAGTATAAAAATCGGTATTTCTTGTTATGATTGATTTACTAAATCATAACAAGGAGGGATTGCATATGTACCAATGTATTGAAAGCGTTATTAACGGCATGCTGGAAAAGCTGAAGGCTTATGGGCTTTCAGACTCAACAGTAAACCAGTACAACCGTGGGTTCTGCAAACGGATTGCGGAATACTGCCATGATCATGGAGGTGGTTATTACTCTGAAACACTTTTGGACGATTTCCTGGCCGCTGTGAAGAAGCAGCTGGAGGATGGTGAAATCCAGATGCGCCACTACAATGCGACAAAGAGGACAATCCGCTGTCTTAAGGAGTATGCCGAGAATGGAGAAGTCGATTTCTCCATGCATATTGACCGCCGGATATACAATCCAGATAATGGACATTTGGAGCTTATTAAGCAGATTCTTGGCGAAACAGGTCTTCAGGAAGGATTTCAATACAAGATTAATTGTTGTATGCGGCATTTCTTTGTTTTTATTGAGTCTCTCGGACTACAGAACAGTGAGATTACCGATGAAACGATCCGGGCTTTTATCAGTAAGGTTTCTAATACAAATGCCGGGAGTATGGATTACATCATCTACGCTGTCAATCTTATCGCCGGATACTTCAGGGGAAATAGCCTGGCTAATGTCCAGGAGGATTTTCATTGTTTTATGCCGAAACCGGCTCCGGTCAGGCTGATTGCCCCGTATTCACAGGAAGAGAGCCGCCGCATTTTAAATGGGATCGTTCTGGAAAGCATCTCTGCGAAAAGAGATCGGGCTATCATTCTGCTGACATTTAACACCGGGTTTCGGGGAATTGACATAAGGAACCTTCTGCTTTCCGACATTAACTGGAAAAAAGGGGAGGTGCAAATCATTCAGAGCAAAACAAAGCGGCCGGTGACGCTCCCGCTCAGTGGGACTTCTATGAATGCCCTTGCAGATTACATTTTAGAAGAACGCCCAAAAACACCAGAACAGACCGTTTTTCTCAGAGCAATTTCACCGCATACTTCATTTCATGGAACAAGTGCACTTGATGGGATCATTGAAGGTCTCTGCTTAAAGGCAGGCGTCAACAAGAAGCCTTACCGCTCCTTCCATAGTTTAAGAAGGTCATTGGCGACAGAACTGTCTTTGGCGGAAGTTCCGCTGACATCGGTTTCACAGATGCTTGGCCATCAGAGTATCGATTCTGATGTGCCATATTTAAGCTTCAACCGTGTACAGACCGCCTTGTGTGCCATTGGATTTAATGAAATACCGATTACATCCGGCATTTATGCTGGTCTTGATGGTTACGGACATATATCTGCCGATGAAGGGGTTCCATGGATTGTATTAAAGATGTATGGGCTTGTAGCAATGGGATTTGAAGATATCCCTATAAAAGGGGGTGTGTTCGCATGAAGCGGGAAAGCATTTTTAAAGACTACCTTGACTTTGTAGAACTGAAGGAGGCACTTGGCTTTGATTCAATGACTTACGATTTTTATTTGAAGCCGTTTCTTGAGTATTGTGTAGAAATGTATCCTGATGAGAACAGCATTACAAAAGAGATGGTTGATGGATGGCTGTTGGTACGGCAATTTCGGACAAATGCAACTCAGTCGCATGCAATTAGCGATCTGAGGGCATTTTCACGATACATAAATTCGATTGGCAGGCAGGCTTATATTCCGTCCGAGGAGTACAGCGTCCCAATTGGACATTATCAGCCATATATTTTTACGGATTGTGAACTGACGGCACTGTTCCATTCAATTGATAACCTGGCCCCCTGTTACGAGGCTCCGCGCAGGGAATTCATTGTGCCGGTGCTTTTCCGAATGATATACTGCTGTGGGATGCGCCCTTCTGAACCGCTGCATCTCCTTACGGAAGACGTCAATCTGGAAAACGGGGACATTTACATCAGACAGTCTAAAATGTCCAAGGATCGCCATATCATTATGTCAGAAGACCTGCTCATGCTCTGCAGAAAATACCATTCCCTGATGGGGGAACGTCAATGGTTTTTTCAGAAATGGGATGGCGGTCCTTTCCCAACTTACTGGATGACCAATCAGTTCCGTATCTGCTGGCATAACAGTGGCCTGAAAAAGCACGGGAATCCGCGCCCATATGACCTGCGCCACCGTTTTGCGGCTCATACCCTGATGCGGTGGGTGGATGAGGGAAGGGATATTATGGCGCTTCTTCCATATCTGAGCACCTACATGGGCCACAAGAAATTTCAGTACACGCAGTATTATATCCATCTTATTCCGGAGCGGCTGCGTATCAGTGCCGGAATTAATTGGGAAAAACTAGATGTTGTTTTTGAAGGGGAGGATGCTGATGAAGATTAAGGATCCCAAACTCTTTGGAAAAATAAAGGCCTTTTTAACTGCATACTTGCCAGTAATCCGGGCAAGAAGCCCCAACACAGTAACGGCTTATAAGGCTTCTCTAAACCTGTATCTTTCGTTCCTTCAGAATACACAGCGGAAGCAACTGGCGGATATAACGGAGGAAGATTTTAACCATGAAAATATCCTGGCTTTTCTTGAATGGCTGAAAACATGTAGGGAAAATTCCATTTCAAGCAGAAACCAGCGGCTTACCCAAATCCGTCGGTTCTGCAGATACCTTATGGGTTCCGATATGGTCTCATTTTCAGAGTATGCAAAGATCCAGGCGATTGCCAAAGAGGCGAACCCTAAAAAGGATGAGTTGGAGTATCTGACCATTGCCCAGACTAAATTGGTGCTGTCGCAGCCGGACATCAAAAAGAAAACAGGGGTGCGTGATAAGTTCTTTATGTCACTGCTCTATGACAGTGGCTGCCGGGACCAGGAAATTCTGGATCTTACCGTTGGTGATGTTATCGAGATGAAGGAAACTGCTCATCTGCATATCGTAGGGAAAGGGAAAAAACACCGGGTAACACCGATTTCAAAGGATGTACAGAAGCTGTTTCATGAGTACTGCATGCTCTACCATCCAGTGCCAAAGAAGGAAGATTTCTTGTTTTATACTGTCCGCAATGGGGTGATTTCAGAGATGTCCGCGGATAATGTGGCGAGATTTATGAACCAATATGAACTATTGGCAAGAGACTCTGATCCGGATATTCCGCATCTGCATCCTCATCTTTTTCGACATACACGTGCCGTTCATCTCTACACGGCAGGGATGCCCCTCCCTCTGGTTTCTGAATGGCTTGGACACTCGCAGATGGAGACGACAACCATCTATGCGCGAGCCACAACAGAAATGAAACGAGAGGCAGTGGAAAAAATCTCAACCGATGAGAACGCGGTTTTCAACAAAGACGAAAAATTCAAGTATGCCGGTGATGATGAGATTATCAGAAGGCTTTATGGCCTGTCATAAAAATGCCGATAAAAAAAGTCAGAAGCATTGTACAATCAATGTTTCTGACGGCCTCGGGAAGAAATGTCGGAATATTTATTTTGTCGGAATAATCGCACATAATCCGATATCGGATTATAAGTGACGGTTTCCAGGGGTACGATAAACTAAAAGATGTGAAACGCTGTGCCTGCTATGCCCATATACGGAGGTGTTTTTTGTAAATGCTCCATAATCCGTGGGCTGACTTGCGACTGATTTTATGCGATGCTGATTTCATCAAATCTACTTAAAAAACTCCAGATACTTTGATTGGAGTTTTCAGTTTCAAAGGAGATTTCAAATATGAATGAAGTAATGCAGATTCGTGCGGCCAGTTGGACCGCAATGATCAAACAACGAAACGATAGCGGTCTGACCATCAAAGAATGGTGTGCTGCCAACGGAATTCAGGAGTCGGTCTATTATTACCGGCTAAATCGGTTGAGAAAAATGGCATGGATTCCTTGTGAAACACCGGTTCCTACAAAGGAGCAGGATTCTTCTGGCACATTTGCGCAGATATCAGTTGCTTCTGCTGTACAGACTTCAAATGTAGCAATCCGCATTCGCCGTGGTGATACTGTTATGGAAGTAAGCAGCGATGCACCGGATCGCATCCTCACTTTTTTGAAAGAGGTGATGTTCCGTGCTCTCTGAGATTACCGGTTTTCAGGCTATCTATATCTACTGTGGAAAATGTGATCTTCGCAAAGGGATTGATGGTCTGGCGACGTTAGTAAAGGAACAGTTCCATTTGGATCCCTTTCAAAAGGAGGTTCTGTTTCTTTTCTGCGGATGCCGCACCGACCGGTTCAAAGGCCTGGTCTGGGAAGGCGATGGGTTCTGCCTGCTTTATAAGCGGATTGAAGCCGGACGTCTCCGATGGCCGAGAAGCCAGGAAGAAGCGGCAAGGATCTCACCGGAAGAACTTCATCTTCTGTTGACCGGAATGACGATACTGGAACGTTCCTCTATCCAGAAATGCAGCTGCACAGAAATCTGCTGACCGACTATTCAGGACCGACTTTTTCTGCTATACTATCCCTCAGAAAACGGAAGGGAGGGACACAGCGGTGGCATTTTCGCTGAAAGAAAAAGAACTTGCGGACCTTGATAAACAAACATTGATCAAAATGCTCGTGGCAGCCACCGAGTCCAACCAGAAACTTTCAGAGGCTGCCGAACAGCTCCAGAAAAGCGTAAACCTTCTGACAGAAGAAGTTGTAAACCTTTGCCAGCACCGTTTTGGCCGTTCCTCAGAAAAGGGGCTGACCAGCGGGGAAGACGGATGCAGCCAGCTCTGCTTCGCTTTCAATGAGGCAGAGATGACCATAGATCTGGATCCGGCATTCCCGGAACCGGAACTGGAGGATATCTTCCCGAAACCATACAAACGTGGAAAAAAGAAAACAGGAAGACGTCAGGAAGAGATCAAAGGTGTTCCGGTGACTGTGGTTACCCATACCCTGTCGGAAGAGGAACTGCTTACCGCATTTCCGGATGGCCGGTACAAAAAGCTTCCCGACGAAGTATATAAACGTCTGGAATTCCATCCGGCAAGCTTTGAAGTGATTGAACATCACGTGGAAGTATATGTAAGTGCGGATGGGGGAAAGTTTGCGCGCGCAGAGCGTCCAGCGGATCTGTTCCGGAACAGTCTGGCTACCGCGTCCCTGGTTGCCGGTATTTATAATCTGAAGTATGTAAACGCGCAGCCGATCGAGCGCCTTTCCAAAGAGTTTGAACGCAGCGATGTATTTCTCCCGACACAGACCCTGTGTCGCTGGGCGATCATGGGAGCAGAGCGGTACCTGAGCCGTGTATACGACCGGATGAAGCAAAAACTTCCGGAGCATCATGTGATGCATGCGGATGAAACCGTGGTAGAGGTACGCAAAGATGGACGTCCGGCAGGATCTGAGAGCCGGATGTGGGTGTACCGTTCCGGTGAACTGGAGCCAAACCCGGTCATCCTTTACGAATACCAGAAGACCCGGAAAAAGGAACACGCCCGTGAATTCCTAAAAGACTTCAGCGGGATCTGTGTGACGGATGGTTACCAGGTATACCATTCTATTGCAGAGGAACGGGAGGATCTGACAATCGCCGGATGCTGGTCGCATGCCCGGCGGGGATTTGCTGATGTGGTAAAAGCTGCCGGGAAAAAGGATCTGAACATCAGGGAATCCATTGCCTATAAAAGCCTTCAGCTCATACAGACCATGAGCCGGTATGAAGAGGAGTTTAGCAAACGGGAACCAGCCGAGCGTCTGGAAGCACGTATCCACCATGTACTCCCACTGGTAGATGCCTTTTTTGCGTACCTGAAATCAAAAGAAGGCAGCGTTGCACCGAAATCCGCCACGGGAAAAGCGATCAGCTATTGTCTGAACCAGGAAGCATTCCTGAGAGTCTTTTTGACGGATGGTTATGTACCGATGACCAATAATGCCGCAGAACGTAGTATCCGGCCATTTACAGTGGGAAGAAACAACTGGTTCCAGATTGATACAGTCAGCGGGGCAAAAGCAAGTGCGATCGCATACAGCATTGCTGAGACAGCGAAGGCAAACGGGCTGAAACCATATGAATATTTCCGTTACCTATTAGAAGAACTGCCAAAACATGGAGAATTAGAAGATCTGTCCTATGTCGAAGGATTGCTTCCGTGGTCCGAGACACTGCCGAAATGCTGCTACCAGAAAAAGGCCTCTGAAAACTGATCAAGTTTCCTTCTATCTGCCGTCCACAAAGGGCGGCATTATTTTTAGTCGGGTACTGGATATGGAGCATTTACCATGGATCTGCATGGAGAGCGTATTGTTCAGCATCGGCTGCCCGCACAGCACCAGCACGGCATAATTCCGGCTGTCCATCTCAAAGTTCATCAGGAGCTTGAGGTCGGACAGGATTGCACGGCTCAGGTACTGTGCCTCATCAACCAAAACTACCAGTGTTGTTTTCTGCTCCCGGTATAGGTTCCGGATCCGCTCCTGTATGTTCCGGAAGTTGTCAATCTTGCGGTAGCAGGGCTCCAGCCCCAGCCCTTTTGCCAGATCACGGTAAAACTCACTGGCTGAAATTGTAGTCATCGGCAGATAAATCACTTTGTACAGGCTGGGATTAAGGCTGCTTACAAATGCCCTGCAGCAGGCCGTCTTCCCCGTCCCGGGCAGGCCGGTAAACAAGCCGATTCCCCTGACATTTTTCAGATATTCCAGCCGTTTTGCCATCTCATTAAAGTCATTGTTCCTGTAAAACTGTATTTGCAGAGAGCCCTTGCGAAATGTGTTGCTGCAGCATGAAAATCTATCTGATTGCCTGTTTTTATTGAGTTTTCAGTGCGCCCAGCTAAGGGTGTGATGTTTAAGAGGTGGAAATCCTCTCCGACAAGGTGCTAGCCACACCATCGGTAACAGCTTACGGTTCATGGAAGTAATGAAGTGGGCTAAGCGTAAGTGTATAGGTTGTAGGGCTGTAAGGCAGTCTGGCACCGAAATAAATATAAGGCCAGAGTGACGACGTTTCTGAAAAGGCGGAAGTCAGCACGTGGGTTATCGCCAGGGCAAGATTTCACACGACTCTGCGGTGTTTCTAATGCCAGTCATGCAACACAATGGCATCGCGTCAACTGGGGAGAGCCTGTACCCTCCCTGTAAGGAATGCAGGGTATAACGTACAACCAAAAAGGAAGGAGGTTAAATGGGGCACAGGCAGTCGGATGGTCGGATAGTACCGTAGATACCGTTTAATAGCGGAGGAGGAAAGCCGAGAGGGGACAGTACCCTGCTGTTCCTACCATGCAAAGCTATATCAAGAGGGAAACATTATCTATACACAGGGATAGGAGATATAATGGAAACAAAACTTGCGAGAATATCACAAATGTCAGCCGAGAACCCTGACATGGTGTTCACTTCGCTCTACCACCTTATCAACTGCGAAATGTTGAGGGACTGCCACAATAAAATGGATGGGACAAAGGCGGTTGGAGTGGACGGAATTACAAAAGAAGAATACGAAAAGAATCTTGAGAACAACCTAGAAGATTTGCAAGAACGGTTGAAAAGAAAGGCCTATAAGCCAAAGCCAGCAAGACGGGTGGAGATTCCAAAAGATAATGGGAAAACCAGACCGTTGAGCATTTATTGTTATGAAGATAAGCTGGTGCAGGAAGCATTGAAAAGGGTACTGGAGGCAGTATTTGAGCCGCACTTCTATGACGAGATGATGGGTTTCCGGCCAAACAGGGGATGTCACATGGCATTGCGAAAGTTAAATGTGATGATAGAGAAGAATGCCACGAATTACATTCTGGATGCAGATGTCAAGGGGTTCTTTGAGCACATAGACCATGAGTGGGCAGTCAAATTCATCGGGGCGAAGATTAAAGACCCAAATATACTACGGCTGGTGCGGAAGATGTTAAAAGCAGGAATCATAGAAGACTTCCAATACGAAGAAACAGAGGAAGGAAGTGGCCAGGGCTCAGTGTGTTCTCCGGTTATTGCAAATATCTATATGCATTATGTTCTTGTATGGTGGTTTAAGGAGAAGATACAGCCAAATCTCAAGGGATTCAGTGGATTGGTGGTTTATGCTGATGATTTCGTATGCTGCTTTCAATACAAGGCGGAGGCAGAACAGTTCTACGAAAGACAGTCCAGAAGGATGGGGTATTTTGGTTTAGAACTGGAAAAGAGCAAAAGCAGACTGATTGAGTTCGGCAGATACGCCGAAGGAAACAGGAAACACCATGGGAAAAGGAAACCAGAAACCTTTACATTCTTGGGATTCACTTATTACTGTTCACACAGCAAGTCAGGGAACTTCAGGGTCAAAAGGAAAACAAGTAAGAAGAAGTTTGCAAAGAAATGCAAGGAAGTCCATAGGCTGATTAGTTCCATCAGGCATTGGACGCTTCGTCTGATAATAGCTAAGCTGAATCAGATACTTGTTGGATATTATCATTATTACGGCATAACTGACAATTTTAGAGCCATAGACAGCTTCCGTTATAGAGTACGGTGCAGCCTATTTTACTGGCTCAATCGGCGCAGCCAGAAAATCAGCTACACATGGAATGCATTTAATGATATGTTAAAGGTTTATCCACTGGCAAAACCGAGGATATATGTCAGTATATATGGAACATAAGTGAAGAATTCGCTTTGTAGGGAGCCGAATGCGGGAAAATCGCACGTTCGGTTCTATGTAGGGGTACGCCCCGTAAGGGGCGTATCTACTCACCAGGGACGGTTCCCATTATGGTATAAAAAGTTTTAATCATTCCCATTTCCTCCCACCCCAAAAGTCACAATAACACAACAAATATCAAAATATCACAATTGTCCCCTCCCCCTCCCACAATCTATAATAAACCCATCAAATAAAGGAGGGGACCCAAATGAAAAAGAAAAAACTACTAAGCATTCTTCTTACTGCCGCCCTGGCATTTTCTCTTACCGCCTGCGGCAATTCCAACAATGAAGCCCAGACTTCAAACTCAGCTTCATCATCCACATCAACCACAACAACAGAATCAAAAGACGCCTCAGCGTCCGATGCCGATGCCAACACCGACACCGCAGCCGCAGAGGCTGATCCCTTCGGCAAATACGCCGACCCGCTGGAAATCCATTTCGTCCGCGCCACGGATGACACCATTGAGACAAACGTTCTCGCCAACCTGCCGGGCCAGACCCTGGAGGATAACTTCTGGCTTGATACCTATGAGGACGAGCTTGGCATCAAGGTAGTCTATGACTGGATTGTAAAAGGCGACGACGAATTCAACCAGAAAATGAACGTATCCATGGCCAGCGAAGAGCTCCCTGACGTGATGTGCGTAACGGCGACACAGATGATGCAGCTCATCGACGCAGGCCTGGTGCAGGAAATGGGACCGGTTTTCGAGCAGTATGCCACCGATTTCACTAAAGAGGTTATGAACCAGGAGGGTGATTCCCCGTTCCTTGCAGGCCAAAAGGACGGCGTACAGTACGGTTTGCCTGTAACCGGCGGAAGCGTGGACTCCGTTGACCTGATGTGGATCCGGACAGACTGGCTGGAGAAACTAAATCTTGAGGTTCCCACCACCATGGATGAAGTCCTTACCATGGTTGATCAGTTTGTAAACGCCGATTTTGACGGCAACGGCGCCAGGGATACCGTAGGTATCGGCGTGGCCGGAACCAGCATGCTGGGCGGCGGCTTCGGCGGTCTGAGAGGCTTCTTCAATGCTTACGGCGCATATCCGGGAATCTGGGTGGAAAAGGACGGCCAGCTGGCCTACGGCGCAATCCAGCCGGAATGTAAAACAGCACTCGCAGCGCTTCATGATATGTATGAAAAGGGTTACATAGACACAGAATTCGGCGTTAAGGATTCCACCAAGGCAGGAGAGGCTGCAGCAGCCGGAAAATGTGGTTTTACCTTCGGACAGCAGTGGCTTTCCCTCACTCCCTTCCAGTCCTGTAAGGACAATGATCCGGACAGCCAGTGGTCCGCATATCCGCTTCCTTCCGCAACGGGCGAACCGGCTGTTGCACAGGCGGATCTGGGCACCAACAGATGGATCGCCGTAAACAAGAATTTTGAACATCCGGAAGCAGTTGTAAAAATGATAAATCTCTTTATTGAGAAATGTTGGGGCGAGACCGGAGACAACGGTAAATATTATGCGCCGCCGGAGGCAGAAGGCGTATGGAAGCTTTCTCCTATCCAGTGCTCCATGCCTCATAAGAATCTGCAGGCTTACCTGGACATCGAAGCGGCCCGTCAGTCCGGCGATACCTCTTCCCTGACAGGAGAAGCGAAATCCATCCAGGATAAGCTGGACAGCTATTATTCCGGAAGCGATGAAGGCTTTGCTCTCTGGGGATGGGAAAGAATTTACGGGCCCGATCCCAGCTCTTATTCATCAATCAATGCCATGAGCGAGGATAACCGCATCATGATCAATAAATTTGTGGGAGCGCCCACCGAGACCATGACAGAAAAGCTTTCCACACTGGAAACCATGAGGGATGAGGTATACACCAAAATCATTATCGGCGAAGCTTCTATCGATGAATTCGATACCTTTGTTGAAGATTTCAACAAGCTGGGCGGAAGCGATATGACAGCAGAAGTAAATGAATGGTATTCCTCTGTAAAATAAGCGGAAAAGGTTAACCTGTGACCTGTGACAGCCGGAGGCTTTGGGCATACAAACAAAACCTCCGGCTTTTCCGGTCCGTAAGTATAAAAATCTGTGCCGGCAGCGGCCCTCGCTGCCGGCAGCATGGAGGACTGTTATATGGCAGCTGGCAGACAAAAACAAAAAAAGAAAAATGCGATCCGAAGGGAGCTTCCCCTGCATCTTATGCTGGTTCCCGGAATTATTTTCACTGTTATATTTTGTTATATCCCAATGGCGGGCATGGTAATCGCCTTCCAGAAGTTCATTCCGGCCAAAGGCCTGTTCGGAGACCAGAAATGGATAGGCTTTGATAACTTTACATATCTGTTCAATATGCCGGGAGCAATGTCAGCCTTACGCAACACCGTTGTCATTGCTTTTTTTAAAATCGTTCTCGGCCTGATTGTACCGATTACCGTTGCCATCCTTTTAAATGAAGTACGTTCCAATAAATTCAGGAAAACAGTGCAGACAGCCATATATCTTCCTTACTTCCTGTCCTGGGTCGTTCTTGGAGGCGTTATGATAGATATTCTTTCTCCCTCCCAGGGTATCCTGAATCAGGTCCTGAATTTCTTTGGAATAGATTCCATTTTCTTTCTGGGCAGCAATAAATGGTTCCAGCCCACTATCATCATGACGGATGTCTGGAAGGGCTTCGGCTTCGGTACGGTGGTTTATCTCGCCGCCATCACCGGAATTGATCTCAGCCTGTATGAGGCCGCGACGATGGACGGTGCGAACCGCTTCCAGAAAATGTGGCATGTGACACTGCCGGGCATACGGATGATCGTTGTGCTCATGTGTGTGCTTTCCCTGGGAAATGTGCTGAACGCCGGGTTTGATCAGGTGCTGAACCTCTACAGCCCTCAGGTGTATGAGACCGGTGATATTATTGATACGTTTATCTACCGCATCGGCCTGATTGACGCGCAGTTCGGGCCGGCGACGGCAATGGGCGTGTTCAAGTCCGCCGTATCCTGTCTCTTCATTTCCGTATCCTACTATGTTGCATATAAATTTTTCGATTACCGGATCTTTTAACGTAAAAACGGAGGGGCAAGCCTTATGAAAATGAATACAAAAACACAAAAAAGCGGTGTGAAGGTCAGAGAATCCGTGGGTTCCCGTATTTTTACAATTATCAATACCCTGATTCTCGCCTTCCTGGCGCTGATCTGCATCCTTCCCCTGATCAATATCCTGGCGATTTCCCTCAGCTCCAATGCCGCGGCCACAGCCGGGCTGGTGAAGCTGCTGCCGGTGGATTTTACCCTGAAATCCTATGAATACGTGGCAAAAAGGGCGGCCTTCTGGAAATCCCTTGGGGTGACGGTGATCCGGTGCCTGCTGGGTGTATCGCTGAACGTCATCATGTGCGTCCTTGTAGCCTATCCGCTGTCCAAGGATAACCGCAAGCTGAAGCTGCGCACGGTATATACCTGGTTCTTTTTTATCACCATGCTGATCAATGCGGGACTTATCCCATGGTACATGACGATTAAGAGCGTGCATCTGCTGGGAACCATCTGGGCGCTGGTGCTTCCGGGAGCAGTGCCCGTATTCAGCGTGGTGCTGATGCTGAATTTTTTCCGGGCGATACCGGAGGAGCTGGAGGAGGCCGCTTTCATGGACGGAGCAGGCCACTGGAATATCATGGCCAGGATCTATGTGCCGCTGTCCAAGGCCAGTATTGCCACCATCTGCCTGTTCGTACTTGTTTATCACTGGAATTCCTGGTTTGACGGCATCATCCTCATGAACAAACCCACACAGTATCCCCTGCAGAGCTATCTGCAGACCATTATTATCCAGGGGGACACCTCCGTCAACAGCACCACGGACTGGCAGACAATGGCGCTGATCTCCGACAGAACCGTAAAATGCGCGCAGATTTTTCTGTCCACCCTGCCTATTGTGGCAGCTTATCCTTTTTTACAGAGATATTTTGTAAAAGGAATGGTTATGGGTTCTGTAAAAGGGTAGTAAAGCGAAGCACTCCGGATAGCCGGGCTGCTGCAGTAATGCAGCCGGCATTCGCTGGCTGTCTTCCGGAAAAATGCAAAATCACAGGCCGTTATGCTAAAATAGTGTTGGCCCGGCCATAATTACCGTTGGAAGAAGCAAGTGAAAAACGCTTCCGTCCTGCAGGACGGCCGGGCAGATTGGGGGAGGCAGATGTACCATTCCAGAACATTTCATAAAATGCTGATTTCCATTACACTGGTATGCCTTTGTTTCTATGGGATCGGACTGTTCAGCAATCAGTACAACAGGAATGTGCTGTCCCATCAGATCCAGGACACGTTGGATTCCAAGGTCCATTTCTGGGAGGAACAGCTTCAGCAGGAAACCGACAGCCTTCTGCTGACGCAAAGCAGCCTGACGAATGACGCCAGCCTTCTCAAGCTCCATGTGGCCTGGGACAGCCTGAGCAATTACCAGCGTTATGAAGCGGTGAAGCAGTTTTCCTACCGCCTGCTGAATGTAAAGGTACTCCACAGCATTGCCGCGTCCATCAAGACCTACTTCCCGGACAGGAAAATCGTAATCAGCGCCGACAGCCCCATCCTGGACAGCTATGAGGAGGACGATTACGGAGATTTCAGGCAGGCCTGTCTGAATGAGGACGGGAGCATCTGCCTGACCATCTTTTTCCCTTACAATATGAATCCGTCCAACCGGAAAATCCCCCATTTTTACATAAGAACCACCATCACGCCGAAAACGCTGCAGGGCAAACTGGAGGAAATGCTGGGAGAGGATGAGGGCAACGTTTTTTTGCTGAACCAGGACGGCACCGTACTGGCCGGTTCCGGGAAAAAGCTGGAGGAGGACATCGCTTCCGTTCCGGTTCTCGCTTTAGTTCAGGAGAAAATCCGCACAGCAGGAGAGGAAGAAAGCATTCACGCCTCCAGGGATGGTTTTGCTTCCGGCCGGCTGCTATTCCGCCTGGGAATCTGGCTGGTTTACTGTTATCCCAATCAGGTGGTGGAAAAGCCGCTCCGTTTTTTCCGGATCTTCAATGCGGCGCTGACCATTCTGGTAGTGGCTCTTCTGGGCGCTTATGCTTTTTATGCGGGAAAATCCTTTGCAAGACCTCTCGGCCGGATACTCCAGGCCATGGAGGATAAACAGGATAAGAATTCCTTCCTGATCCAGGAAAAAGGAAAGGACGAGCTGGCCATCATTTATGACAAATACAACCGGATGGTCCTCCGTACGGAAAGCCTGATCCGCGAAAACCTGGATTCCAAATATCGTGTGCACATCGCGCGGCTGAGGGCGCTGCAGTATCAGATCCAGCCCCATTTCCTGTACAACAGCATTTTCCTGATTTACCGCATGGCGCAGATGGATGAAAACGAGCCTATCGCCGATTATGCGGAGCATCTGGGAAAATATTATCAGTACATCACCAGGGTCAGCGACCGCAAGGTAAAAATCAGCCAGGAAATTGAGCATATCCGCAATTATCTCGCCATCCAGGAAACCAGGTTCGGCGGCCGGATCCGCGCTTTTCTGGGAGAGGTTCCGCCGGAGCTTGCGGATGCCAAACTCATGCCTCTCACATTGCAGCCTTTGGTTGAGAACGCCTATGAGCATGGTATGAAGAATCGTGTCAGAGACGGGGAGGTACACATCAAAATGCACTTTGAGGACAGTATTTTCTACTTTACGGTGGAGGATAACGGGCCGGGTATGACAGCGGAAGAGCTGGCCCGGGTGAAAAAACGTATGGAAGAGGGCCGGATCGAAGAAGAGGAAATACACGCCCTTTCCAATACCAATATCCGCCTGAAGCTCCACTATGGGGTAAACAGCGGTTTATATTTTGAGAACAGGCAGGAGGGAGGCTTCCGGGTAACTGCCAGAATACAGCTTACGGAAGAAAAATATGTATAATTTACTGATTGTGGACGATGAACCTTTGATTTTAGAAGGACTCTGTCGTATGATAGAGAGGGCTTATGGAAACCGGTTTCTTATTTATCAGTCGGACTGCGCCGAAGGGGCGCTGGAAATCTTCCAGAACAGCCGTGTGGATCTTTTGATGAGCGATATCCGTATGCCTGGCATGGACGGCCTGGAGATGGTGGAAATCGTGGAAAAGGAATGGCCTGACTGCCTCACCATTTTCCTTACGGGACACAGTGAGTTCGAATATGCGAGACAGGCCGTGGGCAGCCGGACGATCGACTATGTCCTCAAGCTGGACGGTGACGAAGCTCTGCGCCGGGCAATCGACAAAGCTTATGACCGTCTGGAGAAGGAACAGGAAGAAAAAAGCCGGCTGCTGAAGCTGAACGCTTCCTGGCAGGAGGCCGCGCCTCTTTTGCGAAGGGAGTGCTTCCGCCGGATGGTAACCACCGTCCGGTGGGAGGAAACGGACAAAGCACAGCTTTATGCGAAGCTTCAGGCAGCAGGTATTTCCTTTGATCTGCAGTCCGGTTTTCTTACCGCGCTTATCTGTATGGAGCCTGAATGGGATGCTTCGGTAACCGGACAGATACAGAGTATTATCCTGGGAAATATAAAGGGAGCCTTTCGGGCCGGAGCTGCTTACGTTTCAGAACACATTATGCTGCTTCTTGCCCAGTCGGAGGACAACCGGCCGCTTCGGCTGAAGGGTTTTCTGGAAATTGCCCTGAGCATGTGTGAGAGGGTGGAGCTGATTCCTCCCGCGGTCTATCTGTATGAAAAGGAAACCGGGCTTGAAGGTTTGTCCGAGGTTTTCTCCATACTGAGCAGTAAACGCTTTGAAATGGAGGAGGGCGGCGGCATCCTTCTGTGCGGCAAAAAGGATGCCCTGTCTTCCTATACCTGGCGCAGGGAAGGCCCTGTCATGGGCGCCTTCAACGTTGAGAAGCTTTCGGACAGCCTGGTTTACGGTAAAGAAGGCGATTTTATGGCAGTGCTTGCCAAAATAAAGGCTGGTATGCCTGCCTCCGGTCCTGCGGCGGAGATCACAATATATACAACGCTGGCCTCCCTGCTGCTTCAGGCCATCCTTAATTATTTGCCCAGGGAAAGCAGCCTGCTGACCCAAATCAGTCTGGAAAAGCTGGCGAATTACAATACTCACCACGGATTTCGGGACGCCTGCTATTATCTGGAAACCGTGGCGGAAAAATATTTCCGCAGCCGTCAGGAGATACATACGGACACGGACAACTATATCGTCCATAAGGTCAACACCTATATTCTGGAGCACCTTTCCGAGGATCTCTCCATGACCCGGATTGGAGAAATCGCAGGCCTGCATCCTGCCTATTTATCCAGACTGTATAAAAAGGTGACGGATAACTCCCTGGGCCAGTATATCACCGCACAAAGGCTGAATGCGGCAAAAACGCTTCTGCAGGATCCCACCATCCGTATTCAGAGCATCGCTGAAAGGGTAGGCCTGAATACGGCATCCTATTTCACCCATTTTTTCAAAAAAAGCATGGGTATGTCTCCCCAGGAGTACCGCATGAAGCTTCTGGGACAGGAAAAAGACGGGGTATCAGGCACAGACGGGGAAAGAACGTAATTATGCAGCAGTAAAAACAGAACTGCTGCATGGCTGCCAAGAAAAGAGGAGGAAGAACGAAATGCTTCATATTGTTGAGGAAGGGAAAAAACACATATTCCGGCGGCAGGACGGCCCTGATGGGGCTAGGCCGCTCTTTTGCATTGAAACGCCGGAAAACGCAGAGGACAGCTTTCATATATCGGAGGACGGCACCCTTATCACCTGGACCAGGCGCACAAAGGAGCCTGTGGATCACATGATAATGGAAGCCGCCGCCTGTTTTGAGCCGGAACACACCCTGGTGCCCGCCATTTCCTATGACGGCAATCCCTGGGGAAAGGATCATGAATATAAGGGGCTGGAAAAGGACGGCGTTCCCTATACCTACGCCTGGCACCGCTGCGCTGTTCCCGGGGCGGCCTGTTCCTGGAACCAAAAGGACGGCCTGGCACTTTTCGGCAGCGGCCGCTGCTCCGGCAGTATATTTCTGAAGGATCAGCGACCGGTTTACCGGGTGATCTGGCCGGAAACGGAGGAACCCCAGGTACTCTATGCAGACGACTGGGCGGAGGCATACCGCGGACATATGGAGCCGACAGACACCTTTACCGCCTACCTGTGCCCCGGCGCCGGCATTGAAGCGGAAAGGAACATGCTGCATCATGCCTGGGAACAGAACTATGTAAGCAAAAAACCGGTCAGGGCGGCAGAAGAGGTCTGGAACCTGAGCACGGCTTATGCAAAACTGCTGTATACCCAAGAGGAAGATGGTTTCCAGGCCTTCAGCATCGGATTCAGCTGGGATGGGAAGAAATGGAGCAAGCGGCCGGATTTCAAATATGAAATCGGCTGGTGCGGCCAGAACGCTTCCCTGGCAGTATCCCTGCTGTATGACTGCCAGCGCAGGAAGTCCTCCGGCGCCGAAACGAAGGACTGGGAAGAATCCCTGCAGATTGCGGTGTCCGTACTGGACAGCTGGGTGGAAAAAGCGCGCAGTAAGGACGGTTTTCTCCTGACCCGCTATGATCCACAGGACAGCCTGATAGACGCCTGTAATCTGGGCACCTACGGCGTACAGTTGTTTGAAGCTTACGATCAGGCCAGGCTGCTGGGGCTTGAAAAAAAGGCCTGGCTGGATGCGGCCTTTGAGATCTGTGATTTTGCCATGAACCGGCAGCGGCTGGACGGCGGAATCGGAATGAGCTGGAACCGGGACGGCTCTGCCCATGAGCTGAACGGAACGGCGGGCGCCTTCCTCATTCTTCCCCTGGCACAGGCCTTCCTGCGCACAGGAGAGGACCGGTACAATATCGCTGCTGTCCGCGCTTATTCCTATTATTACAGGGAATTCCATAATACCGGCTACGGCACCAGCGGCGCCCTGGATACCTGCTGCATTGACAAGGAATCCGTCATTCCCCTGCTCAAAGGCGGCATCCTGATGTACCGCGCCACCGGTTTTGACTCCAATCTGCAGATGGCGGAGGAAGCGGCCTGGTATCTGTCCACCTGGCAGTGGCACCACAGCGTGGATTACCCGGAGGATTCCGTACTCGGCATGATGCATTATGATACCTTCGGTGGTACGGCGGTTTCCACCTCCCATCTCCATATTGATGATTTTGCTCTCTGCTATATTCCTGAGCTGCTGGAGCTGTCGGAGCTGACCGGAAACAAGGAGTGGAAGGAACGCGCCCTGGCTGTCTGGAGGAACGGGGTGCAGGGGATTTCGGACGGGACGCTGCAGATTATGGATAAAGCGCCCAGGCCTGCCGGAAGCTGTGACGAAGCCTATCTCCATACACGCTGGGGTGCTTTGCGCAGAAACAAGGACGGCGGCTGGGGAGGTATTTTCAGCGTTTCCCAATGGCTGGTTGCCTGGCCCTGCGCCTTCCGCCTGGAGGTGCTGCGCAAATGCGATAACTGGAACCTGCTGAACGGGCTGCTGCAGTAACCAGCCCCGGAACGCGCAGAAAGGAGATAAATGATGATTACGATAATAAAAAAAGGCCCGGACACCTGTTTTTTCAGTGATGGAATCCAACTGGCCAGGGCGGTCGGTAAAGAAGGCTGGCTGGATAGCTTTGAAGAGAAGGCGCCCGGCGTATACCGCTGGATCCGCCGCCTTCCGGCCTCCGAGGCGGGGAATAAAGGGACGGCAAAAATGCGGATGGAGCTGCGGGCCTCCTATCTTCCGGACTTCACCATGGTTCCGGGCGTAAATTATGACGGAAACGGCTGGGGAACCTTCTGTGAGTATACCTCTGACCGCTATCACGGCGTTCCCTGGACTTATGGCTGGCACCGTTCCTCCGTAGCCGCCATGACCTATTCGGAAAAAACGCTTGCCGGCCGTACCGTAAGCGTTGCCCTGTTCGGAGAAGAGGAGGGCGGCAACAGCTGCCAGCTGTATTCGGACCGGGAGGAAGAGGTGCACAGCCTCGTCTGGCCGGAGACAGAAGCGCCCAGAACGCTTTTTCTCTATCGCTTTGGCCCGGCCTGGCAGGGGGAGGAAAAGGAAATGGACAGCTTTACCGCCTGGATCGTCCTGGAGGAGGATGCTGTTCCCAGGTCCGGCTACCGCAAGGCGCTGGATGCCGCCTGGGAACAAAATGACAGGAAGCGGGACTGCCCTTATCCGCCGGAACGGATCTGGGAGCTGGGAATCGCTTATGCCAAACAGCTGTATACCAAAGAGCCTGACGGCTTCTGCGGCATTAACATCGGCCTTGCCTGGGAAAACGGCGGCTGGGAAAAACGCAAATACAACAAATACGAAATCGGCTGGTGCGGCCAGAATGCCATGTTTGCCAATGCACTTTTGTGCGAAGCCCTCCGGACCGGCGATAAGGAAGCAGAAGCCATGGGCTTTTCCGTGCTTGACAGCTGGCTGGAAATGGCGAGGGTCCCGGCCGGCGTGACAGGCAGCTATTATGATCCGGGACAGGTCAGATATCTGGAGGCCTGTGATCTGGGAACCGCAGGTCTGGCCTATTTTGAAGCCTGCGATCTTACGGAAAAACTGAGCGGCCGTATTTTATGCGGTGAAGGGAAGAAAGCGCAACAGACGGACTCCGCCGATCCGGCACGTATCCGGCAAAAGGCCGCCCGCTATTATGAGGCCGCGCTGGAAATCTGTGACTTTGCGGTCAGGATGCAGGGAGAGGACGGCAGCTTCGCCAAATGCTGGCACGCAGATGGCAGAACCGCCATCAAAGACGGCACCGTGGGAGCCTTTCTCGTCATGCCTCTGATCGAAGGCTACCGCAGAACCGGAAAGGAAAGTTATAAGGAGGCGGCGGTGAAAGGCCTTCGCCGTTACCTGAAGGAGCTGAAGGAATACGGCTATACCACAGCCGGCGCCCTTGATATTTTTTCCATTGATAAGGAATCCGGTATCCCGTTGCTGAAGGGGGCAATGGCGCTTTATGAGCTTACCGGAGAGAAGGAATGGCTGGACGGCGCCCTGGACAGCGCCTGGTATCTGTCCACCTGGCAGTATACCCATACCTGCCATTTCGGCCCGGAATCGGTGCTTGGCCAGACCGGCTATGATTCATTCGGAGGCACTCTGGTATCCACAGTGCACGAAGGCATCGATCCCTTTGCGCTGTGCTATATCCCGGAGCTGTATCAGCTCTTTAAGGCTACCGGACAGGAACGGTGGCTGAAGCGCGCCAGGGCTGTCTGGAGAAACGGCTGTCAGCATATTTCCGACGGCAGCCTGGTCATTGACGGCAGGCTGCGCCCGGAGGGAAGCCAGGATGAAAGCTATACGGTAACAAGACAGGGCAAACGGGGCATTGCCTCCGGGTGGCTGGTAGCCTGGCCCGGTTCCTTCCGCATGGAGGCGCTGCGCAGGCTGAAAAATGAAAAGGACGCGGCTTCCCTGTGGAGCTGATGCAGGAAGGCCGCAGCAAAACCTGCAAACATAAAAGGGAGAAAAATAAAAGGGAGAAAAATGAAAGGGAGAAAACAGTATGACAGCAACAGAGCAGGGAAGAATTTTTTATGTGGATGACTGTGCCGGAAACGATTCGTTCTCTGGCCTGTCGGAAAAAGAAGCCTGGCTGAGCCTGGAACGGGTGAACGCGGAGGTTTTCCGTTCCGGAGACACCATCCGGCTGAAAAAAGGGGGAGAATGGCATGGTATGCTCGCTCCCAAAGGCAGCGGCGCACCTTATGCGCCGGTAATCCTGGAAAGCTTCGGGGAAGGCGCCATGCCGGCTATCCACGGCGACGGCAGCTATGCAGCCATCCTGCTGGAGGGTGTAAGCTTCTGGATCGTCCGCGGCATCCGGGTGACCAATCGGGCGCAGGAGAGAGCGGTAAGGCAGGGAATCTGTATTTGCGCCAGCCCCCTTGGCATCACCAGGGACATTGTTGTGGAGGGCTGCGAAATCAGCGACGTCACCGGGGAAAATCGGAGAAACAGGGACGTTTATCAGAGCATGTACTGGAATTCTGGGATCTATGTCACCATACCGGGACGTTCCTGTAACGAAAACCGCCTTCATAATATAGTCATCGCAAACAACTATATCCACGATGTCCTCACAAGCGGCATCCGTGTGAACCAGCAGGAGGATTTTATCAATGACATCCACCACACTCACGTTGTGGTACGAGGCAACCGCATCGAACGGACCGGAAGCGACGGCATTATCGTTGCCAACTGTATTTCTCCCCTGATAGACGGGAATACCTGCATAGATGCCGGAGCGCTGGGCAGCCTGGAGGATACCCGTCTCATTGCAGGGATCTGGGTCTGCGCAACCTCCAATGCGCTGATTCAGAGAAATGAAGTGGCAGGAACCAGCCTGTTTGAAAATGACGGGACAGCCTTTGATACGGACTGGGGAACCGCAGGCGATACGGTGTTCCAATACAACTATACCCATGGAAATAAAGGCGGCTTCTGGCTGGACTGCATGGGCATCAACCGGAACCGGGACTGCGGCCGGACCATCCTGCGGTATAATATCAGCATCAATGATGAACGCTGCCTGGTGCAGGACGACTATGGCCTGCCCGCGGAAATTTATGGGAACCTGTTCCTGAATACCAAGGAAGGCCCCGCGATCTGCTGCCACAAGGAAGGGGAGTCCCATCATTTCACCGAAAACATATTTCATTTTGTAAAAAGCCCCCGCGACGGCTGGCAGAAATCCTCTTTCCATAAAAACTGGTACAGCGGCGGCACAGAGCTGCCCGGACAGGACAGCCAGGCCATGACGGATCTGCCTTTTTCTCTGGAGGAGCTTACAGAGCATGTTCCCGAATCCAGGGAAGCCTGCGGCGGATACTGGGACCGTCTTGCAGCGCTCGTGGAAACAAAGGCTTCTGTTAATTAAGGAAGAAATCACACTGCCTGTAATGCAGGTATATATCATGGTACAGCTTAACATCAGACTGCTCACTGGCTGGGCAGTCTGATGTTATTGTGTAAAAAAATGCAGAAAATCATCTCGCTGCGATAATGGATATCTTATCAGAAAATGGATAAAACGGTTGAATAACGGTTTTATTTATGATATTATTTGGATATCAGGAAGGGGATGATTGTGATGACGATAGAAGAGATGCAGGAACGTAAGAGGGAGTTGGGGTATTCTTATGAGAAGCTGGCAGAGATTTCAGGCATTCCTTTGGGAACCGTGCAGAAAATTCTGGGCGGTATCACGAAGACTCCGCGTTATGAAACACGAAGAGCCCTGGAAACGGCGCTTGCAGGTAATTTGCCCGCGGAAGACGGGAAAGAGGGATCCTGTGGCATTTATCCCGGCGGCCCTTCGGGAACCTCTGTTGTACAGGAAACCGCCGCGGCCTATGGCGGGAAGAAGCGGGGAGAGTATACGCTGGAAGACTACTATAAGATACCGGAAGAACACAGGGTGGAGCTGATTGACGGCGTTATTTATGATATGGCTTCCCCAACCAGTATACATCAGCTTTGGGGAGGAGAGGTTTACCGTGAACTGGCGAATTATATCCGGCAGAACCAGGGAAGCTGTATTCCTCTGATTTCACCGCTGGATGTACAGCTTGACTGCGATGACCGCACAATGGTGGAACCGGATGTTCTGGTAGTTTGTGATCGGAACAAGCTGAAAAAGGGTATCATTTATGGAGCGCCGGATTTTATCGCAGAGATTCTTTCTCCATCCACCAGACGCAGGGACATGAGCCTGAAGCTTGCGAAGTATACCGCGGCCGGCGTACGGGAATACTGGCTTGTCGATCCGGATAAGAAAAAGGTTATTGTTTATGATCTGGAACATAATGAACTGCCCTCCATTTATACTTTTGAGGATAAAGTTTCAGTTTGCATTTTTGACAGGAAATGCATCATCGATTTTTCAAAAATTTATGAGAACATCCGATTCCTGTACGAAAGCGAACAATAACAAAGAATGAAAAGAGATATGGACAGCTTCTTGATTTCTTCTTCATAAATAGATAAAATAGAAAAAGCAGGGGAGGGAAGCTGCGATTTCCTCCCCTTGCAAAAACGAATGGGGGACAAGCCATTGAATTATAAGAAAATGAAAAACCTCTTCCTCAGGCAATCCTATCTGGATTCCTGGGAGGATTATGAAAACAGCCTGAGGAAGCCCAGCTTTATCAAATGGGACTATCTGATTCTGACCGCATCCAACGAGGAACAGGCGCGTACATACAGAGAACAGATTGATTACAGGCTGGCACAGGGACTGCTTCCCGCGGGCACCCATTATGCGGTGCTTCCCGATCCGGACGGCAAACGGGTAGGCTCCGGCGGCGCAACCTTTAATGTTCTCAGATATATTGCAGAGCAGGAGCCGTCGGCCGATCCTGCCGGTTTATTCAAGGGCCGCCGGATTCTCGTCATCCATTCCGGCGGAGACAGCAAGAGAGTGCCCCAGTACTCTGCCTGCGGGAAGCTGTTTTCCCCGGTTCCAAGGCAGCTGCCCAACGGATATGCCTCCACGCTGTTTGATGAGTTTGTAATAGGTATGTCCGGCGTGCCTTCCCGGATTCCGGAAGGAATGCTTGTGCTTTCAGGGGATGTGCTTCTTTTGTTTAACCCGCTGCAGATCGATTTCAATTATCACGGCGCTGCCGCAATCTCCATGAAGGAGCATGTGCAGACAGGAAAAGAGCACGGTGTTTTCCTCAATGACGGCAATGATTATGTGGGCCAGTTCCTTCACAAGCAGAGTGAAGAACGCCTTCGTGAGCTGGGCGCCGTCAACAGCCAGGACAACGTGGATCTGGATACCGGGGCGGTCATAATGGACACGGATTTGCTTCAGTCCCTCTTTGGCCTGATCAGCACGGACGGAAGGACGGATGAACAGAAATTCTCCGAATTCGTCAACGAAGAGGCAAGAATCAGCTTTTACGGCGATTTCCTCTATCCGCTGGCCCGTTCCGCCACCTTGGAACAATATTACAGGGAAGCGGCGGAGGGAACGATCAATGAGCGGCTCCTTGGCTGCCGTGCCAAAATATGGGAGGCGCTGTCCCCGTTTTCCATGAAGCTCATATGCCTTTCTCCTGCGGAATTCATCCATTTCGGGACTACAACAGAGCTGCGCAGGCTGGTAACGGCGGATGTGGAGGACTATGAATTCCTGGACTGGAAAAAGCAGGTTTCCACCACAGCCCCGGAAAACTCGGCCTATGCCGCCCACAACAGCTATGTGGGAAAACGCGCCCGCATCGCCTGCGGCGCTTATCTGGAAGACAGCTACGTGCTGGATGAAAGTGTGGTAGGCAAAGGAAGCGTAATTTCCAACGTAAAGCTTCGCAATGTAACGGTTCCTGAGAATGTGGTGCTGCACGGGCTGAAGCTTCTTGACGGCAGGTATGTGGTGCGTATCTACGGCGTGGAGGACAATCCCAAGGGAACGCTGGAAAAAGACGCCTGCTTCCTGGGGACAACACTGTCAGCCTTCCTTTCAGACAACGGCCTGACGCCCGAAGCGCTGTGGAAGGATGGAGAGCATTATCTCTGGTTTGCCGCCCTTTACCCTGCGGCTGATACGATGGAGGAAGCGATCCGTTCTGCCCTTCTTGTAAAAAAAATGGCGGAGCATTCCGCTTCCCCGGAAGAGATAGAAGCCTGGAAAAATAAGGAGCGCATGAGCCTGTATTCCAGCTTTAACGGAGCGGATGTCCTTGCCATCAGCAAATGGCAGCATGAGCTGGAAAGCCGGATCCTTGCCAGCAAATTCGTATGGGCCATTGAGGCAGGCACCTATTATAAAGAAGCACTGCAGGTATTCGGAGCCCATGGCATCAGCCAGGATATCTATGAAATGCTGCTGGAGGATGCCGGGAAAGCCGGATTTTCCCTGAAAATCCGTATCTATTACGCTCTGGCACAGTACATGAAGGAAAACCGGATCACCTTCGGTCAGACAGGCTATGATGCCCTGGAAGCCATGTGCTTCGGAACCATCCAAAGGACGATTTATGACAATGCGGCGGCCAAGCTGCCCTCCAGCCAGGATTACCGGATAGCGAAGGATGAGGTGACGGTGGAACTGCCTGTCCGCGTCAACTGGGGCGGCGGCTGGACCGATACTCCTCCTCACTGCAACGAATGCGGCGGTGTTGTGTTGAATGCCGCTCTGAAGCTGAACGGCATTTACCCCATTCAGATCCAGGTAAAGAAGCTTAAGGAACTGCATGTGGAATTTGCAAGCACGGATATCGGCGCCGCAGGCAGCGTGGAAACCGTGGAAGAAATCCAGGACTGCCATAATCCTTACGACTCCTTTGCCCTGCACAAGGCGGCGCTGATTGCCTGCGGCATCATTCCCTTAAGCGGCGGGAACCTTCAGGAAATCTGCAGCCGGCTGGGCGGCGGCATCAGCCTTTCCACCCGGGTTGTTGGAATCCCTCAGGGCTCCGGGCTTGGCACCAGTAGCATCCTTTCCGGCGCCTGCGTGAAGGGACTGTTTGAATTTTTGGGAAGAGAAGCTTCGGAGGAGGAGATTTACGATATCGTCCTGAATATGGAACAGATCATGAGCACCGGCGGCGGCTGGCAGGATCAGGTCGGCGGCCTGACCCCCGGCATTAAATTTATTTCCACCATGTCCGGTATCGATCAGAAAATACGCGTGGAAAAGGTGGAAATCCCGGAAGCAACGAGACAGGAGCTCCAGGAGCGTTTTGCCCTCGTATATACCGGCCAGCGGCGGCTGGCCCGCAACCTGCTCCGTGATGTGGTGGGCGGTTATCTGGGAGGCCGGCCGGAATCCATCGATGCCCTGGAAAAAATGCAGAGCCTTGCCGTTCTCATGAAATTTGCGCTGGAACGCGGGAATATGGAGGCTTTTACCGATCTGCTCAATCAGCATTGGGAGCTGTCCAAGCAGTTGGATGCAGGATCAACCAATACCTGCATCGAACAGATTTTCATGGCTTGTGAGGATATGATCGACGCCCGTTTTATCGCGGGAGCCGGCGGCGGCGGATTCCTGCAGATGATCCTGAAAAAAGGGATTACAAAGGAGATGCTGAAAGCCCGCCTGCACGAGATTTTCCAGGAGAGCGGCGTGGATGTCTGGGACAGCACTTTTGTATAAACAGCGAAAATCCGGTTTTTACAGACAAAAAGTGACATTTCAGGGCATAGCCGTTGAACCTTTCCGTCCGGAATGATAGGATAGAGACAGGATATCAGAAAAGGAAACGGAAAAGGGAAAAAGGGAGGGACGGTTATGTCGGCACTGCAATGTCTGTTACTGATTTTCGCACTTATAATCCTTGTCCCGACAGCAGGTCATTTCCTGCGGAAATGGGATTATGAGCGGCAGATAAGCGGCAAACGGCCGGAGAGAAAGGCAAAGAAAAATATGCGGCTTCCGGAAGAAAAAGGCCCGTCCAATATGGATATGGAAGTGGATGCAGTCACCTATGAAACCCGGATTAAGCAGGACAGAAACTGGAGAAGGTAAGAACGGACGGCTATTTTAAAGCAAAAGCGGCATTCACTTGTTCCCACTTAAGGGAAAAAGGAACGCCGCTTTTTTTGCCGCCTAAAACCTGAACAGGTGGCCCGCCGATAGGAATATCACTTCCGTCCGCGCCTCTGAGCGCCTGATGCAAGGCATCCCAGCTTAACACGAAGCAGCAGTTTTGCATCCTCCAGCTGTTTCCTGTCCGTCACCCGGTAATGTATCCAGCCGCCTTCTCCGCAGGGATATCTGTTGTCGACCACTTCTTTTGTCTCATCCAATAGCCCGTCATAAACAGCAGCGAACTGCTTATCCGTCAGGCGAAGCATTACGGTAAATGCATCGGCTTCAGCGAATATATCACAGATAAGCCTGCTTTTCTTTTTGTGCTTCACACTCCAGCCGTAATGATTGCCGTAAGGAAAGCGAATCTCGGTTTCCGTTTCGAATTCCTTCGTGAGATAACCATTGATATCAGCAAACATATCTCCGCAGATGCCGCAGTGGGCGACCAACTCAGGCATGGAGGGCTCCGCCTTCTTATCCAACATTCTTTCGTACATTTATTTCCTCCTTATTTTCGCCCGGATACATCATTTTATCATGTATGGGAACAATTTACCACGAAATTTCACTTTGCTGTTTACTTTGGCATCCATATATGCTATCCTGTAACCGACAGACAGTCGGTCTACTATTTTGGAGAGGAATTATAAAATGAGAATTGTAAAGGAAGCAGAAGAACGCAGAAATGAAATCCTGGATGCGGCGGATGAACTCTTCGGCCGGAAAGGCTTTGACGGAACCAGCACGAATGATATCCTGGAAAAGGTGGGTATCGCAAGAGGCACACTGTATTATCATTTTAAATCCAAGGAGGATATCTTGGACGCCCTGATACAGCGGTATGAGGATCAGATGTATTCAGCCGCTGCCGCTGCTGCAAAAGACGGCAGCCTTCCGGTAACGGAACGCCTGATCCGCGTGGTGCTGGCCATGAATGTCAGCCAAAACGGCGGTAAGGCCCTTGTGGAGCAGATGCATAAGCCGCAGAATGCCCTGATGCACCAGAAAACGCAGCAGCTCACCCTGACGCGGCTGACGCCTGTACTGACCGGCCTTATTGAAGAGGGTATCAGGGAAGGCCTTTTTTCCACCCCCTATCCTGCCGAATGCATGGAAATGACTATGGCTTACGCCACCACCTTTTTTGATGATGCTATGGATATGTCGGAGGAGGAGCGTTCGCAGCGCATCCGGGCATTTATCTTCAATATGGAACGGCTGCTTGGCACAGAAAACGGCAGGCTTGCTTCCTGCATGCTGCGGATGTTTGACAGGAACCCGGTTCCCGCTTCGGATACCGATGAATAAAAAGGAGAGATAAATGCGGAACCCAAACAAAAATTTTTACAACTTCCTTCTTTTATGGTCGGGAGAATTTATTTCGGCCGTGGGAAGCGGGCTGACCTCCTTCGGACTCGGTGTCTATGTATTTGAACAGACCGGGCAGGCCTCAGCCATGGCCCTGGTGACGCTCCTTGCGTTTCTGCCCGGGCTTCTCCTGAGCGTGCCGGCAGGCGTCCTGGCAGACAGGTATGACAGAAGGCTTCTGATGCTTCTGGGTGATGGGTTGTCCGCCGTCGGCCTTATCTTTATACTTATCTGCGTCCTCCGGGGCGGGGCACAGGTATGGCAGATTTGTGTGGGCGTCACCATCAGCTCTCTGTTTTCGGCGCTGATGGATCCGGCCTACAAAGCGACTGTGACGGATCTGCTCACTCCGGAGCAATATACCAAAGCCAGCGGACTGATCGGAATCGCCGGCTCCGCCAAATACCTAGTATCACCCATCCTGGCCGGTTTCCTTCTCACGCTGTCGGATATCAGTCTGCTCCTTGTTATTGATATCTGCACCTTTTTCCTGACCGTTTTTACCACGCTTGCCGTGCGCGGCATGCTCCTGGCAGGAGGCGTTGCGGCGGCTTCCGTCAGGAAGAATCGGGAAGAGGCTTTCTTCAGGGAACTGAAAACCGGCTGGCGGGCAGTTTCGCAGCGCAGCGGTGTTCTGCTGCTTGTCCTTCTTTCTTCAGTAATCACTTTTTTTCTCGGTTTCCTGCAGACCTTATTCACCCCTATGGTGCTTGCCTTTTCAGACAGCGCCACGCTGGGCACAGCGGAAACGATTTGCGCCCTGGGAATGCTGGTATCCAGCATCATCATCGGTATGGTCTCACTGAGAAAAGGATATGTGAAAATTCTCTCCCTATCCCTGGCAGGCGCCGGTTTTTTTATGGCAGTATTTGGCCTGAAGGAGAGCATACCGATGATGTGTGTATCCGGCTTTTTCTTTTTTGCCATGCTTCCCTTTGCCAACACCGCTTTGGATTATCTGCTCCGTACCAATATTGACAACACCTGCCAGGGAAGGGCCTGGGGACTGATTGGCGTACTTTCACAGGTTGGTTATGTGGCCGCTTATGCGCTGGCAGGTGTCCTGGCAGATGCCGCCGCCAGGATAATAGGTGTCAGCGTGGGAAGAGGGGCCGCCAAACTCATCACTGCCTCAGGAATCCTGCTGGCAGCCACAGCCGTTCTTCTCTACCATATCAAAGCGATCCGGTCCCTTGAAAAAATAACGGAAAAGGAAGCCTGCCATGCAGAATAAAATGCTACAAAATGATTTGAAACGAAATAAGCTTGTCACCCTTACGCTGGTGCTCTTTATTGCCTGCGCCTCTCTGCTTGCTTCTCTGGCGGCGGCCCTGGCCGTCAATCTCTCAGATGCCATAAATGCGCTGATGGCCCGGGCGGAAACACCCCATTTTCTCCAGATGCATTCGGGAGATATTGATATGGAACAGCTCAGCGCCTTTGCCTCTAACAACAGTGACGTAGATAAATTCCAGGTGCTCCGGTTCCTGAATCTGGAGGGTGGCGCTATCCGCCTGGGAGATGAGCTTCTTACGGACAGTACCCAGGACAATGGCCTGTCCGTGCAGAGCGGAAGCTTTGACTATCTTTTAGATTTGGAAGGGAATATAATACAACCGGAGGACGGACAGCTGTATGTACCCGTATGCTACCTGCAGGATCATACTGCCAGCGTGGGCGATCGGGCTGAGATCTGCGGCGAGCCGTTTGTAATTGCCGGCTTTCTCCGGGATTCCCAGATGAATTCCATGCTGGCCTCCTCTAAACGCTTTCTGGTCAGCAATGCCGATTATGAACGGCTGGAAGGATGCGGGAACGTGGAATACCTCATTGAGTTCCGGCTGAAGGATATGGAGGCGCTGGGCAGCTTTGCCGCGACCTATACGGCCTCCGGCCTTCCCGCCAACGGTCCTGTCATCACCTACCCGCTGTTTCGTATGATAAACGCGCTTTCCGACGGCATCATGATCGCCGTAATCCTGCTCGTCAGCGCAGCAGCCGTGCTGATCGCTCTTTTATGCATCCGCTTCGCGCTGCTTGCCGAAATAGAAGAGGATTACCGGGAAATCGGCGTAATGAAGGCCCTTGGCCTCCGCCTTTCCTGCATACGGCGTATTTATCTGGCCAAATATGCTCTTTTAGCCGCATTGGGCTGCATGGCAGGCTTTCTTCTTTCCTTTCCCTGCCGGGATATACTCCTTGCAAATATAAAGCTGGTAATGGGGGAGAGCGGTAAAAAGACCTTTTCCATACTCCTCGGTTTCCTGGCCGCCCTCCTTTTATTTTGCGTTATCCTGCTCTTTGTACGGAATATTCTCAAACGCTTCGGAAAGATATCCGCCTCCGGGGCGCTCCGATTCGGCGCGCCTCAGGAGCAAAACGGTATCGCAGGGAAATTGCGGCTGTGCAGGCGCCGCCTGCCCGGAGCCAATATTTCTTATGGACTTCACGATATCCTTTCCCGGAAAAAGATATATGCAGCCTACCTTGTCATACTGATCTTTGCTTCCTTTATCATCATTTTTCCGCAAAAGCTGTATGAAACCCTGTCTTCGGAGGGCCTTGCAGCTTATATGGGAATCGGCAGCTGCGATTTGCGCATCGATATCCAGCAGACAGACCGGATTTCAGAAAAAACAGCCGAAGCAGCCCAGGTCCTGGCACAGGATTCGGACATTTCAAGCTTTACGGTGCTCAACACCGGTTCTTTTTCCATCCGGAAGGAGGATGGCACCCTGAAGCAGCTGAAAATTGAACTGGGTGACCACAGCAGTTTTCCGGTCGCCTATACAGAAGGCTTCGCCCCTGCAAAAGAAGATGAGCTTGCCCTTTCCGCCCTAAACAGCAAAGAGCTGGAAAAAGGCATCGGCGATACCATAACCATCCTGACGGAGGAAGGTGAAAGACAGCTTACCATTTGCGGCATATATTCAGACATAACCAACGGAGGAAAAACGGCAAAGGCCGCCTTCCCGTCCTCCGGAACCATGATGTGGAGCATCATTTATGCCGAACTGAACGAGCACAGCCTTGTGGAAGAAAAAACGGAAGCGTATTCGCGTTATTTCCCCTTTGCCAAGGTGACAGATATCCGCAGCTACATTAACAAAACCTATGGCCCGACCCTTCATTCCGTAAAGCTCGCCGCTTTTGCAGCCGCTGCGGCCGCCCTGATGGTAACGGCCTTTATTACCTTACTGTTTGTCAAGCTGCTGGCGGCAAAAGACAGGTATTCCAATGCGGTCATGAAAGCCTGCGGTTTTACAAACCGTGACTTAAGCATCCAGTATATGGCACGTTCCGCCGTCCTTCTGGTGGCAGGCATCCTTTTGGGAATCCTGTTTACAAATACCGCAGGAGAAGGGCTGGCCTCTTTTGCTTTTTCCGCCTTCGGCGCCGCGTCCTTCCGGTTTCTTGGGAATCCCGGCCCGGCCTATACCGCCTGCCTCCTGCTGATGGCTCTTCTGGCAGCCGGAACAACAGCAGCGGCGGCACATGATGTGAGAAACATTAAAATATCGGAAACTATAAAAGAATAAGACGGCTGCAGGCACACGCCGGCGGCAGCTGCATAAAGCCCACAGCAAACCGGCTTCAGCCGGGAAAGGAATTACAGATTAATGAAAGAAATTATATGCGGCAGAAAACTCGTGAAATTTTTCGGAGAGGGCAGTGAAAAAAGAAAGGTACTGGATGAAGTGGACGTATCCGTTGCAAAGGGGGAATTCCTTTCAGTAATGGGGCCTTCCGGTTCGGGGAAATCCACACTCCTGTATACCCTGAGCGGCATGGATGCCATTGACGGAGGCACCGTTTCCTTCTGCGGAAGGGACCTGGCCGCCTGCCGGGAAGAGGAGCTGGCCGATTTACGCAGAACCAGGATGGGCTTTGTTTTCCAGCAGCCCGCGTTACTGAAAAACCTGAATCTCCTTGACAACATTCTTTTCCCGTCTCTGCGTTCTCATGGAAGAAATGCCGCAGCGGCGGAAGAAAAGGCAAAGGCTCTCATGGAACGCACCGATATCCTGCCTCTTGCCCAAAGAAGCATTACCCAGACCTCCGGCGGCCAGCTTCAGCGCGCCGGAATCTGCCGCGCATTGATGGGCGATCCGGAAATTATTTTTGCCGATGAGCCCACCGGAGCGCTGAACTCCTCGGCAGCTGAGGAAATTATGGACATTTTCTCGGAAATCAATGCGCAGGGCACAGCCGTGATGCTGGTAACCCATGACCCGAAAATCGCCGCCAGGGCCGGCCGCATCCTATTCCTGGCCGACGGCAGGACAGCAGGAGAGCTGCGTTTTCCGGAGGCATCCGCAAATGTATCTGATATAGCAAAAGCATCCGCAAAAGTAAACGATATAACGAAGGCATTCTCAAAAGTATCCGTTGCAGCAAAGGCATCCTCGGATGCAGACAAACTCCGCTTTCAGGACAGAATCGACTGCATCCTAGAAAAAATGCGCGTTCTTGGCATCTGAAATGCCTATCTGATGCTCCTGGCCATTTCCAGCATTCTCGGATATGCATAAGAAAAGAAATCCTGGTAGCTTGCGCAGTAACTATTAAGCCCCGGCGTCCTTCCATCGGGCAGAAGCGCGCGGTCGCGTCTGCAGCCGTTACGGCAGAGCGGATACCAGCGGCAGTCCCGGCACTTGTCCGGCACATGGCGGGAGAGGCTGACAAAGTCCAGTTCCTCCCGCTTTTCATTCATCTCTTCAAAGGATGCGGTACGGATATTCCCCAGCTTCCATTCATCCAGCACATAAAAATCGCAGGGATAAACGCTGCCGTCCGCCTCCACCACCCACTGTTCGGAACAGATTCCCATCATATTGCAGGATTCCGGAGGATAATTATGCAGCATCCCGATCCAGTTTTCAAAGGTACGGTTATAGACCGGATGGCCTTCCTTCCAGTCCTGATACCAGTAATCAAAAAGATCCTTCAGGAACTTCCCATAGCGATCCGGTGTCAGGGAATAGGAGAGGCTTCCTTTATTCTCCTCAAAGGGATCAATGCAGGGAATATACTGCTGATAGGTAAATCCCTGGCTCTCAAAGAACTGATAGGTGCGCCTGATACGGCGGGCGGACTGCGCGGTGACCACCGTAAGGATGTTAAATTCCACCTGATATTTCTGGAACAGCCGCGCGGTTTCCATCACACGCCCAAAGCTGCCTGTGCCGTCGGGAAATTTCCGGTTTTCATCATGAAGCTCCTGATACCCGTCCAGGGACAGGCCCACCAGGAACTGATTGTCATGCAGAAACTGCGCCCATTCCTCATCAATGACGATACCGTTGGTCTGCAGGCTGTTATGTATTTCAATCCCTTTGTGGTTATGTTTTTTTTCAATTTCAATTAAGGAACGGTAAAAATCCAGGCCGGCCAGCGTAGGTTCCCCGCCCTGAAAGGCGAAGGTGGCCATGTGGGTTACCTGATTCAGGGTTTTTTCCACCAGCGTATCCAGTGTCTCTAAGGACATCATTCCGTAGGTACGTTCACTCCGGATATTCATCTCATCCGCATAAAAGCAGTAGCGGCAGCGGAGATTGCAGCTGCCGGATGCCGGTTTGATCAGCAGCGTGATAGCAGGCTGTTTTGCCATAATAAAGTAAGCTCCTCTCAAAGTATCTTTTGTCGTAATTATTGCCATTTACCTTTTGTAACAATATAGTCCAGCATAATACAAAAACGCAGCTTCCGCAATGGTACATTCCATTCCGGCACGGACATCTGTTTTCCGCCGCATCGCTCCGGCTGCCTGTTCCTGGCCCGGCGATGCGGCCGGGTATTGTTTTCCGTACAGGCCGTTTAAAAACGGCGGCACATTTCCATGAAGCGCAGCGCATTTTCCGTCAGATATTTATTCTGGTGATAGATAATGGAAAAGCTTCTGTGGAGCGCAGGGGCGTCGAAAGGAATCTGCGCCACAATGCCCTGAGCCAGCGCATCCTCAGCCAGCAGGCAGGGGAGGGCGGAGATACCGATATTCCGGCTCACCGCGCGCACCAGGGATTGGGTGCTCACGCTTTCCCACAAAATTGTCATGGGCAGCTGGCTGTATTTTAACAGATCCTCCGCAGCCTCCCGGCCGGCGCTGCCTTTTTCCCTGAGTACAAAAGGGCAGGCGGAGATATCCCTCAGGGATACCTTCTTTTTCTGAAGCAGCGGGTGATCCGGCGCACATATAAAACAGATCCGATCCTCCATAAAGGACTCGCATATCAGCTGCGGATTCTGTGAGCAGCCTTCCACCAGCGCAAAATCCAGCTGATTATTCAAAACCGCCTCTTCAATGAAACCCGAATTATTGATGGTAACCTGCGGACGGACGGCAGGGGCTTCCTCCTGGAATTTCTGGATCAGGGTGGGCAGAAGGAAATTGCCGATGGTTACGCTAGAGCCAATCCGGAGCGTGCCCGCCTGCTTCCAGGCCGGAATTTTTTCTTCCATTTCATCGAACAGGGATATGATATGAAGCGCATAATTATACAGCTGTTCCCCCTGCTCCGTAATATAGATCCGCCTGGAATACCGCTCAAAGAGCCGGATGCTGTAATTATCCTCAAGCTCCTTGATGGCAAGGCTTACGGAGGGCTGGGCCAGATGCAGCCGGTCTGCCGCCCTGGTAATGCTCCGTTCCTGATATACCGCTACAAAAATCCGCAGATGCCGTAAAGTCATATCCGTACCCCCTGTCTGTGCTTCCCTGTGTCAGGCGCTGCCTTGGCCTTGGCTCCGGCCCCATGAATTCCTTCCGGCTTTCCCTGGCCGGGTAAAGGCCCGGGTAAAGTTAATTCATAACAAATTCATTATGTAATATATAATATAATACTATTTTACTTATATAACAAGGGGGTGTATACTCAATCTGTCGGATGGGAATCCGGTTGCCAAAGGAACGGCAACACAAATCCGGCCTTAAAAATAACAATAAAAGAACAAAGGGGCGCTATCATGGAAAAGAAAAGCAAGGTGCTGAAAAAACTGTTTTTTTCAACCCTGTACTTAAGTACCTTCACCTTTGGCGGAGGGTATGTCATTGTCACACTGATGAAAAACAAGTTTGTTGACGAGCTTCACTGGATTGATGAAGAGGAAATGCTGGATCTGGTGGCTATCGCACAGTCGTCGCCGGGCGCAATTGCAGTAAACGGCGCAATCGTGGTCGGCTACAAGCTGGCGGGGCTTCCGGGCGTGCTGCTTTCCATTCTGGGAGCGATTCTGCCGCCCATGATTATCCTCTCCGCCATATCCTTTTTTTATGACGCCTTCCGTTCCAACCTGATTGTGGGAACTATGCTCAAGGGTATGCAGTCCGGCGTGGCTGCGGTCATTGCTTCCGTTGTTTTTGATATGGGCAGCAATGTGGTAAAGGAAAAAGACTGGCTGAATATCGCAATTATGGCGGCCAGCTTCCTCATCAGCTATCTTTTCGACATCAACGTGGTGCTGATTATCATTGCGGCCGCCATCATCGGCGCTGTGCGTACGCTCCTGCGCGAAAGAAAGGGGGCGAAGGCATGATTTATTTACAGTTATTCTTAAGCTTCCTCCAAATCGGGGCCTTCAGCTTCGGCGGAGGCTATGCTGCCATGCCCCTGATTCAAAGCCAGGTGGTGGATCACCACGGCTGGCTTACCATGCAGGAATTTACAGACCTGATTACGATCTCCCAGATGACCCCCGGCCCGATTGCCGTGAACTCGGCCACCTTCGTCGGCATCCAGATAGCCGGGCCTTTAGGTGCGCTCGTTGCCACCCTCGGCTGCATCCTGCCGTCCTGTATTTTCGTAACGGCCCTTGCCTATATTTATATGAAATATCGGAAGATGAGCCTGCTCCAGGGCATTCTTGGCTCCCTTCGCCCCGCAGTCGTTTCCCTGATTGCCATAGCCGGCGTGACGATCCTGATTTCCGCAGTCTTCACAAACGGCGCCGTGGAATTCCGGACAGACAACGTTTCCATCCGTGCAATCATATGGTTTATCATTGCAGTAATCCTGCTGCGCAAAAAGAAAATGGATCCCATCCTGGTTATGGTTTTGTGCGGCGTTTTTGAAACAGTTTGTACACTGGTGATGAAATGGATATAAAGAACCTCTTTACCATAGGTGAAATGGGCGGGCTGTTCCGTACCAATATCCGTACCCTGCGTTATTATGATGATATCGGGCTTCTCAAGCCGGAGGTTGTAGACCCCAAAACCGGCTACCGTTACTATTCCGCAAGACAGTTTGAACGTATGAACACCATCAAATACCTGCGTAACCTGAACATGCCACTGGATAAAATCAAAGCCTTTTTTGAAAACAGGGATACGCTTGTTATGGAGCAGATCCTGGAAGAACAGCTTCAGGAAACGAGAGCCCAGCTTGCCCGCCTGCAGGCCATAGAACGCAAGCTGACCACCCGGCTGGAGCAGCTGGACTACGCCATGCACGCCCAACTGGACCAAGTCCACGCAAGGCACCTGCCCGCCCGTCCCGCCGCCGTCCTCAAAAAAGAAATACGCCAGGGAGAAAACCTGGAATACCCCATCCGGGAGCTGGAACGCACCAGCCAGCTTCCCCCGGCCATGTTCCTGGGAAAGGTGGGCGTCTCCATCCGCCGGGAAAATCTGCTGGCAGGACAATTCGACCGTTTTTCCGCCATTTTTGTCCTGATAGAAGAGGAGGACAACTATAAAGGAGAGACAGCCTGGCTTCCCGAAGGAGACTTCCTCACCATATGGTATGCCGGTACCCATCAGGACTCTGCCATATACTACAAAAAACTCCTTGCCCATATGGACACACTCGGCCTGGAATGCTGCGGCGACTCCGTGGAAATCACATGGATCGATTCCGGTTTCACGGACGACACCGAAAAATACGTAACAGAGCTGCAGCTCCCTGTCCGCGCAAAAGCTCCCCATCTTTAACCCATCCTTCCAAAAAACCTGATTCGTAAAAAAAGTAATTGACCCTCCAGCAACTGGAGGGTTTATTTTATCTCATAGGAAAGTTTTCCTGCCAAAGATTCCTGTTTCACATTAAACTACAAAAATCAAAGCAAATATTTACCCACCAAAGACATCATAAATCACAATCTACAACCAAACAAACAATCAGGAGCCAGAAAATGCAAAAAGGAAAAACAATAACAGAAAACAATCTGACCAAAGGAAACGTATTGCGCATACTATTCACGTTCTCCCTCCCCTTCATCGCAGCGAACCTCATCCAGGCGCTATACGGCGCAGTCGATCTGTTCGTCATTGGCAGATACTGCTCCCCGGAAAGCGTAGCAGCGGTATCAACAGGCACCCAGGTCACACAGATCATCACCAGCATGATTACCGGTCTCACCCTGGGAAGCACCATCCTGGTGGGAAAATACACCGGCATGCAGGCAGAAGAGGACATAAAGAAAACAATCGGCACCACCCTCACCATCTTTGCCGCAGCCGCACTTATCCTCACAGCCGCCATGCTCCTGGCCGCCGACCCCATCCTGAAGCTGCTCAAAACACCGGCCCCCTCCTTTGACCTGGCCCGCACCTACGTAAAAATCTGCTTCTGCGGCATCTTTTTCATCTGCGGCTACAATGCCATCAGCGCCATCCTCCGAGGCTACGGCGACTCCCGCAGACCCATGCTCTTCATTGCCTTATCCTGCGCCCTCAACATCATCGGTGACTTTGCCCTCGTAAAAGGAGCAGGCCTCGGCGTAGCAGGAGTGGCACTGGCCACCATCGGCTCCCAGGCTGTAAGCATGATTGCCGCCATCCTATACCTCAACCGCAGACGCTTTATCTTCACCTTCCGCCTCCAAAACCTCCGCATTGACTGGAAAAAAGCAAAAGAACTCGCAACGGTAGGAATCCCCATATCCCTACAGGAATGCATGGTCAGACTATCCTTCCTCTACCTCACCAGCATCACTAACCGCCTTGGAATCTACGCAGCCTCCGCCGTAGGCGTAGCAAGCAAATACGACGTATTCGCCATGCTCCCCGCCACCTCCATAGCCAACGCCCTGACCGCCATCACCGCCCAAAATTACGGTGCAGGGAAACCCGAACGCGCACGAAAAAGCCTCCTTGCCGGCCTCACCTTTGCCCTCGCAGCCTCCTCCCTGTTCTGGCTCTGGGCACAACTATCCCCCCAGACCATGATAGCCGTCTTCTCCCAGGACCCCGCCATCATAAAAACCGGCATCCCCTTTTTCACCGCCTGCAGCTACGATTACCTGGCAGTCACCCTCGTATTCTGCATGAACGGCTACCTCAACGGCCGCTCCCAGACCATATTCACCATGATAAGCAGCTGCTTCGGCGCCCTGATCCTCCGCATCCCCCTCATATACCTCGTATCCACCCACACCCCCGACAACCTCACCCGAATCGGCTCCATAGCCCCCGCAGTCTCATTTTTCATGGCCGCCTACACCTCCTTATACCTCATCCACAGCTACCGCCATGAAAAAAGAGCCATGTCCCAATCCACTCATTAATAAAAGAAAATTTACCCACCCTATATTTTCCCTGCCCTTTCTTTCCCTCCCTCGCCCTACATACCTCGCCCTTCATTCAAAAAGCGCCATTGCGGAAACACATTGCAATGGCGCTTTTTTTACACTATAATTAGCATTGGCAATAACGGCTGCCGCCCGCCCAATTTACTCCAGAATCAATTCGATTACCGGAACCAGGGTATGCGGCTTTACCGGAGGAAGATACAGAATCAGATCCCCGGCGTCACCATTTTCGTCCTTGGCGGAGAAATGGTCAATTGATCCTTCCGTATAGAGGACTTCGCTTCCGTCATGCAGAAACTGGGCATATTTTACCTTGCCGGCAAGACCGGGCAGACGAAGATGGGCGAAGGGATATGCGAACATATGCAGGTACAGACGGCTTCCGTCCACGCTCTGGGTATAACGGCAGTCGGCAGGAGCGGTGAACTCCGGCTCGGCCATGGTGCAGCCATAAATGGAACGGCTGTTATATTTCATCCAGTCCGCATAAACCTTCAGCGCCTCCTCAGCGCGGTAGTCCAGATATCCTCTTGAGGTAGGGCCTACATTCATCAGCAGGTTTCCGCCGCAGGAGACGGTATTTACAAGCATCCGGATGAGCATTTCCGGGGATTTCCAGGTCTGCTCGTCACGGTAGTATCCCCAGGATCCGGAAAAGGTCTGGCATGCTTCCCAGGTAACCAGTTCCCCGGTTTCCTGATGGGTTACCCATTTCACAGGCTGATACTGTTCAGGAGTCCAGAGATCCTGCTCTATGTCCGTACGGTTGTCAATAATGATGTCAGGCTGCAGAGAACGGGCGGTGGCAATCAGCTTGTCAGCCTCCCAGTCGTTTTTTCCCTTGCCCTTCATCCAGGACTGTGCCCCCTCGCCATCCCTGCCGTCGTAAGAGAAGTCAAACCAGAGAATATCGATCTTGCCGTAATTGGTCAGCAGCTCCGTCACCTGGTTTCTCATGTATTCGGCGTACTTATGCATATCGCGGCCCTGGCTTTGCTCGAAAGCATCCGCATCGTCCCTGCGTGGATGATGGACGTCGATTGGGAAATCCGGATGATGCCAGTCAATGAGAGAGTAATAGAAGCCTACGCGCAGCCCTTCCGCACGGAACGCGTCCACATACTCCTTAATGAGATCCTTTCCGCAGGGCGTATTGGTGGACTTATAATCCGTATACTGGCTGTCAAAGAGACAGAAGCCTTCGTGATGCTTGGTGGTCATGACCACATATTTCATGCCGGCCGCTTTTGCCTGTCTTGCCCAATCCCTGGGATCATACAGATCCGGATTGAAATATTTGAAATAAAGATCGTAATGCTCCTCGGAAATTTTTTCATTGGTCTTTACCCATTCGTGGCGCGCCGGCATGGCGTAAAGCCCGAAATGGATAAACATGCCGAACCGGTCATGGGTAAACCAGCTGGTGTCTCCGGGAGTTTTGCGTGTTACATAGCTTGTCATGATTCCTCCGTTCCGCCGTAATTTACGGCTATCCTTTTTTGCCTTATTTTTGTCCGGCAGGATATTTTATGGCTTTATTGTAGTGAAAAAGGGCATAAAGGAACATGTCAAAATAGAGAAAAAATATGGAGTTTTCAGCATGATTTACTTAACGAATCCCAGGTTTTTAACACTGTGGAAATCACTCCGGCTGGAGGTTGCAGACTCCGGCCTTGCCCAGGTGGACACCACCTGGAATATGGTCAATGTCTGCTCCCCCTATTCCCGGCTATACTTCATTTCCCACGGCGGCGGCATCCTAACCCTGCGCGGCAGGGAAATCCCGTTAAAGGAGGGCTGCGTTTACCTGATCCCGGCAGGCCTTTTATACAATTACCGGTGCGACGCCAGCATGGAGCAGCTTTACTTCCATGTGAATATTACCCAGGTAAACGGCATGGATCTTTTTTATGGCTGCGACACCGTGTATGAACATGACGCTCCGGCAGAGGACCTGGAAAAGGTGCTTGCGCTTTACCGCTCCCAGCGGATGGAGGACGCCTTTCTCCTTCAGGGACTTCTGTGGGAGGAGCTGGGACGTTTTATCCAAATGGCGGATCTGCAGGAGGCGCAGACAAAAATATATTCCGGTATGGTGGAGCAGGTTTTCCGCCTGGCCCAGAATCCGGTCAGCGCAGGAAACCATGTACGCTCCCTGGCGGACAGGCTGCATGTATCGGAGAGCACGCTGTCCAAACGCTTCCGGGCGGAAACAGGCATGTCCCCCGGCGTTTATCTGGAGCAGCTGGTCATTCAGAAGGCCTGCCGCCTGTTGATAGAAGAGGATAAAAGCATGGCGCAGATAGCGGAGGAGCTGGATTTTTCGGATCAGTTTTATTTTACCAAGTATTTTAAACGGAAAATGCATATGCCGCCCAGCGCCTACCGCAGGCAGATGCGGGGAAACTGATTAACTTACATGACAAGAAAAATCAGGGCTACGGCTGTTTATAAAATACATTTCTCCGATCCGCATAGATTCCCGGCCTGCACAGCTGGCCATAGCCGGTCACACCCTCGCGGGAGGCATCCATTGCCGGATCTGCATAGGTATAAAACCATCGTGTCAGCTGGATATACATGCGGTTAATAAGAGCGGCATATTCCGGGTCGGCTGACAGGTTGTTATTTTCTTCCGGATCCTCGCTCAGATGATACAGCTCGTCAGGCCCATAGGGACTGCGGCAGATATATTTCCATTCCTCCGTCCGTATCATGCGGGTTGGTCCGTACTCATCATAGACCACCACAGCGCCCGCTTTCTCCGTATTCCCGTCAAAAACATCCGCGAAGCTTCTTCCGGGAAGCCCGTCCGGCAGATGCCTTCTGATGCCAACCATATCTAAAAGCGTCTGGAAGAAATCATACTGGCTGCACATTCTGCGGCAGACTACCCCTGATGGATAATGGCCGGGCCAGGAGACAAGGAACGGAACCTTTACGGCCGTATCGTACATATTAAAGGGAAAGGTGCCGTTGCCTTTTCCCCAAATCCCATGATGCCCCATATTCATGCCGTTGTCCGCCATAAACATGACGATGGTATCCTCCGCAATTCCTAGTGCCTCCAGCTTATCAAGCAGCCGTCCCACATCCGCGTCCATAGCCGTTATGGCGGCATAATATCCACGCAGCAGGGATTTTCGCACTTCTCCCGTCCCGGAGGGCGCGCTGGGGATCTGATTGGGATGTACCGGCAGATCCGGCGTGGCGGTAAAGCCGCAGTCCCTGTACATCTCAATGTATTCACCGGGATGCTGATCCTCCTCCCAGGGAGAATGCGGCGCCGTGTAATGCACGCTCAGATAGAAGGGATTGTCCTGTGTCCTGAATTCTTCCAGAAAAGACAGCGCTTTGTCAGTAATCACATTGGTAATATATCTGTTTTCAAAGCTGATTTCACCATTTTCCACAATATCCGCCTTATTGTAGTAGCAGCCGCCTCTGCCGATGGTAAACCATTTATCAAATCCGTGCTGAGGCGTCATGCTGTCGCCCAGATGCCATTTCCCGGAAAGGGCGCAGGTATATCCGTTTTCCTTAAGCACATCCGTATAGGTCAGCATCCCCTCCAGATATTGGATGGGTTTTTCCTCACAAAGATAATAAGGATCCTCCCTGATTTCCTTCTTCAGGCCGTCCCGATCCAGATTGCCGGAGCGGATCCAGTCCTGTACGCCGTGCGCGGAAGGAATTCTCCCGGTCAGCAGGCTGGCCCGGGCAGGAGAGCAGACCGGGGAAGCGCAGAAGAAGTTTTCAAACCGATACCCCTGTGAAGCTATCCGATCCAGGTTGGGCGTATGGATGTCAGTATTTCCTGCGCAGCGCATGGCCCAGGCGCCCTGATCGTCCGTAAGAATAAAAAGAATGTTTGGTTTTTCCTGTTTCATTTTCTGTCGTTCCTTTCTATCGGAATATTTTAAAATAACAGCAGACAGGAAGCGTCCGCTCCCTGTCTGCCATACATGTATGATTGAAAAATGGAAAGCTTATTTGCCAAGCTGTGTCGCTATTTCCTGCAACAGTGTTTCTGTGCCGTTATCCTCCAGGGCTTTCAGGAATTTGGGAATATTTTCTTCCGGATCCACCATACCGGATTCCAGAGCCTTGGCATACTCCTCAACTGTGCTCGTAAGAGCGGCAATTTCAGATTCCACAGGTGCATTGTCAAAGGTAAAGCCGTTATGAGGAGCAGTGACAGCCGAGTCGTTATATTCCATGAACATATCCATAATGTTTTCAGGATAGGAGATATCCCATTTCTGGTTAAACGGTGTGCCGAACTGCCAGCCGTAGGTGTAATCATAGCCATTATCCGCAGGATCAAGGGTTCCGCCCATGGTTCTGTCAACCTGATTGTCGCCAACTGCAGTATAATGCTCGCCTTCAATTCCGTGACGGATTAAGGTTCCCACATACTGGTCGGTATTGAGCAGATTAATGAATTCCAGCGCCTTTTCAGGATATTTGGAAGCGGAAGAGATGGCAAGCAGTCCGCCCATGGCATTTCTGGTTTCAAACAAAGGCTTCATCAGCGGAACAAAGGTTACGCCGTGTCCGGTTTTTGCTGCTTCTGATTCTGCGGCTCCCGGAGCATAGGAGATAACATAGGAGAACAGATTGCCGTTTTTGAAATCATTGTCTCTGTTAGCAGTGTCGGTATCGTAGTTTACAGGGTCTTTGGAAAGATAACCGTCATTATACCAGCCCCGCACCAGCTTACAGTAATCCATATATTCCTGGCTTGCATACTGATTAAAGATTTCATCCTCACCCTGGAAATTGCCGAATTCCTTTACGGGAGATGCGCCGGGCAGCTTGGGATCCCCTGTCAGACTTTCAAAAGGAGTGGTCAGGCTAAAGCTCAGGCCGCTGACGCCGATTACGTTCTTGCCTGCTGCCGCAGATTTTTCATGAACGGTCTTCAGTACTTCCGTATAATCCTCCATGGTTTTAACAGTGCTTAAATCAATCCCATATTCGTCAGCCATATCGGAATTTACGAAGAAGCCTGACTGCCAGCCCATTTCCTTATAGGAAGGCACCCCGAAGATTTTACCATCCACTGAAGCCGCCTGCCAGAGGGATTCCGGAATAAATTCATAAGTTTCCTTTGCATATTCCGGAAGGAGGGAGGAGATATCCATGAAGGCATCCTTTGCTGCAAACTGCAGATAGTTCGTGGTCCAGTTCGCAGTAAAGCAGATATCGAAATAATCACCGGAATTGATCAGTGTGGGCATTTTTTCTTTGTAGTCCGGATTGGCAATAACCGTATAATCGATTTCCACTCCGATTTTATCCCTGGTATACTCGTTCAGCTTTTCAATGACCTTATCTGTATCAGGAGCCACCGGATTGATGGACATATACCATTTCAGGGTGACGATCTCATCAGAAGAGGTCTCCTTTGACGCCGTGGTTTCCGCAGCCGTATCCGCTGCAGTGCTTTCAACAGATGCTTTCTCTCCGGTGGGTTCGCTGGATGCCGCAGGCGCAGGGCTGCTGCCACAGCCGGCCAGAAGAGCGGCAGCCAGAACAACGGAAAGACCTGTACTTAACAGTTTTTTCATTTTCATACTCATTTCCTCCATTTATCATAGTTTTTTGCAGTACCTTTATTTATAAAATGCATGAAGCATTCCATAAAACAGAATAGTTTTGCCATATCAGCCTTTTACGCCGCCGATAGTAAGTCCTTTGACGAAGTATTTCTGGAAAAAGGGATAGGCCAGCATTACCGGAAGAACCACCAGCACCGTCAGCGCCATACGTCCGCTGTCTGTAGGCGCGTTCTTTGCCATTTCCGCATATTCCAGGGCATTGGCAGAGGACTGGGTAAGAGCCTCCAGGCTGTTCTGCATACTCTGAAGCAGCGTTTGAATAGGGTATTTCTTTGTTTCAAAAATATAGAGCATACCCAGGAACCAGTCGTTCCAGTAAGCGATTACAGTAAACAGCCCTATGGTTGCGATGCCTGGCTTGGAAAGCGGCAGCACCACCCGAAGAAACGTTTTGAATTCCCCGGCCCCGTCAATATGGGCCGCTTCTATAATTTCCATAGGAATACTCTTAAAAAATGTACGCAGCACAATCACATAAAAGGCATTCAGCGACATGGGAAAAATCAGCGCCCACACCGAATCCCGGAGTCCCAGCAGCTGGGTGTTCACCATATAGCTGGGAACCAGCCCCCCGTTAAAAAGCATGGTGAAAAGCAGCAGAAACGTAAGTATTTTACCATAACGGTAATCCGGGCGGGAGAGCACATAAGAAAGCATCGTGGTCACAGCCAGGCTGAACAGCGTTCCAACAATCGTAACAAATATGGTAATTCCATAAGAACGGATAATCTGATCCCCCAGACGCAGGAAAAAGCGATAGGCGTTCAGGCTCAGCTGCGTAGGGAAAAAAGAGTAGCCATTCTGGAAAATACTCTGTTCACTGCTGAAGGAGACTACCACAACCAGAAGCACCGGAAGCACACACAGCAGGGCAAATACCGACAGAATGCAAAGCATCATCACATTGGCCTTTTTGCTGATAGCGTTGATTCTTTTTTCTTTATGATTTATAACCGATGATTTTGACATATCTGGCCTCCTTAAAATAATGCGCTGTCCTTGTCAATCTTACGGACAACGAAGTTCGAAGAAAGCACAAGCACGAAACCGATAAGAGACTGGTACAGGTTAGCCGCAGCAGCCATTCCGATATTCCCGTTTTCCTTCAGGGAACGGTATACATAGGTATCAATAACATTTGTCACCGGGAATAAGGGTCCTGAATTTCTTGGCAGCTGGTAGAACAAACCGAAATCCGCATAAAAAATCTTGCCGATTGCCAGAATCGTCAGAACAATCATCATACTTTTCAGAGAGGGCAGTGTGATATATTTAATCTGCTGCCATTTCGTCGCCCCGTCCATCAGCGCCGCTTCATAATAGTCATTGGAAATTCCCACAATAGAACCCAGATACATGACCGTGGAATACCCAAGCGTCTTCCATATCTGGAAAACAATCAGGATAACAGGCCATGCCGATTTCTGGGAATACCAGGTGACATCCAGCCCGAAGGTCCGGTTAATAAACCCGTTGTCCACACTCAGGAAAGAATAAGCGATAAAGGAAACCACAACCCAGGACAGGAAATAGGGAGCCATAAACACTGTCTGGAATACCTTCGCCGTTTTCTTCTGATGCAGTTCATTGAGTACAATCGCCATTGTCACGGCCAACACAAGATCCAGCACAATGAACAGCAGATTATAACCCAGTGTATTTCTTGTAATTATCCAGGCATCCTTCGTCTTAAAAAGATACTCAAAATTCTTCAGCCCGTTCCAGGCGCTTCCGAAAATCCCGTCCCGGATGTTATATTTCTTAAATGCCAGGATAATTCCGGATAAAGGAAGATATTTAAATAATACCATAAGTGCCACCCCGGGCAGCGCCATCAAAGTCAATGGCAGATTCTTCTTAAAATAGAACCATCGGCTCTTCTTATTCACATTCATTACCAACTGGCCTCCTTATTTCACTTCGCCTTCCATATCTTAATTTTAAAGGAAACCCAGGCCCGCCACAACGCGACTTTTTTTATGGGGAGTGGAGTTTTTTCAAAGATGCATGCCTGAGACCTTACGAAAAAACTCCGTCATAAGCCTGTCATCATAATTATCAGTAAAACTCCCGGATTCTCTCAAACCATACCCCTGCCGGATCTTCTGTTTCCTTCATAAACTCACTCATCCGATCCATCAGGCAACGCTTTATGCCTTCGTATTCCTTCTCATAACACACATTTTTGAGCATCCAGGGATCCTTGCCTAAATCATATAATTCTCCCCGTTCATTCTCATTAAAAGTAAACTGATATTCCAAATTCCTTACCATGCGCTGCCGCGCCGTATAAAAATGATAGTGATACTCCCCATAAATATACTTCCGGCCATTATCCGGCACTTCTCCAAGCATCAGGGGCACAAGGCTTTCTCCGTCCACTTTTTTGGGAGGCCTCATGCCGGCAAGTTCAAGAATGCTTGGCATCAGTTCCTGCAGCAGCACCAGGCTCTCATTATCTTTAGTCCCAAGTCCCTTCACTACCAAAGGGATCCTGTAGATTTCATCAAACGTAAAAGCGCCCTTTTCAATCAGCCGGTGCGCGCCCATGCAATCCCCGTGATCCGCGCTGTATATAATTATCGTATCCTCATACAGTCCGCATTCCTTCAGTTTCTCAACTATCATTCCCACACAGTCATCTATCAGCGTACAATGCCCGAAATATCTGGCGGCAATCTCCTGGAACCCCTTCCAGCCATAATCTGATAGACCCCACATCTTCTCCGTCAGATAATATCCATACGGCTTATTATGGAAATCCTCGCAATAGCTGGGATGTTCCGGTATGTCCTCCGGCCGGTACATGGAATAGTAGGGTTCCGGTACAATGCTCGGACTGTGCGGCCCCCAGAAATTACTCCAGATAAAGAAAGGCTGATCCTTATCCCTTGCCTTTTCGATCAGCCGGTTAGTTTCCTGCGCCACAAAATACTCTATTGTGCTCTCCACAGGCCCCTCGTGCCTGCAAAACATCTCCTGAATCTGAAGCGCCGGATTATTTCCCATAAACCCATGCGACACATCCACACCCTCAAACCCTTTTTCCTTCAGATACTCCGCATAATAATTGGGTGTATTCACCGGCGGAATATCAAATTTCAGGCTGGGAAATACCCTGCTTCCGGGAAACCCATAGCCCATAAAGGGAAGATTATCCTCAAAACCGCATTCCGCCGGTGTTTTCACCGGTGATACATGCCACTTTCCCACATAACCGCAATAGTACCCGGCAGAAGCCATACAATCCCCCAAAAGCGGCACGCCTTCCTTAATATCCGTATAATTATCTATCACTCCATGCCGGTGCGCATACAGCCCGGTCATCACACTGGCTCTGGAAGGTGCGCAGATAGCAGAAGTACAGAACGCATTACGGAACTTCATTCCTTCCTCCGCAAGCCTGTCAATATGCGGAGTCCTGCAGATACAGTCCATCCCATAAGCACTCACCGTATCCAGCCTCTGCTGATCCGACAAAAGCAACAGAATATTTTTTCTTTTTCCCATTCCCCAAAACCTCCTTTTCGGTATGCTTCCATTGTAGAAAAACGCGCTGGCCCCTACAATCAGATTCTTTTTAGAAAAGGTGTATTTTTTTCGATTCTCCTGTTAATCAATTGCACATCCCTCTTACCGGCTTTATAATAAATTCATCACCTGAAAAGGAGGTGTTCCCCAATGCTGAAAATACTTTTGGTAGACGATGAAAAATACGCTATAGAAGGCCTCATATCCATGCTGGACTGGAACCGCTTCCAGGGTGAACTGACAGGCACGGCCTCTTCGGGAGAGGAAGCCGTCGCGCTCATGGAAACACTGATTCCGGATGTGATCATATCCGATATAAAAATGGGCGGCATGAACGGCATCGAGCTGGCCCGTATCGTCCATGAGAAAAATGAAAACATACAGATGATACTTCTTACCGCTCACGGTGAATTTGAGTTTGCCAGACAGGCCATCCAATATGGGGTAATTGATTACATACTCAAACCCATCACACGGGAAAAAATAGGGCAGCTTAATGATCTTCTTGCCCGTAAGCAGGAACAGCTTCTTCTCCAGCGCAAATCCTACCTTACAGTTTGGGATGATTCCTTAAAGCAACAGCTCCTGGAGGCGCTGAAAACCAATGATCGCGGTATATTGGATGAATTTTTCCAGTCGGCGCTATTTGCCGAGCTGATGAACGGGAATGACTGCAATCCCGTAGGCATCCAGCTTATCAATTATTTATACGCCTACCTGAATGACATGAATCTGGAGCAGCAGGCAATTTCCTATTCCAGGAATGAAACCATGGAAAATTTCCTGGATATGACCAGCCGCCAGGAAAAAATGGACTATATTATCACGAAATACTATGATCTGCTGACCAGCGTTTCCCAGCAGAAGAGCGCCCATACGGAGGCAATAGCCGCCTATGCCTTCCGTTATATCGGAGAGCATTACTGTGAACCGGATTTTAACCTGTCCGGCCTGTCCTATGCCATGCATGTATCCCTGTCCCACCTGAGCACTGTTTTCAAGCAGACGACGGGGAACAATCTGATCAGTTATGTTACCGAACTGCGTCTGGAAAAGGCCAGGGAGCTTCTTTCCGATATGCAGTATTCCATCTCTGAGGTAGCCGCACTTTCCGGCTACAGTGACGCCAAATACTTCGCCAAGCAGTTTAAAAAGAAAATGGGGAGCACCCCCAGCGAATACAGAAATCTGATTATACAGGGAGGTATTGATGGGAATTAGGAAAAAAATTTTCTATATCACTGCAGCCGTCATGCTTTCCGTCCTGCTTGTTTCCTATGGGGTTATGTATCTGTACTTTTATCACGTTATGTTCGAGGAAACCGTAATCAGGCAGCGGGCCAGTGTGGAGCTGAACCGCCAGATGGCCGATAACTTTGTACAGTCCGTCTATCACACTGCCGTGCAGTTGGTCAGTGACAAGGCGCTGGGCGGTTATCTGAGCAATCCATGCACGGATCCTCTGGAAACAATACAGATGCGGGAGGCCGTCAAGACCCAGTTTGCGCATTACGCCACGCACCAGGTAATTGACAGCACCTATTATTACCGAAGTACCCTTTTTCTCTCTGACCTCCTCCCGATTGCTAAGACCTTTGAAAGCTATACCCTTGACAATAATCCCTATGCTGCCTCAAATGTGGTCTTTTCCGATACCAATGTACAGGAGGAGGAATGGTACAGGGAAACCGTAAAGCGTACCGTTCATGTATTTACGAATGAGTCTACAGATGAATTCTGCATTGCCCGAAAAATTATCAACACCTACTACATTGGTCCTTATGATTCCAACGGCACCGCAGTGATGGTGGTAAGCGTAGCGAAAAACCAGCTGGAAAACGTATTTTCCAGTATTCCTGTGACGGCCGGAAGTGGTTATGCCATTCTTGATGATGATGGGAAAAACCTGTACTGCAGCAGCACAGGCATCGGCTGTAACGTTTATGAATATGCCTGGCAGGCCTCCGGCTGCGGGGAACAGGATGAGTTTACCTTAAGCCTGGACGGGGAAAAATACCTGGCCAGCAACTGCCAGGCCCAGTATGGCATACATCTGCTTTTTCTTACTCCAAACAGCGATATCACCGCCAGCGTAAAGCCCCTGATGGCTACCTACAGCCTGATTTTCGCAGGAATTTCCCTGGTTCTCCTGCTTGCCATTTACATCCTCACCGGCCGCTTAAGCCGCCCTCTGATCCGTCTTTCCGCCGCAATCGGAGAGGTGCGCGACACCAGGAATTATGATAAGGAAAAGCTGCACGTATCCAATGAAAAGGAGCTTGTCATACTGGAAAAAAGCTTCAGCCAGCTCATTGACAATGTCAACCGGCTGATTGAAGACATCCGCATTCAGGATGAAAAGGAAAAACGGTCACAGCTGCGCGCCCTGCAGGCCCAAATCAACCCTCATTTTATTTTTAATGCGATGGATATGGTGAACTGGCTCGCTTTATCCCGAAACTGTGATGATATCGCCAGTATCGTTTCCTCCATCGCCAATATGATGCGCTACAGCATCACCAATGCGGACGGCATGGTTGCCATTTCCCAGGAAATCGCCAATATCCGGGAATTTATCTCCGTTTACCAGCTGCGCCATAACAACCGGCTGCATCTGGATACTTCCGTTGACAACGAGGATATCAGCATTCCCAAATTTACCCTGCAGCCGCTTGTGGAAAATTCCGTGCGCCATGCCAAAACGGTGGATGGGGAGGATCTGTGCATTGACATACACGCCTGGAAGGAAGGCCGTACGGCGCTGATAGAGGTCCATGACAATGGCAGAGGCTGTGACGCACAGGAACTGAACCGCCACATACGTTATGAAAAAACAACGCTGCAGGTTTCCAGCGGCTTTGGCATCCGTAATGTAAATGAACGGATCGCGCTCTGGTATCACGGAGGAAGCGGCCTGATTTTCCGGAATGAGGAGGATGGGAGCCTGACAGTACGCATTATACTGGATATCACACAGGAAAAAGAAAATCCTGACAAAAGCAGTTTGCCCGGGGAAACGGGCGGAAAGGCAGAAAAATGAAAAAAGAAATTGTAACCAACGGCGTGCATACCTACACAGCCGCTGAGCAGTATGTGCCTCCGAAGGAGCCTGAAGTACAGGCGCATGTAAAATGGTTTATGGGTCTGAAGCTGGGCTTTATGATGCACTGGGCACCGGGCTGCCAGCTGGGAACCATGGAATCCTGGCCCCTGTCGGACGGCGATGCTTCCTGGTCACAGGTGGATGTGGACTGGACCGATATTGAAACCTTCAAGCAGCAGTATATCAATGCCAACAAAACCTTCAATCCTGTAAAATTCCGTCCGGATAAATGGGCACAGCTGGCTGAGGAATGCGGTTTCAAATACCTCCTTTTTACTACCAAGCACCATGACGGCTTCTGTATGTTTGATACTGCGACCACCGATTATAAGATTACCGATCCTTCCTGTCCCTTCCATACAAGTCCTTATGCCGATATCACGCGCAGCCTGTATGAAGAATTCAGGAAAAGGGGAATGGCCATTTCCGTTTATTTTTCCAAACCCGACTGGCACTGTGATGATTACTGGCATCGTGATTTCGGAACAGCGCCCACAAGAAATGTGAACTATTCCATTCAGGAATACCCGCAGCTGTGGGACCGCTTTGTATCCTATACGCACAGGCAGCTGGAGGAGCTTGGCTCCGATTATGGAAAAATTGACTGTCTCTGGCTGGACGGAGGCTGGGTTAACAAGGATAACCTTAATCAGGATATCCGCCTGGGGGAAATCGTGGAGAAGCTTAGAAAAGGCCCGCAGCCTCACCTCATTGTCTGTGACAGGACGGTGGGCGGAGAATACGAAAACATTGTAACCCCTGAAAAACAGGTGCCGGAGGAGCCGCTTTTTATCCCCTGGGAAACCTGCACCACAGTAGGAGAGAAATTCTCCTTTCATTATACAGATCACTTCAAATCCGGCAGGCAGCTTGTCCATCTTCTTTTGGACATCGTCTCCAAAGGCGGCAACCTGGCCCTGAACCTGGCTCCGCAGCCGGACGGCGAGCTTCCTGCCGGGGCTGTGGCTTCACTGCGCGATATGGGCAGATGGCTCAGGATGCATGGAGAGGGCATTTATGAAACCGATATTATCAAGCCCTATTTTGAAAGAAATGTGAAATACACTGCCAAAAATAATATCCGATATGCTTTTTATCTCTACGATGACTGCGTCCGTCTGCCCCTGCGCGTATACCTTACTGCCACTGAAGACATAAAGAGTGTCAGGCTGATGAGAACCGGCCAGGAAATTCCTTTTAAAAAACAAGGCAGCCAGCTCCTCCTGGATACTACAGACGTAGACAGAAACTCTGCCTTTTATGCAGACTGCTTTATCCTGGAAGCTATGCCGTAATATAACAAAAATGACAGCTGCAAATAAGTAATGTATCAAACTCCCAACATAAATACATTCTCCCGGAAGCATACTAAGCTTGTCGGAGGATGTATTTTTTTGTGGTAAAAAGACCCTTTTTTACTTAAAAAAAATACAGATTCCGGCGGCATGAAGCTACGAACTCCATGTCATTTTATGCAACAGAAAGGAGTTTTACAATGGATAAAAACGGTAACCAGCTTGCTATTGCAAGCATTCCCTGCCAGAAGTGGAAATCAGTCTATGAACCTACGGCGGCATTGAGAAAAGGAACCATTTTCCCGGAGCTGAACCTGCCATTTTTTATGGCTGACGACACAGAGGAAATCCCCGCGGGCCAGGGTTTTGACAACGGCACTGAAGAAAAAAGTACGCAACAGGAGGAAAGAGAACAGCTGCTTTCCAAAATTGACGAAGCCGGCTTTGTGGTAAATGACCTGACACTGTATCTGGATACCCATGAAGAAGATGAGGAAGCCCTCCGCATGTTTGAGGAATATTCCAACCGTAAAGTGCAGCTGACAAAGGAATTCGCACAGAAATTTTACCCGCTTTCCGAAGCAGCCATGGTCCTTTGCGGCAAGGAAATGAAAAAATTCAGCTGGACAGACGGTCCGGCCCCCTGGGAAGGAGCGTGTGTATAAATGTGGGCATATGAAAAAAGACTGCAGTACCCCGTAAAAATTACCAAAACCTGTCCGAAAACAGCACAGCTGATCATCAGCCAGTACGGAGGTCCGGACGGTGAGCTGTCCGCCTCCATGCGTTACCTGGCGCAGCGTTATTCCATGCCGGTAAAGGAAGTGGGCGGCCTTCTTACAGATATTGGTACAGAAGAGCTTGCGCATATGGAAATCATCTGCGCCATGGTTTACCAGCTGACGAAGCACCTGACCGTAGAGCAGGCACAGGAAGCCGGCTTTGACGCATATTATATCGATCACACCGCGGCCCTTTGGCCTCAGGCCGCCGCAGGCGTCCCGTTTACAGCACTTGAGTTTCAGTCCAAGGGCGATGCCATTGCGGACCTTACAGAAGACCTGGCAGCAGAACAGAAGGCCAGGACCGTATATGACAACCTGCTGCGCATGATTACCGATCCGGAAGTCAGGGAACCTCTGAAATTCCTGCGCACCAGGGAAATCGTCCATTTCCAGAGATTCGGTGAAGCGCTGGAAAAAACTAAGGATAAGCTGGATTCCAAAAACTTTTATTATTTCAATCCTGAATTTGATAAAGAAATGAAGGATAAGAGCAAATTTAAGCTTTAACCCTTGCACCATATCCGGGAAAGGGGCCGTCCTGCAAGCATCAGATGAACGCTGCAGGCGGTCCCTTTTTTCACCAGCCGAAAATGCAGCCTTTATCCTGCCAGACAGCCTGTATGGGACCACTTGGAGCATGAAATTACTTGGATTATGGAACCACTTCAATTATGGATCCGCCTCGATAGACGGGCTTACCGGTTTATGATAAAATATTGACAAACAGTGAAACAGGAGGGGCATTACATGAATATGGATTTTGTAAATTTAACACCGGAAAACCTTGCCAACGAGCATTTATGCTGTATCATCCGCAGTAAAAAGCCGCACCAGGGGGTGGAGGCAAAACGGCAATGGCTTTCGGATCGGCTGGCGGAGGGCCATGTATTCAGAAAATTGAATGAAAAGGCCACGGTTTTTATTGAATATGCCCCTCTTGAAACTGCCTGGGTACCCATTATCGGTGACAATTATTATTACCTGTATTGCCTGTGGGTATCCGGCAGCTGCAAGGGGAAAGGGTATGGGAAAGCCCTGATGGAATATTGTATTGCAGATGCCAGGGAAAAGGGAAAATCCGGCATTTGTATGCTGGGGGCCAAAAAACAAAAGGGCTGGCTTTCCGATCAGGCGTTTGCGAAAAAATATGGCTTTAAGGTGGCTGACACCACCGAAAACGGATATGAACTGCTTGCCCTTTCCTTTGACGGAACCATGCCGGAATTCACTCCCAGGGCCAAAAGCTCCAGAATCGAAAATAAAGAGCTGACAATCTTTTATGATATGCAATGTCCGTTTATACCGCAGTATATCGAAAGGATAGGAGATTACTGTGAAACAAATCATATCCCTGTTTCTTTCATCCGGGTGGACTCACTCCGGAAAGCAAAAGACCTGCCATGTGTATTTAATAACTGGGGCATTTTTTACAATGGGATTTTTGAGACAGTGAACCTGACAGATACTGCCGGCATACAGAGAATACTTAAAAATAATGCTTGAGCAGCTTTTTTCAATTTAAAACAGCGATATAGTTAACATAATTTATTTATGTAACCTTATTACAATCTTATAAGGATATGAAGTTAACATAATATATTTATGTTAACTTCATACAAAATGACAAAATTAGGATCCGGCAGACTGACATGCAATTCTTTATCAGGGGAATACTAATCTCAGATAAAATTCACCCCAGCATTCCACATTGGAGAAAATTCATGAAAAGTAAAAAGCCCGGTCTGTTATATATCCTGTTCAGCTTCAGCACCGCCTGCGCCATGCTTTATCTGTTGGGAGCCCATGCGCTGAGAAAAAGTCTGTTGTATTTTCGCGTTATCTATTGAAAACCGCGTCTTTTTCTGTGCGTGTTCAAAGCTTCGTCAGCTGGCTGTATAAATCATATTCCGCGTCATGCAGCGCCCTGATTTCTTCAGATATATGGAGCAGGAGACCGCTATGCCCATCTTCAGACACCTCCCACAGTTCATTTGCCACAATATCCCACTCCTCTGCAATTTCAAAGAAGCGTGAGCCAATCGTCCGGATATGGCTGTTTTCAAGCAGTTCTGCCGCCTCAAGCAAAAATCCGCCGTACATTTTTCTGAAAATCCCGCCGCCTGTCCCCCCATCCGCACTTATCTGAAAATAGTTGGTTATTGCCGCCGTCCGCAGCTTTTCCGCATCGAAGGAACCCCATTTTATAATTTCCTTCCCAAATTTTTCAATACCGCAGATTCCCTTCAGCCTGGCCTGGGGATTTAACATTTTATCACACACTGCCATGATAGCCTGACGAATTCCTGTATTATCCGCATTTTTAAAATTACTGAAATCAAACATGATATACTTATTATTCGCAGGAAAAGGCCGGAAGGCACTGGAACGGGCCAGTTCCATCTGTTCATAGCTCACCATATGATAATTTTCAGCAATCATTCCCCCGGGAGTCCTGACTGGGAAGTCCGGGTTATCACGATCACTGACGTAAAAGCAGCCCTGTTCGTCATCATAGCCGAACAAAACAACGGCATGGCCGCCGAAATGGCTGTCCGGATCCAAGGACATATACGGAAGATACGGCATATCCGCATATATAAGTACCGGCTGGTTGTCATCAATCATTTTCCTGGCCGCTTCAAAGCTCTTGTTGTTATCGCGTCCTTTCCTGAATTTCATCCCCACCCCAAGGCGTTTCGATAATATCCCCTCAAATTCCATTATTTTCGAACGCCCCGATACCATCGGCGAATGGGCCATATTTACGTATGCAAAGTCAAGGCCTTCGCCAAGCCCGAACAGCATTTCCTCCGATAAGGGATGCCCATAGAAATTAAAGATTTGTTTCATTGCGTTGGTGATGCAGTGCATGCCGCCTGCAGGCTGAAAATTATCCACTGTTTTTTTCATTCCTGTTCCCGCTTTCTATAATGAATACCGGCATTTATTTCCAGATCAGCCGTCTTGATTTTGGTTGCTGAATACAGCATAACGCCTCCTCTGCGGGGGAAGGTCAAGGGGCATTTGGTTTATCAGGTGTACATTGACGCAGGCCGGCCCTCATTATATAATCAGGTTGAAAAACAGGAAAATGGCCGAGGTTATGGGAGGGATAAGGATGGATTTTTATAAAAGACTGGCGCTGGTTGGTTCACAGATTCCCTGTGGGAAAGTGGCTACCTATGGGCAGCTGGCGCTTTTATGCGGCCGGCCGCGCAATTCCAGACAGGTAGGCTATGCCCTGAACAGAGGGCTTGCCGGTGATCTTCCGGCGCACCGCATTGTTAATTCCCAGGGGATTCTTTCCGGTTCCATTGCCTTCGATACGCCGGATATGCAGCGGCTTCTATTGGAAAAGGAAGGTGTCCCGGTAAAGGATAACAGAGTGGATTTGAAAAAATATGCCTGGGACAATACCATGGAGGATGCGCTTTATTTGAAAACATGCTTTGAAGAACAGGGAATATAAAAACGTATGCCCGGCGCAGGAAAAAGCATCCGCATATATAAGTACCGGCTGGTTGTCTGGCATTTCCTGCGCCGGCATATTATTTTACCCCAGATGAATTGCGCCCTGACTGCGGATTGTGATGGGAAAAACATTGTCACATCCCGCATAAGCGGAAATATATTCCCTGTATACATCGGCAGCTTCCCGGGGAAGGATGCACATGATGACACCGGCAAAGCCTCCTCCATGTACCCGGCAGGCCCCTTTTCCGATTTTGGCCAGAAACAGCTCTGTAAGAGCGAGCATTACGCTCACGCTTTGCTCTGCCGGCTCAGAAGGGACACAGCAATTCTGAAGATATTTCCAGGAAGAATTGCCTGACTGGCTGACAAGAGAAAGGAAAACGGGAATATTGCTTTGACCAAGCGCTTCCCTGGCGTCGTCAACCCGTCTGTTTTCTTCAAAAAAATGGATGGCTCGCAGCAGGCTGCGGTCACCGCAGGTTTGCCGGATAGCCGGCGCTTCTATCAGGAGCGATTCCAGGCTGGTTTCAGATAGCTGCCGTTTTCCAAGACAGGAAGCTGCCTTTTTCATCTCCGAAGGGATTTCCGAGTATTCCCGGCTCAGGTTTCCGTGGCCTTTTCCGGTATTTACCAGGATGATTTGATAGCCCTCCTGTTCCAGCGGGAGAGTGAGTTTTTCCACCACCGGATTCTCCTTATCTGAAAAATCAAGGAAGACCGCTCCGCCCACCGCACAAGCCAGCTGATCCATAAGCCCGGACTGCTTTTTCCAGTAATGATGCTCCGCATACTGCCCGATTTTTGCATAGTCAAGGCAGGACATACGGCCTTCATTGAAGAAATGATTGATAATAGCGCAAATCAGCATTTCAAAGGAAGCGGAAGAGCTGACGCCGGCCGCGCTGATCACCTCGGTGGAAATACAGGCATAAAAGCCTTCTACCTTAAAACCAAGGGTACGGCACCCCCGGAAAATACCCGCCAGCAGGGAAAGGGTTCCGTCCCCCTCCGGTACTGCATCCAGATGTCCCAAATCTAAAACAAAGGGCTGTGAAAAGCCCTGGCTTCGCACAATGACACACTCGGAATGATTCGGCCAGGCAGCGGCGATGGTATCCATCCCAATACTGGCCGCAAGCACCTTGCCTCCATTATGGTCCGTATGGTTCCCTATTATTTCCGTTCTTCCCGGAGCAGTAAAATATTCGGCTCCCTCCGCATTAAATTCTGTTTTCAGCTGCCGTTCAAGCACAGTGAAGCGGGCAAGGCTCCGGGTTCCTTCGCCATAAACAGCATAGAGCATTTCCTTTAGGCTTTCCTTTGATTTACACATTTTTTTCTTTCCTTTCCGTTTTTATCCGGGCGCCCTTTACAGTTATTATTATAGCGGTTTTAGTTATGTACTCCTTAAAAATTCTGCGCATTATAAGGAATATATTGCTCAGAAGGTAAAATAGTAATTGCATTGCCAGTCTGATAATGCTATCCTTCTTATAAGAAGGTTGTAAGCAGGGAATGAGGGCGGATTGCAGAAGGATCAGTTCCTTGCACGGACAGGAGAGCAGATGGACAGGCAGGAAGAAAAAACACAGATAATCACCAACCCCTCCGGCCGGGAATTAAAGGAGCACGGAAGCTATCGATTTCCTTTCCTGGTCAGCAGGGAAAGGCTTTCCCGCTATGAGACAGGCTCTTTTCTCTGGCACTGGCATACGGAAATTGAATTTACGCTGGTAACGGACGGATGCATGATTTATCAGATAAATGACAGCAGCATCAGCCTGAATGAAGGAGACGCCCTGTTCGGCAATTCAGGAACGCTCCATTCGGCGCACAGAGCGGATAAAGGAGACTGCCGCTACATTTCCATTACCTTTTCTCCCAGGCTGCTCTATGGCTATGAAGGCAGCCTGCTCCAGGAAAAGTATGTGGAACCTCTGATCCATAATTCCGGCCTGGCTTTTCTGCATTTTCACGGCAAAGATTTTTTTCACGGCAAAGAAAATTATTATGGCAAAGAAAGCTTTAACAGCGAAGAGAGCTGGCATGGGGAGGTAATAGAAGGCCTTCGGCATATTACCGCCGTATATGAAGAAAAGGAGCCCTTATATGAACTGCGCCTGCAGGAGGAGCTGCTTCACATCTGGAGACTGATGCTGGAGCACTGCTGTCTGGACAAAGCCTGTAACAGTAATGGAAGGGATGAAAAAAATTATGAAAGAATCCGCAGAATGATTACCTTCATCCAGGAAAATTACCAGCAGAAGCTGGAGCTGGATGATATCGCCCGGAATGTGCACCTGTGCAAAAGTGAATGCTGCCGCATTTTCAAACGATATATGAAGGAATCTCTGTTTGACTATTTACTGAAGTACAGAATTGAACAAAGCCTCCCTGACATTCTGGCAGGAGAGGAGAGTCTCACGGAAATTGCCCTGCATTCAGGTTTTGCGGATTCCAACTATTTTTCCAAAGTTTTTCACAGGCTGAAGGGCTGTTCTCCCCGGGATTACCGCAAGAAAATCTATCATTTTAAATCAGTTCCAGAAAAATCAGATCCGGAAAAGGAGATACCATGGACGACAATATAATGCAATTTACCAACAGAACAGAATTCAGGGCCTGGCTGGAGGAAAACTGTCAGACAGCCAGCGGCATATGGCTGCTGTTTGGCAAAGCGGGCGGCCCTGAAACGCTGACGGCCGGCGAGGCACTTGAAGAAGCACTTTGCTTTGGCTGGATTGACGGTCAGATGCAGAAAATTGACGATAAGAGTTATAAAAAATATTTTTCCACACGCAGGGCAAACAGCAAGTGGTCAGAAAAGAATAAGGCTCTGGTCCAAAAACTTGAAGCCCAGGGCATTATGACAGATTATGGCAGGATAAAAATTGCACAGGCCAGGGAAAACGGGCAATGGAATGCCAGGAAGCCACCGGAGATTACTGAGGAGCAAATAGCCTTAGTTTCCGGCCTTCTTTCAAAATTTGAACCCGCCCATACGAATTTTATTGCAATGCCTCCTTCTGTTAAAAAGACCTATACACGTGCCTGGCTGGATGCCAAAACAGATGCCGGCCGTGAAAAAAGACTGGCCTGGATGGTTGAACGGCTGAATAAAAACCTGAAGCCCATGTAAACAGGGATGCCTGATGCCTGTCATTTCTCCTGTATTACGTGGACTGCATTTTTAGCTTTTGTTCTTTTAAATGATTAATTACATAGAAGAGCATCACAGCTTACAAATATGACTATTCGCAAAACACAAGTTTAACGAATAGATATTGCTTTTTGACACTTAAATAGCGCTTTTAATCGTCCTTTTCCATTTTCTGCCTGCCAAAATAGTCCTCTGCAAGAATTGCGTAATTCACCTTATCAAAGATACCGCGGTTACACAGGCAGGCCTGGCGCATAGTGCCCTCGTAAAGCATCCCGCATTTCTGCATCACTCTGCCGGAAGCAGGGTTTTCATGAGCATGGTAGGCATAAACCCGGTTAAAGCCAATCTCACGGAAAAAGTAGTCCAGAACTCTTTTTACCGCTTCGGTCATATAGCCCTGGTTCCACCAGTCAGGGCCGATTTCATACGCAAGTTCAATTTGCTTAAGCCGATCCTCCGGGTGCATGCCGAAGAACCTGCCAATGACATCGCCGGATGCTTTCAGCTGGATTGCCCAGCTGTATCTGTTTGGCCGGGAATATGCGCCCAGCCATTCCTCAGTAAACATCTCCGCAGTCTTAACAACATCTTCGGTGGTTTTCATAGGCTTATAATTTGTCCACTGCCAAACCTCAGGCTTGCTCCAGCAGTTATTAAAAACCGGCTCAAGATCGTCAATAGTAAACCGGCGAAGGATAAGACGTTCAGTTTCAAGCACCACAGTACCTTTATGAGTTATTGTCAATACAGAATCCTCCCGGAAAATAATTTGTGAGCCAAGAAGTTTAACGAAATGTTGCAATGCAAAATTTCCGGCGCGCAATTGATTATAAACAGCAAAATATAACAATTCGCGCAAAAGGTTTACATAATTTTTTATGTAAACCTTTTGTATGAATTTCCCCGTCCTGTTTACATCAGCTCCTCTGAATCAAGCACAACGGTAAACGGCCCGTCATTCACCAGTTCTATTTTCATATGCGCACCAAAAATTCCACACTGCACATTACCGCATTCCTTACGGCATTCTTCAATAATATATTCATACAGCTGCTTTGCATGTTCCGGCGCCCCTGCCTTCACAAAAGACGGCCTGTTACCCTTTCTGCAGTCGGCATACAGGGTAAACTGGGAAACGAGCAAAAGGCTGCCGTTTACGTCTTTGAGCGCCAGATTGGTTTTTCCGTTTTCATCTTCAAAGATTCGGAGGTTCAGCATTTTACGAAGCATTTTATCGGCAACGGCCTCCGTATCGGTATCAGTTACACCGATAAGCACCAGGAAACCGTTCCTGATGGCTCCAACAGTTTCTCCTTCCACAGAAACGCTGGCGCCGGTTACTCTTTGAATCACAAATTTCATGATGTATAATCTCCTGTATGTAATATTCATTTATTCCGGAACAATGACTTGCCCAATCCGTTCATCAATACGGCGTACAACGCCCTGGGTATAGGCAGTAAAATATTTGGACCAGAATCTATCGGCTGTTGGGTTTATGCTTTCAAAATCTACGCCAAGGCGCGTATATCCTTCTTTTTCCAGAATATCCACAGCATAGTCCAGCAAATTTTGATACAGTCCTCTTCCCCTATATTCCGGCAGGCAAAATGCGCCTGTAATATGAATATAGTCGGAAGCCTGCGTAATGAAGGTTTCCCCTGTATCTGAAAGTTTCAGGTATGCACATGGCTCCCCCTTTTGGAACGCGGCAAAGCATCTGTCTTTATTCCTCACACATTCCTCACAAAATTCTTCACAGCTTTCCAGCCTGCGGTTCATAAAAAAAGGGCTTTTCCGGAAGTGACTGTTCAGCATGCTTTCAAGCGGATATATTTGGCAATATTCCTCTGGTTTCAGCTCCGTAAAAACAAATTCCCCCAAAGACGACATACCTGTCTTTCCCTCATGAGCGCTCCCACTCTTCAAAAGCCGTTGCCCATCCATCCGCCGCATCGTATCCAACTGCTGCATTGTATCCAACCGCTGCATTGTCCGGATGGAATCCACGCAGCGCAGGCCGAATCCATAACGGAAAAACTGCCCCAAGGCAGCTTCATCATGGGCATAAAGGCAGACCGCATGGCTGTACGCTCCCGCCTGCACCCACTTAAGCGCAGCGTACTGATACAATGCGGCATAAATTGCGGCCCTGTTTTCCAATATGGCAGCATTGGCCAGCATAGGTGAAAAAACACCTTTCACATCCGTGGATCGAAATACATTATCAAAAGGGGCAACCGAACACAAAAAGCCAACCAGCCGCCCATTTTCAAGGGCTGCTGCCCCCATATGATTGTCTGCAAAGTCTTTCAGGGCCGGCACCGAATGGATTTCCGGCAGAGCCGGAACCTCTCTGCGCTCCTCATCATAGCAGGACAGCGCCAGCGCCTCCGCCTCTGGAATGTGCTCATATCTGAAATCTGTAATTATCATAATTAATTAAACCATCTCTTTCAATTCACTTATCTTCCCTGTCGTCATCCGTTCCCTTCACAGAAGACTCTGAAGCGGACCCTGCCTTCTCCGCCGGCTTGCCATCCGCATTTTCCGGCTGGTAAGGAACGAATTCCCTGCTGCCTTCTTTAATACTTCCCAGGTTTTTATATTCGTCCGTTTCTGTAGGCAGATTCTTTTTCTTCAGATTACGGTTGATGCGGCGCCTGCACAAAGCATAAATTACGGCAAAGGTCGGAACACCAATTACCATTCCGGGAACTCCCATGATACCGCCGAACAGGGTGATCGAAAAGATTACCCAGAAACTGGAAAGCCCCGTGGAATCGCCAAGAATTTTGGGCCCGAGGATATTGCCGTCAAACTGCTGCAGAATCAGGATAAAAATCAGGAAATAGAGACACTGCATCGGATCGATCATCAATATCAGGACCGCACTGGGAATGGCGCCCAGATAGGGCCCGAAAAAGGGAACGATATTGGTAACGCCGATAATAACGCTGATAAGTACGGGGTAAGGCGTACCCATAATACTGGTTCCTGCAAAACAGAGAATTCCGATAATCAGGGAATCCAAAAGCTTGCCGCTGATAAAACCGCCGAAGGTGCGGTGCACGAAACGGATGTCTTCAATAAAAGCATTGGCACGCTTGATATCCATGGCCGCATACACGGTTTTCTTTGCCTGTCCGAAAAATTTTTCCTTGCTCCCCATGATGTATACCGAAATAATCAGACCGATTATCAGGTTCCACATGGCCTTCAGAAGGCTGAACGCGTAGTTGGAAACCACCTTGAGTACGGCGTTCATCTGAGGCAGCAGGGTTTCATTCATCCAGTTTTTCAATTCAGGTGTATATGTGCTGATGAGATCGTTGATAAAAGTCTCCACATCAGGGTTGTCCGCCAGGACCTTTTCCAGCCAGACGGTAAGGTTGTTCACATATACGGGAAATTGAAATACAATGCTCTGTATACTCTTGAATAACTGAGGAAGCACCATGGAACAGAATGCGTAAATGATAAAAACAACAAACAGCAAGGTAAACGTAATGGCGGACATTCGCAGCATTTTGCGCTGCTTTTCAGTCATATCCCCACGCTTTTTCTTGAAAATGTACTTAAGAGCCTTATGTTCAATAAAATTCAGAACCGGAGTGAGCAGATAGGCAAGAATCAGGCCATCGATGATGGGCATGGAAATAGCGATGATTTTGGAGACTCCGTCCTTGAAATTGGCGCCCCGGAACATCAGGAAAAAGAGGCATATGCTGGCTCCTATGACCAGAAGGGCCGTGATGCCCCAATAGAGATATTTTTTGTCCCAGCGGAATTTCATAATTGCATGGTCTCCTTTTGTTTAAGTATTGTCGGCAGGAACCCGGATACAGGTGTGCACGATATCTATTATATAACAC